>Ga0307929_1002415_pt1 | contig 12124 bp, 10 predicted proteins | sample AceLakmetage1330_FD_203160 | JGI IMG/M metagenome (GOLD analysis project Ga0307929, IMG submission 203160) | Saline water microbial communities from Ace Lake, Antarctica - #1330 | ecosystem: Environmental > Aquatic > Non-marine Saline and Alkaline > Saline | place: Antarctica: Ace Lake...
ATTACGAAACCAAAACGGCATCTTCGCTCAAAAGGATCAAGACAAATCATAAATTGGTGATTACCGGAACGCCCATCGAAAACCGTTTGATTGATATCTTCTCGATCATGGGTATCCTCGATCCTCATTTCTTTGGACCTTTATGGGAATTTTCATACCAGCACTGCCTTTTCGATCCCGACCGGCACAACAAAATAAATGGCTATTACGACCTACAAAAGTTGAACAAGAAATTGGACGAAATCCTTATCAGAAGGGAAAAACGGAAAGTCCTCGACCAGTTGCCCAACTTACAGCAAATAAATGTGCCGGTAAACCTGTCTCCGCTACAGGCCGATTATCATGCTTCCTACGCCAGGGGCATCGCACAAATCCTCCACAAGAAATTCCTCACACCCTACGACCTTCAGCGACTTCAGTTGTTACTGGCATGTATGCGCATGGTTTGCGATTCGACTTACCTGATTGATGACGAAACCAACGAATCACCAAAACTCGATGAGCTCAAATACATGCTGCTCGAAAAAATGGATTTGGCCAACAACGACGGCAAGATCATTATTTTTTCGGAATGGGTGAAGGTGCATAAACTAATTGGAAGAATGTTGCGCGACAACAACATTGGCTTTGTAGAGCTGAATGGGAAAATTCCAGTAAAAATGCGCGGCGAACTGATCAGGAAATTTGAGACCAACAAACATTATAAAATATTCCTTTCAACAGAAGCCGGTGGCTCAGGCTTGAACCTGCAGGTGGCCGATACCCTGATAAACTTTGAGCTGCCATGGAACCCTGCCAAGAAAAACCAGCGCATTGGCCGCATCGACCGCATTGGCCAGAAAAGCAATAAGCTGACCATTTATAACTTCATCACCCGCAATTCCATCGAGCAACAAATTGCATCGGGATTGCTCTTGAAGCAGAACCTTTTTGATGGTGTTTTGGGTACGGATGCCACTACAAATTTTGTAGATTTTAGCACCAAAGGCCGATCGCAATTTATTCAGCAACTCGAAGAATTCTTATCAGAGACCGAAAAGCCCCAATTTGAGGAAGATACTGTTGAAAGTTTTTCTGAAGGAACAAGTACAGCCAGCCAACCCACTACAGAAGCTGAAAGTGAACAGCTTGAAAAAGATCCTGAAGAAAAGGAAAGTACTGACATTGACCTCTCGGATGATGGCGCTGACGATGAAGCTAAAGAAAGTACTTCTCCCACCACAACGGACAAGGAAGCGAGCCCACAGACTAAAATCGAAGAGATGGAGCAGGTGATGAACACAGGCATGCAATTTCTTTCGGGGCTGTTCAAGATGTCAACCGGGAAAGACATGGCTCCGGATAACCAGAAAATTGAAATCGACAAAGAAACCGGCGAGGTGGTGATGCGGTTTAAGTTGCCGGTTTAGTGCCCAAAATTACCCCCCTAAGTCAGGGCTTGACTTAAAGTCAAACCCTGACTTGCGACCTGAACACAAAAAACCTCAAGTCATCAATACAACCTGAGGGTTCAAATATTTAAAAAGTTAAATTATCGCTTATCCATTCAATGCCTCGGCACCACTAACGATTTCGAGAATTTCGTTGGTGATGGCAGACTGACGGGCCTTATTGTAGGAAAGTTTCAATTCCTTGAGCATTTCCTGTGCATTGTCGGTGGCCTTGTGCATGGCTGTCATACGTGCACCATGTTCGGATGCTACTGAGTCGAGTAAGGCTTTGTAGAATTGGATCTTTAAGGATTTGGGGATCAGTTCTGTAACGATCTCTTCTTTTGAAGGTTCGAAAATAAAATCAACTTTTGATGTTGATTGCTCAACCTTTTCTTCTTCTTTTTGACCAACAGGAAGAAACTCTTCAGTTTGTAGAATTTGTACAGCCGCATTTTTAAACTGGTTGTAAACAATTTCGATGCGATCGTACTTTTTATCAACAAAATCCTTCATCAATTCTTCGGCAACGGGCAAAGTCTCGTCAAATGTTAAATTATCCAGCAATTCATCCTTGCGGAATTTTACTTCAAATTTCTTGGCCTTCAGGAAGTCAAATAATTTTTTTCCAATAGTAAAAATATCCAGATTCCCGGCTTTGTATTGCAGGGCATAAGTTTCATCGATACGTTTGATTATGGCTTTCCCAACATTGGCATTAAAAGGTCCGCAAAGCCCACGGTTGGATGCTACACCAATAATAAGAACTCGCTCGGTTTCGCGGGTTTGAGTGTAAACGCTCTCAACCGATCCATCAAGATTGGCCGAAATATTTTGCATAATCTCAGTTAACTTAGCAGCATAAGGACGCATGGTAACAATAGCGTTTTGTGCCCTCCTCAACTTCGATGCCGACACCATTTTCATCGCGCTGGTAATCTGTTGCGTCGAGTTTACCGATTCAATCCGTGACCTTACTTCTTTTAGGTTTGCCATTATTGCGTTTTGCGTTTAGTATGCCGAAGCAAAGCTTCGAGCATGCCCGACCAAAGGTCGGCATTTTGCGTCCCGAAAAGTAGAAAATTTTTAATTTTCGTAACTTTTCGAGGATGCTCGAATAACTATGAAATCAAAGATTTCTGGTTTTTCGGCATTTAGCGTTTCGAGTTTAATGATTAGTGCCCAAAGTACCCTATCCACCTTATAAACCCTATGTACCCTATACCTTTTCCATCTACCTACTTATCGTATTTGGCAGCGATATCTTTAGCGACCTTTGTCATAGTTTTGGTGTCATCTTCAATGAGTTTTCCGGCCCGTAGATTTTTAAGTAATCCTTCGTGGTGTACCTCAAGAAAATGCAAATATTCTACCTCAAAATCTTTAATCCTGTTCACAGGTACTTTTCTAAGTAATCCTTTCGTGCCGCAGAAAATAATAGCTACCTGTTCTTCAACCTTCATTGGAGAATACTGGGCTTGCTTTAGGATTTCAACATTTCTTCTTCCTTTGGCGAGAACCGACATTGTAGCAGCGTCCAAATCTGAACCAAACTTGGAAAATGCTTCCAATTCGCGGAACTGTGCCTGGTCGAGTTTTAAAGTACCGGCAACTTTCTTCATCGATTTGATCTGGGCATTACCCCCTACCCTGGATACGGAAATACCAACGTTAATCGCCGGACGGATACCCGCATTAAACAGGTTAGATTCAAGGAAGATCTGTCCGTCGGTAATTGAAATTACGTTTGTTGGAATATAAGCTGACACGTCACCGGCCTGGGTTTCGATAATTGGAAGTGCTGTTAGCGATCCACCACCTTTAACCATCGGTTTGAGACTATCGGGCAAGTCGTTCATTTGTGCTGCAATCTTATCAGAATTAATCACCTTGGCAGCGCGTTCGAGTAATCTTGAGTGCAGATAAAATACATCACCAGGATAAGCTTCACGCCCCGGGGGCCTCCTGAGTAACAAGGAAACTTCGCGGTAAGCCACAGCCTGCTTGGACAGGTCGTCGAAAACTACAAGAGCCGGATTGCCTGTATCCCTGAAAAATTCACCAATGGATGCGCCGGCAAATGGTGAGTAAAACTGCATGGCTGCCGGATCGGCAGCGGTAGCAGAAACAATAACCGTATAAGGTAATGCCCCATTATCTTCAAGTGTTTTAACGATGTTGGCCACCGTAGAACCTTTTTGTCCGGTTGCCACGTAAATACAATACACCGGTTCGCCTTTATCGTAAAATTCTTTTTGGTTGATAATGGTATCGATGGCAATGGCGGTTTTACCAGTTTGCCTGTCGCCAATGATCAGCTCACGCTGTCCACGGCCAATCGGGATCATCGCGTCAATCGCCTTGATACCTGTTTGCAGTGGCTCATTTACCGGCTGACGGAAAATTACACCCGGTGCTTTACGCTCCAATGGCATCTCCCAGGTTTCGCCCTGGATTTCCCCTTTCCCATCAATGGGCAGACCGAGTGTATTTACCACCCTTCCCAACATTCCTTTACCAACATTAATAGAAGCAATACGGCCTGTACGCTTTACAATATCTCCTTCTTTGATATCGTGGATTTCGCCCAGCAATACTACACCAACGTTGTCCTGCTCAAGGTTCAACACGATGCCCATCAAGTTGCCTTTTTCAAATTCAACCAATTCGCCCGATTCAACATTGGTGAGGCCGTAAATCCTGGCAATACCATCGCCAATCTGTAATACCGAACCGATTTCTTCCAGCTGTGTAGCTGTTCTAAATCCTGCCAGTTCCTGACGTAAAATTTCCGATACTTCTGCCGGTTTGATCTGTGACATATCTAAGTCTTGTTTTGTATTTTAATGTCTCTTGTCTTCTAATTAAGCGGATGCAATTCTAAAACCGTTTGCCGCGTCGTTTAACTCCTCGCAAAGTCGTTCAAATAAATGGGCCAATTGCGAGCGAAGCGAAGCCCGCCTTGCCGCGAGGCAGGCAATCCGTTTCCTGCAATTCAATTTTTCAACCTTCTTCAACTCTGACAGGACCTCCCGCTGGTCGGACTCTGTCAGGTTTTCCTTCATGTACCAGGGTTTCCCTGCCTCGCCAGCAAGGCGGGCATCCCTTCCTTTTATCCAATCTGCCAATTTTCCATCGCTCCATCATTCCATCACTCCAGTACTCCAGCACTCCAATTCTTCTAATATCCTTTTATATAAAGATTACTTTCGAATGTTTTCTTCAACCTGCTTATCTTCTTACGTAAACTCGCATCGTACTGCCGGTCTTCCATGTTCAGCACAAATCCACCGATCAAGTCTTCATTAACTACTTCGTCCAGTTCAATTGTTTTATGCTCGGCATCCTTCAACAGATCAAGTATTTCCTGTCTGACCTCTGTATCAACAGCCTGTGCAGTAGTAATTTTTACCGGGAGGATGTTCCTGATTTCCTTAAATAAGGAAATAAAATTATCTGCGATATTCCGCAAGTAAGCCTCGCGCTCCTTTTTAACTACAAGTTGCAAGAAACGGAAGGAAAGCTTATCGAGGTGCTTTTCGAAAATTGCCTTGAGCACCTGTGATTTCCTGCGAGGAGGGACAACCGGGCTGGCCAACAATCTTTTCAACTCAGGATTTTCGGCCACAACAGATTGCACGAGCGACATATCCTGATTAACCCTGTCCAGGATTTTCATTTCCTGTGCAAGCTCAAACAGTGCCTTGGCATACCGTTGCGATATTATGGTAACATCCATTGTTAATTAATTTGCTTAGTTGAGTTTGGCTTCTTTGATCAATTGTTCCACGTAGGCTTTCTGCTTTTTCTTGTCGCTGAGTTCATGCTCAAGCAACTTCTCTGCAATCTCAATCGATAGCTCGGCAATCTGATTTTTGAGTTCAACCATGGCAGCCATCTTTTCGTTTTGGATAGTTTCCTTGGCGCTTTCAACAATACGGCCGGCCTCAAGATTTGCCTTTACCCGTGCATCTTCAATCAGCTTGTCCTTGATCTCACGTGCCTGCTTCATGATCCCGTCACGCTCTTCCTTGGCTTCTTTCAGTAATTCCTCGTTGCTGATCTTCAAACCTTCCATGTCTTTGCGAGCCTGATCAGCCTGGTGCAAGGCCTTATCAATCGAATCTTCACGTTCATGCAAAGATTTCATGATCGGTTTCCATGCATATTTGCCCAGCAACCACAGAACGATTCCAAAGGCAAGGGTCATCCAAAATATCAATCCAATTCCGGGATTAACTAATTCCATTTTAGTATATTTTCAATTTAATAATCTTGTAAATCCGTATTAACTCTCAACTCAATAAAAACCGCTGTCAAGAAAGAAAATTCAAAATCCAAAAAACAAAATTCAAATAAATATCAAAAGACAACAATCAAAACTCAAAGCCATCTAAACAATCTATTTTTGGACATTAGAATTTGAGAATTGAAATTTATTTGTCATTTGGATTTTGCTATTTGTTCTTTAGAGAAAACCCTTTGTCCCAACCAACCGTTGGGACTATAGGGTTTTGTTCTTTCTACAGGAAAACAATAAGCAAACACACAACGATGGCGAAGAAAGCAACACCTTCGATAAGTGCGGCAGCAACGATCATATTCGAACGAATATCACCCACTGCTTCCGGCTGACGTGCAATCGATTCAACGGCACCACGGCCAATCTGGCCAATTCCGATACCTGCCCCAATTGCTGCAACACCTGCTCCGATACCGGCACCCATTTTTGCGTAAGGCGCCAAATCGGCTGCAACCTGTAATAATACTGCTAATAATTCCATGATAATTATTTATTATGATTTAAAAAAAACTTCAAATTAAGACCCCCTCTAGCTCCCCCTCGAGGGGGAGGATGCCACCCCACCATCTACTGCAGTGGCTTGTGCGGCTGGTCTCCCTTCCCCTCCAGGGGAAGGGTCGGGGATGGGGCCTATTTTAATTCAAAAACAAAGAACTCTATTTTCTTAACTCAACACTCTGAATCCCGAAAAATCACAAATCTATGATTTGTATTATTTTTCGAGGATGCCCGAAGCAAAGCTTCGGCACTCCAAACTTCCCCTTAGTGACTCTCCTCAGTGGCCATACCAAAGTAAAGTGCCGACAACAATGTAAACACATAGGCCTGGATTAAGGCAACCAACAATTCAAGGAAATCCATAAATATTACAAAGGCAACCGAAACGATGGAAACACCGTATCCAAGACCTACACTAATTTGTCCGAAAATAAATATCAAACTAACAAAACCCAACACGATAATGTGGCCTGCCGTGATATTGGCAAAGAGACGCACCATCAACACAAAGGGTTTGGTTATAATTCCAATAATTTCGACCACCGGCATCAATGGCACAGGGAATTTCAGCCACCAGGGAACACCCGGTGTATTTACAATATGTACCCAATAATTTTTGTTTGCACTGAATGTGGTGATCACGAAAGTGAACAATGCCAGTACCATGGTCACGGCAATATTTCCTGTTACATTGGCCCCGCCCGGGAAAAACGGAATGAGGCCAAACAGGTTATTAAAAAAGATAAAAAAGAAAAGCGTGAGCAGATAAGGCATGTATTTCATGTATCTTTTCTCACCAATCGATGGTTTGGCAATATCGTCGCGGATAAAAATAATAATTGGCTCAAGAAATGACTGGACGCCTTTCGGAGCTTCGCCTTCACGCCTGCGGTACATTCCGGCAATGTAAATAAACAGCCAGGCCATGAAAATCAAACTCATGAAAATGGCAAATACGTTTTTAGTCATCGAAAAATCAAGTGGCATTTCCTGATTAGCATCATGAACAATTACATGATCGTCGAGGAACCTGTCCTGAAGTACCCGGACAACTTTTCCCTTTTCAGGTCCTTCGTGTGCAATACCAAAACCATTATAATGATCGTGTCCGTGATGGAATTTGTTAGACATAAAGGCATGCAATTGTCCATCGTAGATTAGGATGATCGGTAATGGGATGGTCAAATGGAAATCGCCATAGCTTAGGATATGCCAGTCGTGGGCATCGATAATGTGCTCGATGATCATTTCGCCGGCATTGAACTCCTCTTCCACCACGTCGGCTTCCCAGCCTTCGTGTTGATCGCCCTCTGCCTTATGTCCATGATCGACAGCCAATACCTGTGTAATCAGGATAGCAAGAATTCCCGCTACGAGAAGTCCGTTCCTGACTAAGCCTGATTTTTTACGTTTGTTTTTACTCATGTGCAATTTTGTTTTGCTGAAATATCATTACTCAGCTAAAATCAAAACCTTATTTTTAATCACTTCAACCACTCCACCCCTGATCTCAAAAAATTGCTCCTTTTCTTCATTGGATTTAATTTTAACCTTGCCTTTTTTCAAGGCCGAAATTAAAGGAGCGTGATTTTTTAATAACTCAAACGAACCATCCAGCCCGGGAAGTTGCACTAAATCTGCATCTCCTTCGAACAAGGTTTTATCTGGTGTAATGATTTGAATTTTCATTTTTGTATGCTTTGTCTTTTCCTGGAGGTTTACGCTTCGCTTTCGGTAAGCATTTTCTTGCCTTTTTCAATGGCTTCGTCGATGGTACCCACCAGGTTAAAAGCTGCTTCGGGATATTCGTCAACCTCACCGTCCATGATCATATTGAAACCCTTGATGGTGTCTTCGATGGAAACAACAGTTCCGGGGATGCCGGTAAACTGTTCGGCAACGTGGAATGGCTGTGAAAGGAAACGCTGTACCCTACGTGCACGATGGACCACCTGCTTGTCTTCTTCCGAAAGTTCATCCATACCGAGGATAGCAATAATATCCTGAAGGTCTTTGTATCGTTGTAAAATTAATTTTACGCGTTGTGCCGTGTCATAATGCTCGTCGCCAACAACATCGGGTGAGAGTATCCTTGATGTTGAATCCAATGGGTCAACAGCAGGATAAATTCCCAGCTCAGCAATTTTACGGTTCAGCACAGTGGTTGCATCAAGGTGGGCAAATGTTGTAGCAGGCGCAGGGTCGGTCAAGTCATCAGCAGGAACATAAATGGCCTGTACTGATGTGATCGACCCACGCTTTGTTGAAGTAATCCGCTCCTGCATCAAGCCCATCTCGGTAGCCAGTGTTGGCTGGTAACCTACAGCACTCGGCATACGTCCCAAAAGTGCTGACACTTCAGAACCTGCCTGGGTGAAACGGAAAATATTATCGATAAAGAAAAGGATATCGCGTCCGCCGGATTTTTCATCTCCATCACGGAAATATTCCGCAAGTGTCAAACCCGAAAGGGCAACACGTGCACGTGCCCCGGGAGGTTCGTTCATCTGACCGAAAACCAATGTAGCTTGTGATTGTTCCAGTTCTTTATAATCAACTTTAGAAAGATCCCATCCACCTTTCTCCATGTCTTCGATGAAGGCTTTGCCGTATTTGATAACGCCTGATTCAATCATCTCGCGCAAGAGGTCATTACCTTCACGGGTACGCTCGCCCACACCACCAAATACCGAAAGTCCTGCATAAGACTTGGCGATGTTGTTGATCAGCTCCATGATGATTACCGTTTTACCAACGCCGGCACCACCAAACAAACCAATCTTTCCACCTTTGGAATAAGGCTCGATGAGGTCGATGACTTTGATGCCTGTAAATAAAACTTCCTTGGAGGTGGTTAGGTTCTCAAATTTTGGTGGTTCACGGTGGATGGAATAGGATTGGGTTTTCGGCACATCTTTCAGTCCGTCAATTGGTTTGCCAATCACGTTAAAGAGCCTACCCTTGATATCGTCACCTACCGGCATAGAAATAGGGCCGCCGGTATTCAACACTTTCATGCCCCTGCGGATTCCGTCGGTGGAGTCCATGGCAACAGTACGCACGGTATTTTCGCCGATGTCCTGCTGTGCTTCGAGGGTGATGGTATTGCCGTCGGATTTGGTAACCTCCAGCGCGTCGTGGATATTGGGAAGTGATTCGCCCTGCTCGAATGTAACGTCGATTACAGGCCCGATGACCTGGGAAACTACACCTTCACTTTTTTTACTCATTGATAATGACTTAGAATATGTATCTGAAAATTGAGCGCAAAGATAAGAGATAAGTTTTAGTGTTAAAGCAGATTAACATTTTTTTGAAAAAGAAAAAGGAATTGGAGTATTGGAATGTTGGAATAGTGGAGTGATGGAAGAATGGAATGTGAGAATGGCTGAATGAAGTGATGGAGGTTTTGAAGATTGAAATGATGGAGTGGTGGAGCATTGGAATGGTGGAATAGTGGAGTTATGGAAGATTGGAAGATTGGAAAGCTGGAAATTCGATAGTTCGAAGTTTTTACAATTAATCAATGAAAGCTTAAGACTTTTTCCTTGACAATTCTATTTGGAGGAAATATGATACTTCGAACGGATAGCAACGATGAGGGGAATGCAATAGAGAAGTGGTGGAGTGTTGGTGATGGAGTCACCGTCTTGTCATAGGCAAATTATACACCCTTTCAATGCAATTGATGTTATACACGAACAGCAAGCCTGTATAGCCGGATTACTATCGGCATTTTAGTAGCTTTGCGCGCTCAAAATTTTTATGAAAAACACCCACGATAACGTTTATGACCTTGGAAATGCACGCATCCCGGCTTTGATGTGGAAATATTTCCTACCTGCTTTTGCAGGGGTTATTATCAATTCGTTGTACAATATTGTTGATAGGATATTTATTGGCCAGGGTGTTGGTGCATTGGCCTTATCAGGTCTAAGTGCGGTCTTTCCCATAATGCTTATTATGATGGCATTCGGAATGTTGATAGGTATAGGTGCCGGTGTTCGCATTTCTATTAATCTTGGAAAAAAGGATTTTAACCGTGCCGAAAAAGTGTTGGGCAATGCTTTTACCCTGATTATTATAATGGCTGTATTGTTAACCGTTGTAGGATTCCTAATTAAGGATCCTATGTTGCGCATGTTTGGTGCAGGCCCCGAAACAGTTGATTATGCCAATGATTATCTAAACATCATTTTATTCGGTTCCCTTTTTAATATGATGGGCTTTTCATTAAACAACCTGATCCGTTCCGAAGGAAATGCCAATATCGCCATGTACTCCATGCTTATCAGTGCAGGACTAAACCTTGTGCTGGATCCCATTTTTATTTTTGTTCTGGACATGGGTGTTAAAGGAGCAGCGTGGGCTACCATAATTTCTCAATTCGTTTTAATGATATGGGTCCTTCGACATTTTCTATCTAAAAGATCAGTAATAAAACTTAAACCTTCCAATTTCAAACCCGAAAAAGATATTATCCTCTACATCGTAACTATCGGGTTTGCACCCTTTTCGATGCAAATGGCTGCTAGCTTAGTACAGGTGACTTTTAACATGCAATTGGTAAAATATGGCGGGGACCTGGCTGTAGGGGCCATGGGAATCATCATAAGCGTTGCCATGTTGATTATCATGTCCATTGTCGCTATAAATATGGCGATTCAGCCCATCATTGGATTTAATTATGGTGCAGGTAATTTAAAACGGGTTAAAGAAACCCTGATGTTGGCAATGAAATATGCAACTTTCGTTTCAATAGGTGGTTTTCTTTTGGTTGAACTATTTCCACATTCCATCATCCGTTTATTCAATAGCCAAAGTGATGAATTGTTGAATATTAGTACAAGAGGGCTTCGGATTTTTCTGGCAGTCTTACCAATAATAGGCTTCCAGATTATAGTCAGTAACTATTTTCAATCCATTGGAAAGGCCGGTATTGCTACATTTTTATCTATGCTGCGGCAAGTAATTGTGTTGATCCCTGTATTATTGATAGTGCCGGGATATCTTGGTTTAACTGGCGTTTGGTTGGCTTCCCCTGTTTCGGATGTGGTTTCAGGCATTGTAATTTCTTTTTACCTTGCAAGGGAGATCAAACATTTAAATGCAGCCATTCGCCTCCAAGAATAAAATGGATCCATAGGTATTACTTGCCCACATTCATATTTAATTGAATACCTTTGCTGCTATGAGAGCTGTATTGATGTATGCATTTTTTGTTATCGTGTCCATGCTGATGATTTCCTTTTATCAGGATGACAATGAACCTTCGAAAGTGGAGGACGCAACTTGCCTGGCCATCAGTTACAACATCGAATGTGTAATCCCCGAAATTGATTTTACCAAAGCAAAGTTGTTTTTCAGGTCAAATCTTTGTCAGTCAATAACAACAAAATATTTTGAGGCTACTCAAAAAGACTCATTGGTCGAAACAGCCCTTAAAATATACATAAAGAATACCATCGGAATAAAACCATTGTATCGAACACCTTTCAGAAAAAAAATACTTTCCCTCTCAGCAGCAGAAGATTATTACCCCCTCGCTTAATAACCTGAATTCGACTTATTGTTACTTTGTCAAGTTGCACTAAACTAACTATAAACCAACATTAGTGCAGCTTAGTGACTTGGCGACTTAGTGGCAGGGAAAGTTCACCACAAAGACTCTAAGACACAAAGGAATTCACAAAGAAAGCGATACAAATTTTTGTAATCATCATATCAATAAGTACTTTTCCGAACCAGGTTATTTGATAGCACGGCTGAACCCAGGCCGGCCAATCACAAGCAATTCATATTTATTCATTTCCACTTATCAACTGCATCAAGTTCATAATTAGTGTCGTCTATAAAGTCAGCTTTTCAATAGCCCCCGTTCGGGGGAAAATGA
>Ga0307929_1002417_pt1 | contig 12119 bp, 8 predicted proteins | sample AceLakmetage1330_FD_203160 | JGI IMG/M metagenome (GOLD analysis project Ga0307929, IMG submission 203160) | Saline water microbial communities from Ace Lake, Antarctica - #1330 | ecosystem: Environmental > Aquatic > Non-marine Saline and Alkaline > Saline | place: Antarctica: Ace Lake...
ACCTGGTCTGCCAAAGCCGCCGAAAACAATTCATGACACATCACCATGACCGCTTGGGAAAGATTCAGGGAAGAAAACCCTGACGTTGGAATATGAATAAGCGTGTGACACAATTTAAGGGCATCGTTGGAAAGGCCGGTATCTTCCCGGCCAAACAAAAGGGCCACGCGGTTGTTCCGGGCAATGGGAATCACCTGTTCCGCTGCCTGCCTGGGGGGCATCACCCGGCGTTCCCCACCCAGTCGGGCGGAGGTTCCCACCACATAATGAAAAGGGGCCAAGGCCTTTACAAGGGTGGTATGATGCTGGAGCCCCTGGATAATGTGTCTGGCAGAGTGTGTGGCAAGTTTCTCCGCCGTTTCGCTATTAAAATCCCTGGCCGCCACCACATGGAGTTCATCCATTCCCATATTACACATGGCACGGGCCGCAGCGCCAATGTTTTCGGAATATCCTGGCTGGTGAAGCACCACAGCAATATTTTTCAAGTCAATGGTTTTATCCACGGAGACGTTTTCCTTATTGATTTATTTACACATGTTCAGAACCCATTTCCAGAGGGAAAAACACCCAATATCCTTAATAAAATTGACGAACATAATCTTCTATGACATAAGTGATTTTCTGTCAATGACAACCAGCAATTCTAATTTTGTCCGGGGGCTACCCACTTAAGGCGGGATGTTTTCAAGGCTGTCCCGCCTTAAGTGGGTAGCCAATCCGGGCGAGGTCAGGTTTGCGTTTTTATAAGAAAATGTGGCACCGGAGCCGACAGCAGAGCCCCCCCGAGGGGCAATAGGAACCGGCCAATTGGGCCGTCTACGTTTCCGGAACGGGCCCATTGCCCCTCGGGGGGGCGGCATGATATCATTTTCAATATTCGTTGTGTCCGTTAGGACATGTGGGTTTTTATATGAAAAGGTAGCCTCCAAGGTTACCTCAGCAGAGCCCCCGGGGAGGGGTAATGGAACAGACCAATTGGGCTGTCTAACAGTTCCGGGTCGCTTCCATTACCCCTCCCCGGGGACGGCATACAGTCATTTGGCTCCGCGTCTACGACCCTATATTCGTTGTGTCCATCAGGACATGTGGGTTTATATGAAACTCTGCCCCATTCTTTATTAAACGGGCCATAGATCAAAGGCGTTATATCATGATAAGTTCAGAAACACTGGCCGTAACCTATGGGCTTGGGAGTGCCATGGCATGGGGTGCAGGCGATTTCAGTGGGGGCTTTGCCTCACGCAAGGGGAATATGATGGCAGTTATTCTTCTTTCTCAACTCATTGGAGGAATTATGCTGGCCAGCATTGCAGTGACCTGTTCCGAAGCCATACCGGCCATGGAGCAACTTTGCTATGGTGCCCTTGCCGGGGTGTGTGGCAGCCTGGGACTCACGATCTTTTATAAAGGTCTTGTCATGGGACGCATGGGGATTGTGGCCCCTCTGTCAGCGGTATTGACGGCCCTGGTTCCCATGGGGTATGCCGCCTTTTTCCAGGAACTGCCCTCCATGGGTCAGTTTCTGGGCCTGTTACTTGTGCTGGTGGCGGTGTGGCTGCTCTCTTCTTCCACGAACAGCAATCTAAAAATGACCCGCCTGGAACTGGTGGTCTCCCTGGCTGCCGGGCTTGGTTTTGGATTATTTTTTATTTTCATAGACCAAGCAAACGATCATGCCATTTTCTGGCCCCTGGTGGCGGCCAGGCTGGCATCGGTGTCTACGCTTATCTGCATAATCCTGCTGGGAAAAAAAAGAGCAACCCCATTGAGGGGACAATGGATTTTTATTGTAATGTGCGGGCTTCTGGATGCCTGTGGCAATGCCCTATTCTCCATGTCATCGCACCTGGGACGACTGGATATAGCAGCGGTTCTGGGCTCACTTTATCCCATCGCCACCGTGGCCCTGGCCTGGTTTTTCCTCAGTGAACGACTGGACCGCCAACAGTGGGCTGGCGTGGCACTGGCCTTTGTGGCACTGTTCTTTATTACCGCATGAGAAATACATGGACTACAGTTTTTTCCTGTTCAAATGTTAAAATGGCCTCATAGACAGGCAGATTTAAAGAAAATTAGAAAAGAAAATTATGTCCGAACACTTATGCAGGCCCAGGTTATATTTCAAACAAGGCCCCTTCCACCCGGTTCCGGCCACTTTCCTTGGCCAGGTAAAGATATTTATCAGCCATATCAATAAGCCGGTCTGTGGGGAAAGGGTCCTTCAACTCAGCGGGATCAAAGCATGTCAGCCCGAAACTTGCAGTGATGGTAATGGACTCGGCCCCATGGGGGATGACGAGTCTGGACACGGCTTTTCGAAGCCGTTCTGTACAGGCAAGGGCATCGTTAAAATCCGTCTCGGGAAGTACAATCAAAAATTCTTCTCCCCCATACCGGGCCACCCAGTCCAAATCAGTCCGGATGGTTTCCTTGATGATGTCAACAAAGGCAATCAACACCTGATCTCCAGCACTGTGTCCCCAGGTATCATTCACCTTTTTAAAAAAATCAATATCCGCAAGAACCAGGGAAAGGGAATTCCCATACCGACGGGTTCGTTTCATCTCTTTCTCAAGCTGGCCTGTCAGGTAATTTCGATTATAGCAACCGGTGAGGGGATCGGTGATGGAAAGCTTCAGGATCTTTTCGTTGGATGCTTTAAGATCCGCAATTTTCTCCTTGAGCTGCCGACTGAGGCGATATCGTTCCAGATGAACGGTGATGCGGGCCAGTAACTCCTCCTTGGCAAAGGGCTTCACCAGATAATCGGACACCCCGGCCTTGAACACCTTGAGTAACTCGGACTGGTCGGGCATGGCTGTCAGACAGATGATGGGAAGATCCCACCGATCAAACTCCTGACGGATCTTCCGGGAAAAGACATCCCCATTCATGTGGGGCATGAACAGATCCGTGATCACCACATCGATGTCATCACCTCTTTCCTTAAAAATTTCATACCCTTCCTGTCCATTTTCGGCCTCGATTACCCGAAGCCCCTCCTGGGTCAATATCCCTGCCACAATTTTTCTGGCCACCACATTATCTTCCACCACAAGGGCTGTCATCCCCTCGGACAATGCCACGGGTTTTAAAATGCGGTCCACCGCCTCCAGCAATTCTCCTTTGACAAAGGGTTTCGATAAAAAATCGCCTCCCCCCACATCAAACCCCTTTCTCCGGTCGGTCATGCTATCCTGACTTGTGATAAAAATAATTGGCAGTCGTCCCTTGCCCATTTTATCAATGATCCGGGAATAGTGATCACTGCGTAATTTTCGGCAGGTATCCCAGCCATTAAGCCTTGGCATCTCCACATCCAAAGTCACCAGATCCGGGGGCGTATCACCGGATATTCGAACCAGGGCCTCCAGACCGTTGCCCGCCTCTATGACCTTGTAGCCTCCCTCTTCCAGCTCCTCTCTGATGGTCATTCTCACCATGGCACTGTCATCCACCACCAGTATGCGCATTGGATTTTCCATTTCAGTAAAACTCCATTACATCCTCAAAGTTGAAAAAACGATGTCAGGCTTGGCTTAAGAGCGTTATTACCATCGGTTCGACCATTTTTTTATAACAAATTTAATTTATTAATATAAAAAACAATAAATAAAAAATCAAAATAAAATTTTATTTAGATTACACTATGTTATGACGGATATAGAACCGATAGTTATTATTCCCAATATACGCAAGCTGGGAGTTCCCATAAATGATGCCAATAAGCCAAGCCTGCCCCCCTCTTTACAAGCTGCCCCCTTTATAGAATCATGAATGCAACTTTCAGGGACGATTTAAAGGTTGATAAAAAATTGACTTCAAATATCGTCTGGGAACCAGACCCGGACAGATACCGGTGAGAGACTCCGTGGCACCAATGATCAGATATCCGTCATTTTCCAGAACACCGCTGATCTTTTCAAACACCTTTTTACGGGTGTCAATATTAAAGTAAATGGCCACATTGCGCAGTAGGATAATATCAAATTTTCCCAGCCCCCCAAATGGGTGCAGGAGATTCATTCTGCGAAAGGAAACCATGGCACGGATCTCATCATTAATCTGCCACTCATCCCCCCGGGTAGTGAAATATTTTTGCTGTTTATCCCCGGGCAGTCCCCGCCCCATTTCAAACTGGTTAAAGCGACCGGAACTGGCCCGGGCAATGGCCTTTCCCGAAATATCCGTTGCCAGAAGCCGGATGTTATACTGCTTCAAATTCGGCAACAGCTCCTTTAATACAATGGCAATGCTGTAAATCTCCTGACCCGTGGCGCAGGCAGCACTCCAGATCCGGATGGGGATGGGCAGCCCCCCCCGGCATCGGGGGGCTCTTTTATCAATGAGATCAGGAATAATTTTATGTCGCAAGAGTTCAAAAGACTTTTCATCTCGGAAAAACAAAGTTTCATTGGTGGAAATGCGATCAATAATCTGCTGCTCAAGCTTTTTGGTCCCATCTGCCCTGGCCCGACGGTGTAGTGCCCCATAGGAAGAGACACCCAGTTCTTTAAGTAATCCGTCCAGCCGGGTCTCAAACAGGTAGGCTTTGCCGGGATCAATACTAATCCCGGACACCTCACAAATATATCTGGAAAGAAGGGCAGATTCTGCTGGCGCTATTTTATTCATGAATCACGGCTTCCGGGAAGGTGCCGCAGCCCCTTTTCCCGCATGCAACATCCTTATCCGTTTTTTCCCCAGTCCCACTGTCTTTAATATTTCAGATGCCAGCTGCTCCAGGGGAACCACCGCATCCACAATACCCAGCTCAATGGGACGTTTTGCCATGCCGAACACCGTGCTGCTTTTTTCATCTTGGGCAATGACCTTTGCGCCTTTGCGCCTCATCTGTTTCAACCCTTCTACACCATCATATCCCATGCCGGTCATGATCACACCAGTGGCATGGGATCCAAAATGGTCTGCCACGGACCTGAAAAGATAATCCACAGAGGGTCTGCACCCGTTTTCCGGGGGATCATCGGTGATTTTAATTATCTTCCCCCCCCCCTGGTCCCGGGTCACCACTTTCATGTGATGTCCTCCCGGTGCAATGTATGCAGTTCCTGCCACCAGCGACTCTCCATTCCGGGCCTCCTTCACAAGGATTTCACACTTTTTATCCAGGCTCTCTGCCAACGCCCGGGTAAATACCGGGGGCATATGCTGGACCACCAGAATGGGTATCCCAATATCTCCGGGAAACAGGGGCAACACCTTTCCCAGGGCCACCGGTCCCCCCGTTGATACCCCCATGGCCACCACCTGAAATTTTACATATCTTCCAGGTCCAGCGCCAGCGCCATTTTTCATATCGCTGCCCGGCAGTACTGAGCACTTTTTCCCATGATTATATTTTTCCTGGCCCGCCGTTACAGAGAGCTGCTTCCCGTTTAAAATGGATTGAATATTCCTTATCCGCACAAAGGATCTCAATATGGGAGAGAGATGTTCTTCTAAATTTTTTCGATTCTCATCCATATTTCCTTTTTCAGGCTTCACAACAAAATCTAAGGCCCCCTTTTCAAGGGCCTGGATGGTGCGCTTGCCCCCTTGCCCGGCAGTACCGCTAAACATGATGACCCCCACCCGGGGGAACTGCTCTGCCAGGATTGTTAAAACTTCAAATCCATCCATATCAGGCATCTCAATGTCCAAGGTCACCAAATCAGGGGTCAGGGAAGCCATTTTGGCCAACGCCGCCTTTCCGTTGTGGGCCGTACCCACCACCTGGATATTGGCAATACCAGAGAGCACCTCAGAAACCATCATTCGGTAAACAACGGAATCATCCACCACCAGTACACGAAGTTTATCTGTAGGGGTCATTTGAGCACCTCTTCCACATCCAGTACCGCGATGAGGCCCTCATCCCTTTTAATGACCCCCTTGAAATAATGCCCTTGAACACCCTGGATATTACCCGGCGGGGGTACCATCTCCGCCCAGTCCACCTCCAGGGCTTCCCCCACCCGATCCACCAGAAGCCCGATGAGCTCTCCCTGGGAATGAACAATAATATTTCGTCTGCCGACAAGGAGCTCTGCATCATTAGAAGAGAGTCCCAACCGGCTGCCAAGATCAATAAGCGTGACAATCTTGCCCCTTAGATTGATAATCCCTTTGACATGGTCCGGTGCCAGGGGAACCGGTGTGATATCCGTCACCTTGTTAACCTCTTGAATGGTGAGAATTTCAATGCCGCACAGGGCTCCATTCACATAAAAGGTGGTCACCTTTCCCATCTGACTGACTTTTGATTTTTTTTGCATGCCCCCTCTTTTCCCAGGTACAGGTTAATGTGGTCCCACAGTCATTTGTTAAACTTTGCACCTATCAGCACTGACCTTCAGGGTTTCTGCCAGCTTACTCAAGGATTCGGCACTCTCACTGACCTGGGCACTGCTGATGGAGATCTCTGCGGCTGCCTGATTTACCTCGGCAATATCCCGTGCGATTTCAGCGGCCACCGTTGAGCTCTGGGCCACATTTTCCGTCACCTCTGCCATACCCTGGGCCGCATGGGTAACGTTGCCAGCTATTTCACGGGTGGTCACAGACTGTTCTTCCACGGCAGCAGCAATGGTGGAAACAATCTCATTGACCTGATTAATTACCCCGCAGATCTGTCCGATCTGCGCCACGGTTCCCTGGGTGGAATCTTGTATTCCGGTAATTTTTTTCTTGATCTCATCACTGGCCTGGGCCGCCTGCTTGGCCAGCTCCTTAATCTCATTGGCCACAACGGCAAAGCCCTTTCCCGCATCCCCGGCTCGGGCCGCCTCAATGGTGGCATTGAGGGCCAAAAGGTTGGTCTGTTCGGAAATTTCCGTGATGGACTCGGTGACCTTGCCAATCTCCTTTGCAGCATGGCCCAGTCGATCCACGGTATCTGAGGCCTCCTTTGCTTCGCTCACCGCCGTGTGGGTAATGGCCCGTGCCTTTTCCGCACTTTCTGCAATTTCGCTGATGGTGGCAGTCATCTCTTCCGATGCCGCAGCCACCATATTCATGTTGGTGGAAGCCTGTTCTGTTGCGGCGGCAACCGATGCCATATTGGCACTCATCTCCTCGGCGGCCGAGGCAACGCCAGCGGATCGCAGGGACGTTTGTTCAGAACCCGCCGTCATCTGGGTGGAGATGGCAGACAACTCAGTGGAAGAGCTCGACAATGTCACCGCCCCCTGGGCCAGCTCTTTAAAAAGGGTGCGAAGGGTGCTGGCCATCTCATTCAATGCACCGGCCAGCACACCGATTTCGTCTTTGCGATCAATGTCCAGGGTCTGGGTAAAATCACCCTTGGCCATCTCCTGGGCAAAGAGGGTACCCAGCTGGATGGGGCGGGTAATGGTGCCAGCAAAATAAAAGGCAAAGAGTATAATAAAGACAATGCCTGCAACGGCAATAATTATCATGGTTCTCTGCAGTGATGAGACCGCGGCCAGTGCTTCTGCTTTATGGACTTCAGCGATAATGGCCCAGGTCGTATCACCCACCTTGAAATGTGTATAGGCCGATAACACTTGATTATTGTTATAGTCCAGCGTAATCATCTCTCCAGTTTTACCGGCGAGGGCTTCCCGGGCGGGATGGGTATCAACCCTTCCCTGTTGAGGATGGGAAAAAGAGGCCAGCACCGAACGGTTTTCAACATCCAGAAATGAGTTGGAACGCATCAATTTATCAGACCCCACCAGATACACCTCTCCATATGCCCCCATACCAGTCCTTTCGGACATGATCTCGGTAATATTATCAATGGAGAGCTGGATGGCCACAACCCCTATGGTCCGACCATTTTCTTTGATGGGCGCTGCCATAAACTGGGCCGGGATATTCCCTGATGGGGCATAAATCTTGGTATCAGATAGGGCCACCTGACCTTTAAGCGCCGATTGCCACACGTCTTTAAGGGAGGAGGTTACCTGCTGACCAAAATCTGGATTCTTAATGATGGAGAAAAGAATATCTCCCTCATCCGCATCAATGAAAAAGATGTCATAATACCCATGATGCTTCATGTGGTAGTTTAAAAGGTCATAATAACCGTCATGGACGATGTGATAGGCCTCAGGTGCATCAAACCTGCCGTTCCCCTGCCCTTTGAACCTGGGATACGGCGGCATCTCCTTCCAGCTCAAAGGCATATTTCATGGCCTTTACTGCTTCAACGACATAGGGGGTACGGGCCAGCATATCCACATCCCCCATGCGATCGGCAAAGAAAAGTTCAATCTGACTTTTTTTAAGATCCCGGATGCTTTCATATTGCTTGAATGCCTGGTCTGACAACGCATTTACCGCTGTTCTATGGGAGACAATGCCCAGAACCACAAAAGGAATCACCCCCACTGCAAGCAGCGCAACCATAAATTTGACCTTCAGTCCCCAGTTTCCAGATTTCATTATCTTGGCTCCTTTTTAGTTCTAAGAATATGCGTTTCAATGCTTTTTAAAAGTGCATCCCGGTCCAGTTTTATCTGATAATCATCCACCCCCGCAGCATCTCCTTTTGCCATATCACTGTCATCTGCCAGGGTGGAAAGGGCAATGACAGGCAAATGGGCATATGGGGGGGTCTCTTTAATGGTTCGGGTCAGGGTAAAACCATCCACATGGGGCATTTCCAAATCCGTCACCACCAATGAAAGTTCATGGACATGGGAGGCGATGAGATCCAGGGCCACCTGGCCATCCTCGGCAGTGATCACCTGGTACCCCACCTCTTCGATATATGCTTTAATCTGATTTCTAAAAAAACCTGAATCTTCCACAACCAGAATCATCTTCCCCTGTTTTTTAACATCCCCAGGGGGGGGAGCCATGGTTTCAATGGGCTCTGTCTGGGGGGGAGAAGTCCGCTTCACAATTTCATTGATATCCACCACCATGGTGGTGTGGCCATTAATGGGTACAGATCCCAGAATCCCCGGTTGTCTCAATGTGATTTCATCAATTGACTCATGGGTATCCACGGCATCCACCGGGCTTGCGGCAAGCAATCCCACCTCCCGGCCCCCCACTTCAAGCACAATGACCAGAAAAGTATCTCCGAACTCAATGGGGGTAACATCTGCCACCTCATCCACGGCAAACAGAGGCAGGGTTTTCCCTCGATTTTGCACCACCCGCATCTGCCCCAGGGTTTCCATGTGTGAAGCGGCAATTTTCTCAATTCTCACCACCTGATTCAGGGGAACGGCAAACGGTTCATGGGGGGCTCCCCTGAACGTGAGCAGGGACTGCACCATGTGCGCTTCAGATTTCTCATCGCTGGAGGCCTCCTCATCTGCTGGGCGTTTCCCGGGCACTTCAACCGGAAGAATGCCTGCCATATCGGCAATATTTGCCACATCCAGGATCAAAGCGACCCGGCCATCCCCCATGATGGTGGCCCCGGCATAGGCCCGGCATTTCTGTAGATGACGTCCCAGGGGTTTCACCACAATCTCTTCGGAATCATGGAGGGCATCCACAATCAGTCCATATTTCATGGTACCGGTGGACACCACGGCTATGTTCAGGGCGCTGGAGGCATGGTAGCGCCTGTCCGTCCAGCAGGCATCGCGTTTTTCTGCTTTTGTCCCTTCCAAAGGGGTCTTGGCAGGGGACGTCTGGTGCTCTGTATCTTCCATAAAACAGTTAAAATCATTCTGGGAAGATCTTCTGTCTGCAATTTTCAGTCTGTGGTCTTTTGTGCGTTGTCCGGTTTTATGACAATAGTAGGTTCGCTCAACCCCAATCACATCAGCCAGCCGCACCAACGGAAGGAGTTCATCCCTCAATCTCACCACCTGGGCATTACCCACATATTCGATCTTTTCATATACCTGATCCGCAGGCACCCGAACCAGTTCCTCCAGATTCAACTGTGGTATAGCAAAGCGTTCCTGTTCCGCCAGAATGATTTGGCTGGGAATGATGGCCAGGGTCAAGGGCACTTTGATGAGAAAACGGGTACCAATACCCGGTTGGGACTCAATCTCCACCTGCCCGCCGACACTGTCCACATTGCTTTTCACCACATCCAGCCCCACACCACGGCCGGACAGGTCTGTGACTTCAGTGGCTGTGGAAAAACCCGGCATGAAGATCAGATTTAATTTCTCCTTGCTGGACAAATTTCCTGCCTGTTCCGTTGTTAAAAACCCCTGGAACAGTGCCCGGTCCACCAGAGTGTTGCCATCCAGTCCTCGGCCATCATCGGCAATCTCAATGTTCACCTTACCTGCCTCATGAAAGGCCTTGAGAAAAATTTGCCCCTCACAGTTCTTGCCATTTGACTCACGCACATCCGAGGACTCAATACCGTGGTCAACCCCATTGCGAATAAGATGTGTCAACGGATCGGTGATGGCCTCCAAAAGGGTTTTATCCAGCTCCACTTCCCGGCCCTTTATGGTCAATTTTACCTTTTTACCAAGACTGGCAGAAAGATCCCTCACCAGCCGGGGAAACCGGTCAAAAATTTTCCCCATGGGCTGCATCCGGGTGAGCATAACGGTTTCCTGGAGTTCCGAGGTGATCAGATTAATACGCTGTCCAACAATTTCCGTGGCATGGGGGTCATGGGCACCAATGGCCTGAAGAAGCTGATTCCGACTTAATACCAACTCCCCGGCCAGGGTCATCAAGGTGTCCAGAAGGGTCAGATCCACACGGATGGAAGCTTCAGAGACCCCCCCCTTCTTTTCCGTGCAAGTAGATGGGGCAGCCCCCTCACCCCTGTCATGGGCCGATGTTAATCGAGTTTGGGGGGCGTGCACTGAAGCAAGCACCGGGCTTACGTCCTTTAAATGATTTTGCCCCCCTCCACCAAGGCTTGCCTTATCTGCATAAAAGTCATGCGAATTGACAAAAACATCATCCGTGGAAATGTCGGTGTTTTTCAAGGTTGGCATGGGCTCCCGGAAAGGGTCATCCACAAGGATTTCACTGTCCCCGGGCCCCCCTTGCATTGGGGATTCATACCGCTTTGATTCCACGTCCATGGCATCCCCTGGGATGTCGCCTTCCAATTTTAAAATAGACGTCCCATCCACCTCAAACAGCACCACAAGTTCATCCACAGCCAGAATGGATGCAAATAGAACGAGAAAAAAAGATCCCCGTTCTCCCTCCCCTGCCATGGGCAAATAATCAAGATCAAGGCGACTGCCCAGCACAGTCCCATAGGTCTTGATCTCCTCTTCAATAATCGTGGTTGTATTTTTGTGGTCTGCCTCATGTCCCTTCAGGGGAATTTCAATGAAAAAGACCCCCTTATGTTCATCCCCGGCCCGGGCCAGATCCTGGAGGGGCAACACAAAAACCACCTGTCCGTCACCCCCGCACACCGTGATTTCCTGTGGGACATCTTCCATAATAGGAAGATCTTCCCGGGCTGGCAGGTCTGCTGCCGGGTCTTTTTTGGGGGGAGATCCATGGTTTTTTGCCGTATCTCTCCCCCCATCAAATTCGCCCTTATCCCCCTCATTTTCTAATGGCCCGGAGGTATTTGCCTCTGCTTCCCCCTTTTCTGCCTGCATCTCTTCTGCCTGCCCGGCCCCATGACTTAACAGACGTAGTGCCTCCAAGTGCTGGGATATTTCAATGTGATCACTGTCATTCATGTGATGGATCAGATCTTCCAGTGTATCCGAGGCCAGAAGAAGAAAATGAATAATTTCCGCATTGGGCACCAGGTTCCGACTGCGCACATGCCCCAGCACCGTCTCCATCTCATGGGAGAGTTCTTTAAGGCGGGTCAGCCCCAGAAAACCCGCCCCGCCCTTAATGGAATGTACAGTGCGAAAGACCTTATTCACCACGGTTTCATCAATGTCCGCTCCCCTTTCCTCAATGAGCAGCAAATCTGTTTCTATGCTGGACAGATGCTCCAGGGACTCGTCCACAAATGCCTGTTTCATCTCATCATTTATACCGCCCATGGCAACTCCTCTGGATTAATGTTCACCCCTTAACACTACAGCAACACTTAAATGTTCACATAAAAAACGCAAGTTGTTTTACTTATAACACCCATGCCCTGATGGACACAACGAATATAGGGTCGTAGACGCGGAGCCAAATGGCTGTATGCCGCCCCCGGGGAGGGGTAATGGAAGCGA
>Ga0307929_1002418_pt1 | contig 12117 bp, 6 predicted proteins | sample AceLakmetage1330_FD_203160 | JGI IMG/M metagenome (GOLD analysis project Ga0307929, IMG submission 203160) | Saline water microbial communities from Ace Lake, Antarctica - #1330 | ecosystem: Environmental > Aquatic > Non-marine Saline and Alkaline > Saline | place: Antarctica: Ace Lake...
CAAATCGTTTTACTTCAGATGATTTCATGGTACACTCCTTTTTGTTGTAAGTGTCCGGGATTGGACACTTACTGGAGTTATACACTGTTTTTTGGCTTTTTCCGCCGCGGGAGCGGCTTCGTTCAACCATGGGTTTAATTCTATAGCCACTACTGAATGCGGTGGCATTTGCCAGGCTGAGCAGTTCTGCCATTACCGTGATACTGCCCTTCACCGTCTCGTTCAAAAGTTCTTTTTCTGCCGTAACCAGCTTATGCTGCCTTACAGCAAGTGCAAGTGAGGTGGCAAGCATTGCGGTGGAACAGGGTTTTGAAAGAAAGCGAAAGATCTGACCAGCATTTACTGCCTCAGTTGCCGTTTCCTGGTCTGCATTGCCGGTAAGCATTATACGAACGGTATCCGGAAAAATATCTTTGGCCTTACTCAGCAACTGCACCCCGTCCATCCCAGGCATCCGCATATCAGAAACAATTACGGCAAAAGGTCCTTTACTTTTCAAGGCTGAAAGAGCCTCATCGCCACTTTCTGCAACCACCACCTTAAAGCGTTTACGCAGTTGCCGTTGCATGGATTGCAATATGCTCGGTTCATCATCAACCAGTAAAATCTTATCAGTCATTCTCTTCTCCCTGCTTCAAATATTCAGTACCAATTTCACGCCACTGCTCAATTTTATCCCCAAGTCCCATGGCCTGTAATTGTGTGTTATCAATTTCGGGGTATGCGCCCAGAACCTGATTTGGATGCACTTCATAATATAATGTATTCGCTACATGCACAGCTACTGCAGGGTTGAAATTCATATCCGGATAATCATCCAGTCTATGATGAAAACCTATTCCTTCAACCACAGCTCCTGGCATTCCCCAGAGCCCCATCAAATAGGCTCCAACATCGCCGTGTACTGCTTCAAAAATCTCTTTTTCAGCAATACGTAAACGGATCTGTTTTTCTTTGGCCAAAAGCACCGCCTCCTCATATTTATCCATCATTTTTGCAAGGAGTACCAGCTTGCCGATATCGTGAAGAAGACCGGCAATAAAGCAATTATCGATAAGATTTTGATCATCGGTCTCAGCAAGGGCTATTTTTTTTGCACAGCCTCCAACTGCAATACTGTGGCTCCAAAGGCTCTGTATAGGGAAAATTTTTGATGAAGCCTTTATCTCTGCAAATGCACCCACCCCCAAAACCAACCCTTTTACCGTATCAAGACCAAGCAGTGACACAGCACGAGCCGGACTCTCAACCGTCTGAAAAAGGCCGAAAAATGCTGAATTTACAAGCTGCAGTACCTTGGCACTCATTCCCATATCTTCATCTATAATTCGGGCAACATCTGCAACAGAAACTTCAGGGTCAGCTGTTGCCTTACGCAATTTTGAATACACTTCAGGGATGCTGGGCAGCGTATCAATACCTGAAATAATTTTTTTAACTGCAGGCTGTGAAATCAACTTGTGTAAACTGCTGGCTCGAAGCAATACTCCTTTAAGGTGCTCAGGCTCACACGGTTTAGCAAGAAACTGGTGAACGACACCCACTGTCCTTAAAATTGACTCTTCGTTGGCCTGCCCCGTGAGCATAATACGAATGGCGTAAGGATGACGTTCCTGTATTTCTGTAAGTAACTGCGCACCATCCATTCCGGGCATACGCATATCAGACACCACCACATCAAATTCGGTATTCTCCATAATCTCCAGAGCTTCTTTAGCATTCTCCGCAAAATAGAGCTCAAATTCCTTACGCATGGAACGTAACATCCGTTTCAAACCGGCTAGGATATTAGGTTCATCATCCACAAACAGTATTCTTTTTTTAGTCATCGATTTTTTCCTCTCTTAATGGCAGATTGATACAAAATGTTGTTCCTTCACCCGGTACTGATTCCACCGCAATTGTTCCCTGATGTTTCTCCACAATCACACCATGACTAATGGCCAGCCCCTGTCCGGTCCCTTTTCCAACCGTCTTAGTTGTGTAAAATGGATCAAAAATACGAAGCCTTACCTTCTCAGGCATCCCGGCTCCACTGTCCTGGATACGCAGCTCCACACTGTTACCAGATTTTCTGGTGTTGATGGTGATTGTGCCTTTTACCCCCTCGGGATTCTCTCCAAGTTTTTCCGCAATGGCATGGGCTGCATTAACCAAAATATTCAGGATTACCTGTCCCATTTCATCTGCAAGGAGCGGAACCTGCGGCAGATCCGAATCAAGATCGAGTTCCATATCTGCCACATATCTCCACTCATTGCGTGCTACGGTTATAGTAGTCTGAAGAATGTCGTTTAAATTTTGTGGAGCCTTGTCTTTACTGCCAGGATGTGAAAACTCCTTCATAGCCCGGACAATAGAGCTGGCTCGCTTCACTCCTTCATGGGACTGTGAAATTGCCAGAGGTATCTCTTCGGCCAGATATTCCCAGTCCATCTCCTCCACCGCAGCTGCTATGGCATCGGCTTGTTCCTGGGGGAGTGTTTTTGTAATAGTTAGGATTTGTTCCATAAAACAGTTGATATCCTGACTTGCCTCTTCAAGAAAATCAATATTGGTGCCGACAAACTGGGTGGGAGTATTGATCTCATGGGCAATACCTGCAGCGAGCTGCCCCACGGATTCAAGTTTCTGGGCATGGAGGAGCTGAGTTTGAAGGTGTTCTTTTTCCTGTTCCCTAGCCTGACGCGTACTGATGTCATGGACAATGGCCAGAAAACGACTCTCTCCATCGTCGAGAGTGATATACTGTAAAAATATTTCAACGGGCAGATCTAAGCCCTTTTTGGTGCGATGAACCGTCTTAAAAGATATTGACTCAGCTTCACCTTTAAGCAGAGGGCCAACAAGGGCGCGCCAACGCTTTTCCGTAAAGTCGGGTTTGATATCCAGGGGACTCATGCTCAGAAGTTCTTCCATAGAGTAGCCGATCTGTTTGATGGCACCCTGATTAACATAGATAAAGCGCAGGGTATGCGGATCAAACATAAAGATACAGTCCAGCGTCTGGTCAAGTGTCAACTTGAATTGCTGCAGGCGACTTGCTGATTCTTTCAAGCGTGAAGAGAGAATGGCTGCCCTGTTGTACTGACGAACTGAAAAAATAATACTGATAACAATTGCAAGAGTGAAAATAAGCGTTGAGAACAGCGTAACATATAGATTACGCTGATGTTCCTTAGTCGTCCTCTCTGCCACACTGGCAAGTAATCCCTTATTAACGTTCTGAAGTTTATCTAAGGAGAACGTCACCTGGAGACGTCCCAGCCTCTCACCCTGACTGACAATTGGTTTAGAATAGAAGAAGTGATCGTTATGATGAGCAAAGATCTCTTTGGAAAGATCGGGATTTCTGGTCTGGCAGGCGCTTGGCGGAAGAGGTTTTCCGAGAAGCGCTATAGTGTTACTGGATACCCCATCGGCCAATATGTTTTCATCAGTATCAAGAATATAAGCACTTAAGACCACATCATATTTGCGTAAAATGTAGAGAAGTTTGTTAAGAGTGGCAGGCTCGGGACCGTAGAGGGGATCAACTATTATATCGGCAACAAGCATCATTTGACTGGCGAGTGCCTCTTTATAAACAGTAGTCACCACCGCAGAAGAGTCATGGATGACCTCATTGAGTTCATTTACACTTTTATTGGCCTGCAAAGAAAAGAGGGCTATGCCGAGCAGGGCCACACAGGATACAATAATAAGCGGAATAATTTTTTTGCTGGCTGACAAAAGTTGCGTAATTATTCCCATTTCACAACCCCAAGGCATCGCGAACCTGGCCATTCATTATGGTTGCAGCCTCAGCTGAAAATTCACAAAACCCTGTGGGACTTTTGAGGGCAGTCAAGGCTGCAGTTGCTGCCGGATCATCTTTCATACCAAACAGGATCTTCTTTATCTTGCCAGCATCTATTTGTGGTGAGATCAGAACGATATGGCGGGGCACCTCTGGTGATTCAGGATAAAGAATTTTAAAATCATCATTTCCCACCACCTTTTGTTTTTTGATACCACCTGCCTGAGCCCATTTCCCCTTTTTGACCTGAGCTATAGTATTATAGTCGTCTTTGGAAAAATAATAAGCCACCTTACCCGCTACCGGTTGGCGAGATTCAATCAGTTGCAGCCCTGCCCGTTCCAGCAGAACCCTGGGAAGAAGATATGAAGATGTGGATGTATTATCTTCAAAGGCAATGACCCTGTTATTCAAATCGGACAGAGCAGAAATGGAGGAAGATGCGGGAACAAAAATAACCGAATTATAACTTCTAACTCCATTTTTTTTCCGGATAAGCAGCGGTACAAGTCCTGCCTTATCCATCATCTGCAAAGCACCATAAGCACTCTCGGATATCAGGTGGATTTCACCCTTTTGGATTCTGCTGATCATCTCTCCGAGATTTCGGCTCACTATCACCTTGCCGGTATCAATCCCCCGGAGGTGAAGATAATCGAGTAGAGGAATAAAGGCCGCTACGGCTTTACTTGGTGTGTTGGAGATAACACCAATATTAAAAGGAGCAGCCGTCGCTAAGCCAGTATGAAAAAGCAGAAAGAGGAAGAACAGTAAAGAGTTCACTTGCGGTAAAATGGTTCTACTCATCATGATATGATACTCCCTCCAAGGGCAGGGTGATAACAAATTCCGTTCCTGCACCTGTTTCAGTGGTAAAATTAATGCTTCCACCATGTTTTTCAGTGACCACACCATGGCTTATAGCCAATCCCTGTCCAGTCCCCTTGCCCACTTCTTTGGTGGTGTAAAAAGGATCAAAGATACGTTCCCTTGCCTGTTCAGGTATTCCATTTCCCGTATCATGAATACGCAGCTGCACAGTATCATTTACCTTGGTGGTTGAAATAGTGATTATGCCTTTTTCCCCATCAGGATCAGTTCCGATCTTTTCACTGATTGCCTGGGCCGCATTGACCAGAACATTGAGGATAACCTGACCCATTTCATCGGCCAGTAGAGGAATAAGTGGCAGATCCGGATCAAGATTCATATCCATATCAGCCACATACTTCCATTCGCTACCGGCCACTGTTACCGTGGTCTCGATAAGATGATTAAGATCCTGTGCCACCTTTTCCCTGCTGCTTGGATGGGAGAATTCCTTCATGGCCAGAACTATGGATGAAACCCGCTGCACCCCTTCTCTTGATTGACTTATAGCCCGGGGTAGTTCTTCGGCCAGATATTCCCAATCAGCCTCTTCCAAACCATCACGTATTCTGTCACCGATCACATCGGAGGCGCTGTCTGCTATCTTCTGCATCTCTTTCATAAAGCCAGAGAGATCCTGAACCGCCTCGTCCATAAAATCGATATTCGTACCAATAAACTGGGTAGGGGTATTAATCTCATGGGCAATACCTGCAGCAAGCTGTCCCACCGATTCAAGTTTCTGAGTCTGAAGCAGCCGAATCTGCATTTTTTCCTTTTCATTTTCTGCCGCAAGCCGGCCACTGATGTCACGGACAATGGAGATAAAACGATGCTCTCCTTCGCCAAGGGTTATATATTGCTGCACAATCTCAACCGGAACGTCAATCCCTTCTTTTGTGCGATGGGTGGTGGTGAAAATGAGCGTTTTTTGCTCTCCCCGGAGGAGTGGGGAAAGTGTGGCTCGATATTCTTTTTCCGTGTAATCCGGCTTCAGATCCAGAGATGTCATCTGAAGAAGCTCTACCATACTATAGCCTACCAGCGCCATGGCTCCGTGATTTGCATAAATATAGATAAGACTTTGAGGGTCAAACATAAAGACACAGTCCAGGGTCTGATCCAGGGTCAGTTTGAACTGCAACAACCGCTTCTCCATGATCTTATTGGACTCAAGTTCATTATCAAGAAGGATTGTGCTTGCCTTTAAGCGTCGGTTCAAGGTGAGAAAATAAATGGAAGTCAGCCAGGCGGCAATAAGGACCGCAATGAGTAGCAATATCAGCAACGGGTGCTGCTCCACCAGATGTTCCCCGGTGATTCGTCCAAAATTTTCATAGGGTTTGATATTAAGTTTTTTGAGACACTGATGCACTGCCTGGTAGTCAAGGGGGATAGTCCAGGTGGCATTGTCAGCATTGGCGGCAGAGACAATACCTGGCTGCATATTAAGAAGGGCTACTGTCACTTTTTCTGCAAGCTTACGATCGGTATCGACCAGCATGGCAAAGGCCCATTCCGGATAGAGACGGGTGGTGTGCATAAATGTTGACTCGTCATGGTCCCGTTTGTCATCGATAACATAAAAATCCAGGAGGTTAATCTTTCCTTCCATAGCCATCAATTCAAGAATACCGGAACGAATGGCGCCGGCGTCAACTTCGCCATTTTCCACTGCCTGTACCACTTTGTCATGGGATCCGCCGTAATGAAGCGAGGCGAAATCATGAGCAGGATCAATTTTTCGTTCCTGAAGATAACGCCAGGAGGTAATCCAGCCTCCAAATGAGGTGGGAGAGACCGCCATAAAATCCATCCCCTTGAGGTCTATAGCATCCCGTATATCTTTACGGTCACGGCGGCTGAAGAGCACGCCGCCAAACTTGCTGCTACGGTTGCCAAGGAGCATATTCTCCATGGTTGTTATACGGGTGACTTGGTATTTTGCTTCGAGATTCACATAGATGGCGGGGTTACTGACAATAAAATCTATACTGTTCTCTGCCACAGCCTCTTCTATCTCTTGAAAACCAAAGGGAACAATAATAAAATTAACTTCCTTTATGGTGCTGTTCAGGTAGTCGGCAAGAGGCTGCCACTGTTTCAGGCATTGGGTAGGAGAACGTTTGTAAAGAACTCCGATGGAAATATCCGGGAGATTTTCTGCAGCAGGCAAAAGTAGGGGAACATGCAGCAGCACTGACAGAAATAAAAAAAACAAGCAGATTTTTTTCATTTCTCCTCCTGGAGAGGCAGATAAATACAAAATGTTGTCCCTTTTCCTGGTATCGAATCAACCGTAATCGTCCCCCCATGTTTTTCCACTATCACATCATGACTGATAGCCAGTCCCTGGCCAGTACCTTTGCCCACCTTCTTGGTGGTATAAAAAGGATCAAATATCCGAAGCTGCACCTCCTCGGGCATCCCCGCTCCTGTATCCGAAATCTGCAGTTCAATATTTGTATCACTCCTGGTGGTAGTGATTGTAATAACTCCCTTTTCACCCTCCGGGTTGTCACCGAGCTTTTCACCAATTGCGTGAGCCGCATTGACCATAATATTCAGAATCACCTGTCCCATTTCATCGGCAAGCAATGGTACCCGGGGTAAATTCGGGTCAAGGGTCAGCTCCATATCGGCCACATATTTCCACTCATTACGAGCTACGGTGACGGTGGTATTGATAATCTGATTGAGATTCAAAGATTCTTTCTCCCGGCTTCCCGGATGCGAAAACTCTTTCATGGCCCGAACGATAGAGCTAACGCGTTTCACCCCTTCCCGAGACTGGGCGATAGCCAAAGGAAGCTCTTCAACTAAATAGTCCCAATCCATATCCTCTATGGCCTTCTCTATGGAATCTATAATGTCCTGCGGAGCTGTTTTTATTATTCCCTGAATTTGTGTCATAAAGCGGACTATATCCTGACTGGATTCGTCAATAAAATCGATATTGGTGCCAATAAACTGGGTGGGAGTGTTGATTTCATGAGCAATGCCTGCTGCAAGCTGCCCCACGGACTCAAGTTTCTGAGCATGGAGTAACTGGGACTGGATCTTCTCCTTCTCCTGCTCCGCCTTTTTCTGTTCGTTGATATCTCTGACAATATGGACAGAACCGACAAGTGAGCCGTCAGAACCATAATAAGGCGTCACCAGTACTTCACAATGCCCGCCAAGCCGTTCTTCATAGATTTCAACCCGGTGATTCTTATTATCCTTCAGCAGTTTGCTATGCGGGCAATAGTCTGGTGCCTCATCCATGCCATGAACCCACCGATAGCATTTTGATCCAACCAGTTCGTCATAGGACTTGCCAGTTTTCTCCAGCATGGTCTTATTCATACGAACAATGTTATGCTCCTTATCAACAATGGCGATCATATCAGGCATGGCATCAACCGTTCGCTCCCATTCCTGTTTAGCATGAAGAACCAGTGCCTCCTGAGCCCGGCGTTCCTTTATCTCCTGCTCAAGCATTTTATTGTGCTGCAGAAGTTCCATGGTACGAAGCTGCACCTCATCCTCAAGGGAAACCTGGTAATCTTTTTCCTGCTGCAGGAGCTCGGCATGTTTCAATGCCTTTTCGATACTGTGCTTGAGAATTCCCATATCAGATACGGGTTTGGTTATATAATCCCAGGCCCCGATACGCAGTGCCTCTATAACATCTGTCATGGTGCCCATACCTGAGAAAATAATCACCGGCATAGATGGGGCTTCTTCGATAACGGTCTGAATAAGCTGCATACCGTCCATTTCCGGCATACGCAGATCAGTGAGCAGCATATCCGGTTTCTTTTCTTTGAACAGCTTCAGGGCTTCTTTGCCATCCCTGGCCTCAAGGATACGATATCCCTTATCTGTCAAATAGCGGGCATTTGTCTTCAGAATAAGGGGATCATCTTCAGCAATAAGGATTGTTTTTTTATTTTCAGGCACTACTTTTCTCCCCGATTAGTTCCATTGGCAATTCAATAATAAATCGTGCTCCTCCATCGGGAGCAGATTCGACGCGGATAGTACCGCCATGTTTATCCGTAATGATGGAATAAGAAACAGAAAGACCAAGACCGGTTCCCTCCCCTACATCTTTGGTTGTGAAAAAAGGATCAAATATCTGAGCACGAATATCTTCAGGTATACCCGGTCCATTGTCTTCCACTTCTATCACTGCCATTTTACCATGTTGTTCTACGCGTAAAATAATCCGTGGAGTTCCAAAACTGTTTGCAACTGCCATGGCCTGACATGCATTTTTAATCAGATTAATGATTACCTGCTGAATTTCCATGGCCAAACAGTTCACCCACAACGGCTCAGGGGAGTAGTGTCGAACAAATTCAACATTGATAATATTGGACTCCTTTTTTAGACCATAATCTGCCTGGGCAAGTTCTATGGAACGACCAATCAGTTCAGTGAGATCAGACTCCATCAGTATACTCTCCTGTGGTCTACTGAACTGAAGCAGCTCTGCTACGATATGAGCTGCAGTTGTGGCCGATTCTTTGATCCCAGCCAGAAAAAAATCCAGCTCTTTTTGCTGCAGATAGTCCTGCAGCTTGACAAGGTCAACTCCACTCGCAGCAGCCAGGGCTCTGTTCCCTTTCCCCTCAGGATCCAGTCCCATTTCGATTAGCTGACTGGCCTGCAGGATACCGGAGAGCGGGGTATTTATCTCATGGGCTACTCCCGCTGCAAGGCTCGCAATGGTTGTCATTTTTTCAGAAATAAGCTGTTGCTTTTCGAGATTCTTGCGCTCACTGATATTGTGATATATCGACCTTGACTGCACCACTTGGTTCTTCGTATCCCTGATGGCCGTGGCATCAAGGATTACAGGCAAACTGGAGCCGTCTTTACGCTGGAGAAGCAATTCTCTATTACTGATTATTCCTGTTCTGCAAAAAGTGGGAAAAACATCATTTTTGACCTCAGCCAGGCAAGCTGGATGATAGATCTTAAAAACGGGATGGCCTATAAGCTCATCCTTTGTGTACCCTAACGTGGCAAGAAGCGTCTGATTGCATTGCAGGATTCTGGCACCGTCGGCTGCCACGGAAATAAACATATCAGGGGCATTATCGTAGAGGTCTGCGTACTCAGCCAGGGCCTCCTGCATTTTCTCTTCAGACTGCTGCTGCTCAAGCCGTGCCTGCAGGATAGGAGCGATGGTACCTGCCAGGTTTTCCAGCAGGCGCGCATCTTTTTCTGTATAGCCTTTGGCCTTTTCGGCCACCTGCAGAAGACCGATCACCCGATTGTCGTAGATAATGGCAGCAGCCATGGAATTTGCTACAGCCAGATGTCCTTTGGGCACGGAAAAGGGAGTATTGGCATACTTGGTCAAACCGGTTTCAAGTGTTTCCCGCCAGATTCCGGCCCATTTCTTTCGTGGGAAGCGAATTGTCCTACCAGACATCTGACACGTCTCCCACACCGAAGTGGTCATGGATGGACAGATAATAAGCATATCCGGTCCGTCAAGGTAGCCGAAAACACCAAGTTTGCTAACCATTGCTGCCAGGACAATATCCAGTACGCCACCGAATAGGTTATTGTCACGATGGATGACAAAAGTTCTGGAAATCTGATCCCTGACTGCGAGTTCCCGCTCATGTTCCTCCCTTTTTTCTCGCTGTAGACGATTAAAGAGTGAAAGGGCAATGTCTCTGGACATTTCTGTAAAGAGTTCCTGCTCTTCGATATTTGTAACCATTTTTGCGTTCAGAGAAACGGTAATCACGCCATAAAATTTGGTACCGTGCTGCAAAGGTGCAGACATAAGAGCAGCGTCAGGATAGCCATTGGCCATAGGACAACCTTCACACAGAGACTGCTGACTCTTTTGCCAGATCAGTTGTTCTTCTTCCATGGTTTTGTGAATGCAGGGCGGCAGCAGTCCCTTTTCCATTTCTTCGGCGAGCAGCGTAAAATCTTTCAGCAGGCCTGAGTTTACCGCCAGTTGGTATTGCTGGTTTTCGTCGAGCAGAGCAATCCAGGCACTGCGGTACCCTTTGTCTTTGACAAAAACATCACAGATAGCCTGCAGAAGTTCCTGCAGATCTTTAATGGTGGCGAGGTGCCGGTGGATAGCAAGACCGGTTTGACGAATCAGGGACAGGTGATTGAGTTGCTCTTGCTGTCTCTTCTGTTCACTGATATCACGATACACGGAAACGATTCTGCCCTCTGCCAGTTTAAATACGGAGTTTTCAACCAAGAGACTGACCCTTCCGTCGTGATACTCTTTGCTGGGGTGTTTTTCCCGTTTACCGCTTTGGTAAACCCGCTTAAAAACCTCCAGCAGCCCAAGTGCCTCAATACCTGGAAAAACCTCGGTTACCCGCCTCCCTAGTACCTGTTCCCTTGAAAGCCCGGTGATTTTCTCAGCAGCAGGGTTGTGTTCGCAGAAGACAAAGTCCTGTCCATTGTCAACAGCATCATAGACTCCAACGCCATCCCCCATGCTCTCAAGTAGATCGAGACAACTGACTCCTTCCTGCTTCGCAATCCCTTTTTTCTGGTGGGTTTTCATATGTAATCCTCTCGCCTCAGCAATCAAGAACTGTTCGTATAGCCAGAGCCATTGAGGTAATAGAAAGGGGTTTTAACAGAAAGCCCTTGATACCCATCTGCAGAGCCTTTTTTTCATCCACCATGGAGCTGTATCCGGTACAGAGAAGAATGGGCAGACCTGGGCAACAACTAAGCATTTTTCGGGCAAGCTCTGTTCCCGGCATTTGCGGCATGGAATGATCTGTGATTAGCAGATCAAAAGCAAAGTTTTCCTCCTTGATTTTTTCAAGTGCAGCCGTCCCGGATACACAGCAGACCACAGTATACCCCAGATAACTGAGCATCTGTTCGGCAAGATTTCGTAACTCTTCTTCATCATCAACAAAGAGGATACGCTCGGTGCCGCGAGGTGGCGAAATCACGATTTCAGGATCCACCTCCTGACTGGCCGCCACCTCTGGAAACAGAAGGGTGAAAGTACTGCCCTGCCCCACCTCACTGACCACCTTGATACTGCCCTTGCAGGCAGTAACAATACCGTGCACCACCGACAGCCCAAGCCCCGTTCCCTGTCCCTTTTCCTTAGTGGTAAAAAAGGGATCAAAGATATTGTTCATTGCCTCAGGGGGCATGCCGCAGCCACTATCACTAACAATAAGCCTCAAATATTTTCCTGTTGACAGCCCTGGGAACTTCTCCAGATCATTTTCAACCATGGTCCACTCATCGAGTGTAATGCTTATTGCTCCCTGTTCATCGAGCAGAGCATGAAAGGCGTTTGTACAAAGATTAGTGATCACCTGATGTAATTCAGTTGGATCAGCTAGGATCCGAGTCTCTTTGGCAATGATGTGCAGCTGTAATTGAACCGTTGCCGGCAGGGTTGCCTGCAACAGTTTAAGAGCTTCGCTGATTAGCAGAGA
>Ga0307929_1002419_pt1 | contig 12115 bp, 10 predicted proteins | sample AceLakmetage1330_FD_203160 | JGI IMG/M metagenome (GOLD analysis project Ga0307929, IMG submission 203160) | Saline water microbial communities from Ace Lake, Antarctica - #1330 | ecosystem: Environmental > Aquatic > Non-marine Saline and Alkaline > Saline | place: Antarctica: Ace Lake...
GACTTCACTTTCGTCTGCCCCAGCGAGATCCTCGCCTATTCAAACCGGGTCGAGAAGCTGGCCGGAATCAACACCAAGGTTGTCGGCATTTCGGTCGACAGCCAGTTCACCCACTATGCATGGCGCAATACCGCTCCCAATGATGGCGGCCTTGGCCCCGTGAAGTTCCCGATGGTGGCCGACGTCTCCAAGCAGATCACCCGTGAATACGGCATCCTGCATCAGGACGAAGTGGCCCTGCGCGGCACCTTCGTGATCGACCGGGACGGCATCGTCCGCCACCAGCTCGTCAACGACCTGCCTTTGGGCCGCAATGCGGACGAAACCGTGCGCATGGTCGAAGCCCTGCAGTTCCACGAGGAAGTGGGCGAAGTCTGCCCCGCCGGCTGGAACAAGGGCGACGAGGGCATGAAGGACACCGCAGAAGGCGTTGCCGCCTATCTCGGCAAGCACGCAGACGCCCTTTAAGGCATCAAAATCAGGCCCTGCCGCACCTGCCTGTCATATCCGCGTGCCTTGCTGCGTCTAATTTTACCGCGGCAATTGACACAAGGCAGGCAGTGTCCATGTTGAAATCAATCATGCGGCTGGCCGGGATTCGCCCGGCGGCCGGAGATAAGCAGAACAAGGCGGAGGCCCACAAAATGGCCAACGAACAGACCAAACACTCAAAAGTCCTGATCATTGGCGCGGGCCCCGCAGGCTATACCGCAGCCATCTATGCGGCACGCGCCATGCTAGAGCCCGTCATGGTGCGCGGCATCCAGCCCGGCGGCCAGCTTACGATCACCACCGAAGTCGAAAATTATCCTGGCTTCGCCGACGTCATCCAGGGCCCCTGGCTGATGGAGCAGATGGAAGCCCAGGCCCGCCATGTGGGCACCGAGATGATCGACGACACGATTGCATCGGTTGATCTCTCAGCCCGCCCGTTCCGTGCTGTGGGCGATGCCGGTCAGATCTATACGGCTGACTCAATCATCATCGCCACCGGCGCACAGGCCCAGTGGCTTGGCCTGCCCTCGGAAGAAAAGTTTCAGGGTTTTGGGGTGTCTGCCTGCGCCACCTGCGACGGGTTCTTTTATCGCGGCAAGAAGGTCGTCGTGGTCGGCGGCGGCAATACGGCGGTCGAAGAAGCCCTGTTCCTCACCAACTTCGCGTCGCATGTGACGCTGGTGCATCGGCGCGACGAATTGCGTGCTGAACGCATCCTGCAGGAACGCCTGTTCACCCACGAGAAGATCTCGGTCGAGTGGAACCAGGAAGTCGATGAGATCCTCGGCAAGGGTGAGATCAACGGCGTCACCCACATTCGCCTCAAGGACGCCAAGTCCGGCGAGACCAAGGAAGTCGAAGCCGACGGCATCTTCATCGCCATCGGCCACAAGCCCGCTACCGAGCTATTCAACGGCCAGGTGGACATGAAGAAGTCCGGCTACATCATCACCCAGCCGGATTCGACAGCCACCAACATCCCCGGCGTCTATGCGGCGGGCGACGTGACCGACGAAACCTACCGGCAGGCGGTGACTGCGGCAGGCATGGGCTGCATGGCAGCGCTTGAAGCTGAAAAATATCTCGCGGGCCTTGAAGCCGCGGGTCCCAAGAAGGCAGCGGCTGAATAGCCTTTGCCGCCCCCCCCTCACCCTGTCCCTCTCCCCGGCGGGGAGAGGGCACCGGATGCGGAAGACTACGCGTGACACATTCCCTCGCTCCATTGGGGAGAGGGAGGGGCCCGCGACCATCAGGTCGTGGGAGGGTGAGGGGTCAGAGCCCGAGCAACACCGGCACCTCACCCATATCGCGCACCACCTGTGCACCGGCAGCAGCAAGCGCATCGGGATCCGTATGCGGATCACCGGCATAGCCAATAACGCGCATGCCAGCGGCTATGGCCGCTTCGATACCGGGAACAGTATCTTCAATCACAAGAGCATTTTGCGGCGCATGGCCCATCTGCGACGCGGCAAACAGGAACAGGTCCGGTGCCGGTTTGCCATTGGCCACCATATGCGCACTAAAGACGGAGTCACCGAAATGCGGGGCCAGACCGGTGCGCGCCAGCACCAGCGACAGATAGTCCGGATCACTCGAAGATCCCACACAGCGCGGCAGACCGGCACTGGCGACACGCGCCACCACATCAGCAATGCCGGGGATCGCCGTGACCGTTTCCATCACCGCCTGACGGATCTGGGCGCGTGTTTCGGCCAGCCACTCATCCGTGCACCTGACGCCGCCCTCCTGCTCCATGATGGCCAGCGAGGACTTCATCGAGCGGCCGCGAAACCGCTGATGGCTTTGCGCCGTGGTCGTCGGCCAGCCAAGCTCTGTGACCGCTATCGCCAGCATTTCATTGGCCACGGTCTCGCTGTCCACCAGCACGCCATCGCAGTCGAAAATCACAAGTTCGGGAGGTGAAATGTCTTTAAGATGTGCCATGACCCGCGATTTAGAGCCTTGCGCCTTACCCTGCCAGTCAAATGTGATTGCCGGGCATTGCATATGGTCCTGCAAATGACTGTCATATTTGGCAGGCATTGCCCTTGCGCCGAATCACTACGCATCGGATATAGGGCCAGCAACCCTGTCACGAAGGCCGGGGAACGCGGGCTTGAAGACTTTGGGCTGGGGACGCTGGGCGATGGATTGGGATAAGCTGCGCATATTTCATGCGGCCGCCGAGGCTGGCAGCTTCACCCATGCGAGTGAGCAGCTCAACCTCAGCCAGTCCGCTGTCAGCCGCCAGATTTCAGCTTTGGAAGAGTCGCTGGGCCTGACCCTGTTTCACCGGCATGCCCGCGGGCTTTTGCTGACGGAAACCGGCGAAGTGCTCTACGGCACCACCCGCGAGGTGTTTACCCGGCTGGCCGACACCGAAAGCCGGTTGCGCGAAACCAAGGGCGAACCCTCAGGCGACCTCAAGCTCACCACCACGGTCGGCTTTGGCGCCAACTGGCTGGTGCCGCGGCTGAAGGAATTCACCGACCGCTACCCCAAGATCAATCTGCAGCTGATCGTCGACGACCGCGAGCTGGACCTGTCCATGCGCGAAGCCGATGTGGCGGTGCGCTTTCACCCGCCGGTGCAGCAGGATCTGGTGCAGCGCAAGCTGTTCCGCGTCCACTATCACCTCTACGCCACCAAGGATTACCTGGCGCGCAAGGGCGAACCCAAAACGCTGGCCGACATCGATAACCACGATATCGTCGTCTATGGCGACGCCGCCCCGGCTGCCCTGCAGGATGTGAACTGGCTACAGACCGCCGGCCGCGAGAACGGCCGCCCGCGCGAGCCGTTTTTCCGGGTCAACAATATCTATGGTGTGCTCAAGGCGGTTGAATCGGGCTTCGGCATCGGCGCCCTGCCCGATTACATCATCCGCCACCACCCCGACGTGGTGCAGGTGCTGCCGGACGTCGACGTGCCGCATTTCGATACCTATTTCGTCTATCCGGCCGAATTACGCGATACCAAGCGGATCACCGTGATGCGCGACTTCCTGGTGGCAAAATCCCGCGAGTGGACGTTCTAGCCCCCGCCTGGTGCCGGAAAAGCCTGCAAATTCAACATACTGCACAAATGGCACGCGCGCCTGGCGAGCTATGCACCCAGTGCATGGTTGCATTGAAGGCAGCCTGCTTGAATGCAGTGCAGCAAAAGCCTATTTCTTCGCCATCAGCAGTTAACAAACTGCAATCCTTCGATGCGTCCTCTCCCAAGACGTTGCATCGGGGCCGCATGCACCGGATCACTCCTCCCCTTGAGATCCACCGCATGCGCCGGCAGCAAGGCACCCCCCCATGGCCTGCTGCCCTAGGATAAGGCCGGTCCCGCTGAAAAATGCGGGGCCGGCCTTTTTTCTTGTCCGGAGGATGAAAACGCCTAGTCGGCCTCACGCGCAGCAGGTGCGATTGCCAGGTCATCGTCGGCGCCAAACAGCCGCCCGCCCTCTGCCATGGCCACGCAGGCAATTGCGCCCAGCGCCAACATCAAATAGCCCGCAAACAACGGCACCACCGTGCCGTCATAGGCGTAGCCGATGGCGGCCCCCAGCAGGCCGCCCACAAAGGTCTGAAGGCAGCCGAGCACGGAGGATGCAGTGCCTGCCACGTGGCCCAAGGGGTCCATGGCCAACGCATTGAAATTGGTGCCGATGAAGCCGAAGCAGGCAAAAATCAGCGCCATCAGGATGCAGAACAGCCAGAACGGAAACTGCGCCCCAAGCCCCAGCGACAAAGAGAGCGCCAGCGCAATCAGACCGGCGAAACACATGAGCGCTGTATGCGACAGCCGCCGCATGCCCATCCGCTCCACCAGCCGCGAATTCATGAAGCTCGCGCCCGCCATAAAAACGGCGATGCCGCTGAATGCCAGCGTGAAATAGTCACCCAGCTCAAAGGTCTGGGTGAACAGCTGCTCGGCCTGATTGATGAAAGCAAACAGCACCGCAAATGTCAGCGCCGTTGACAGTGCATATCCAAATGATGTGCGCGTGGTGACGACAACGCGGAATGCGGACGAGACCCGCACGAAGGTAAGCGGCATGCGGAACTCCGGGTGCAGTGTTTCCGGCAGGCGGAAATAGCTCCACAGCGCCATGACCGCGCCCAGAATACCCGTGACCCAGAACACCGACTGCCAGTTGCCAAACAGAATGATCACCTGCCCGACATTGGGCGCGATCAGCGGCACCGCCATGAACACCATCATCACCAGTGACATGACCGACGCCATGCGCGCGCCACCAAACGTATCGCGCACCACAGAGACAGCAATCACCCGCGTTGCCGCCGTGCCGATGCCCTGAACGAACCGCACGATCAGCAATGACTCAAAATTAGGCACATAAGACGCCACCACCGACGCCGCCACATAGACCGCAAGCCCGAACAGCAGTATCGGCCGCCGCCCGAACCTGTCCGACAGGGTGCCGTAGAAAAGCTGCGCGATGCCAAAGCCCATGATGTAGGCGGAGATGACGAACTGGCGGCGGTTGTGATCCACCACGCTGAGCGCTTCGCCAATGTCCTGCAGGGCGGGAATGAACACGTCGATGGCCAGCGCGTTGAGCGCCATCAGGGCCGCAACCATGCCCACGAGCTCCCAGCGCGGCATGGCCAACGCGGGTGAAGGTGATGAAGGGGGGGAGGAAAAGGAGGAAGACGACATGAGGAAACGCTGACTGCTGGCACGGCCAGAATAGACCGGCCCACACACTCATGCCTGCAGCGCGTATCCGCAACCCGGATTTGCGCAACCCAGATTTGCGACCGGTTTTGTAGAGCCCCGGAATACGCAGATCGTCAGCGGTAGAGGTTCTGCCCCTCAAGCCCCTTGTAGATGCCCGCCACCTGTTCTTCGTAGCCGTTGAACATCAAGGTCGGCACGCGGCGGCCGGTGCCCAGCACTTCTTCGGATGCCTGGCTCCAGCGCGGATGCGGGACTTCGGGGTTTACGTTCGCCCAAAAGCCATATTCCTTGGGTGCGATCTCTTCCCAGAAACTCAAGGGTTTTTTGCCGGTGAACTCAAACCGGACGATGGATTTGATCGACTTGAAGCCATATTTCCATGGCACCGCCAGCCTGATCGGCGCGCCGAACTGTTCGCCCAAGGGCTTGCCGTAAATGCCCGTGGCCATGAACGCCATCTCGTTGCGGGCTTCCGCCATCGTCAACCCTTCAGTATAGGGCCACGGATACCAGCGCTGCTTCTGACCGGTGGCAACCTTGGGGTCCATGAAGGTCTGCATCTTCAAATAGCGCGCGGTGGATTTGGGCTTCGCCAGATCAACCAGCGCTGCCAGTGGAAACCCCGACCACGGCACGGTCATCGACCATGCCTCGACGCAGCGATGCCGGTAGATGCGCTCTTCAAGCGGCATCTGCGCGATCAGCTCATCAATATCGACTTCAAACGGCGTTTCGACTTCGCCGGCAATCTCGATGCGCCATGGCCGCGAGACCAACGCCTTCGACGCGCTGGAAATACGCTTGTGGGACCCGAATTCATAAAAGTTGTTGTAGGTGGAGGTAACGCTTTCGTCCGTCACCGGCCGGTCAATGGCGATGGCATCATTCTTTGGGTAGGGAAAAAGCTCGGCAGCCTTTGCCGTCAGTTCATCTTCACCCGGCCCTGTCGCCACCGGCGTCTCCGCCGCTTCACCGCAGCCTGCAACCGTCAATGCCGCCGCGCCGGCAATGCTGGCAGTCGTGCCTTTGAGGAATGCACGCCGGTTCAAAAAAACACGCTCCGGGGTGACGAGGTTTTCAGAAATCTCCCAGCTTCGCGGGGTCTTTATCAGCATTGGGGTCAGGCCTTTGTTGCAGGGTGCACCACTTGGAAGGTTGAGAAGATGACGCAAGTGCCCGCCGGAGCAAATCACAGCTGCGCGAGGGGGCCGTGTTCCAATGACCTGTTCATGCCGTATCCGCCCCCGGCATTGCCAGAAAGCTTGGAATCGCCCCCAAAAGGGTTAACCGCTATACTGATCCAAAGCCGCGTGCCGCCCAGGTGCAGCTACAGGGGATTTTTAAAATGCCGCCACACAACAACCAGCCCGAAAATCAGCCGATCATCACCCTCGACCGGTCCATTAAGCCGATCCGCATGAACCGGCGCGAGATCATGCTTGGTCTTGCCGCAGGCTCCATCGTTGCCTTCACCGGCTGCGCCTATAACGAGCAGCTTGGCCGCAACCAGCTGATGCTGGTGAGCGATGGGCAGATGGCATCTCTTTCTGCGCAGGCCTGGAGCGACATGAAGCGCAAGGAGAAGATCTCCAACAATCCCAAATACACAAACCGCCTGCGCAATGTCGGCCGCAAGATCACCGCCGTCGCCGACATACCGAACCAGAACTGGGAATATGTGGCCTTTGAATCCAAGGACAAAAACGCCTTCGTGCTGCCCGGCGGCAAAGTTGGTTTCTACACCGGCATGATGGATTTCGTGGACAATGACGCGCAGCTTGCAACGATCATGGGTCATGAAGTCGGCCATGTGCACGCCCGCCACGGGGCGGAACGCTACAGCCAGGGCATTGCCAGCCAGGTCGGCATGACGGCCGCACAGGTGGCCGTCTCAGCGTCAGAAGTCAGCTACGGCGCGCCGCTTATTTCAGCACTTGGCCTCGGCCTGCAATACGGCGTGCTGTTGCCCTATTCACGCAGCCATGAGCTGGAAGCGGATTCCATCGGCCTCGGCTACATGACCAGGGCCGGCTATAACCCGCACCAGTCTGTTGCCTTGTGGGAGAAGATGGCCCGCGAAGGGGCGAGCAGCCGCCCGCCGGAATTCCTCTCGACCCACCCCGACCCGACAACCCGCATAGCAGCGCTGCGCCAGCAGATCGCGCAGATGGGCTATTAGCCCATCTGCGTCTGCGTCCGACAGTGGTCAGAATTTTAGCTCTGCATTGAATGACAAGGCCAAATCGCGGCTGCCATTGCCGGTCAGACCCGGCAACACGGCAAGCCGTGTTTCAAGCACCCGCCCACGACCAATATCCGCACTGTTGTAGATCGCCGGCCCGAAGTAATGCGCCTGGTCCTCAAAGTCCGGCGCATCTCCGAATGCCTCTTCAATGGTGCCATGGGCTTCCACACCGATCTTCCAGCTATCGGCAATCGGCGTATTGGCGCTGAGCGCATAGCCAAGCCCCGCATCCGTCCCATCCTCAAACGGCACATCGACGAAAAGATTACCGATCATTGATACGGATCCAATATCGAATTCAGCAATCGGCCCAAGGGCAAGCGCACCCTTTCTGATGCCGTCTTTGTTCGGCACTTCCAGCGCCGCATAAAAACCGATCACCGGGCCACCACCATGCGCGTGACCGTGGCCATGATCATGACCACCTTCACCGCCCCGCCAGAGAATGAAGACATTCTCCCACTCAAAGGCTTCAAGCTCGGCGGTCTCGTCTTGCGGGTTGGCAATCTCAAAAGCCGCAACAGTCTTCCACCAATCGGTGATCCCAAACCCCAGCGCAATCTCATGCACCGAGCGTTCTTCGCCTGCCGGTAGATCGTCCGTGAAATAGGTGTTGAGGGCTTCAAACTCAAAACCACCCTCCACCACATCCGGATGGATCACCTCAAAAATGCCGCCCTCGGCATGCGCTGATGCAGACGCCAGCAGCATGGCCCCCGCCAGCACGCCTCCAAGTGCGCGCCTCACGATTGTGTCCGATGTCATGGATAACCCCCTCCTTCAACTCTGATCCAGGTCTGTGAAGGCAGGACTCGTAATGTTATATTATTACAATAGCAAGCTCGAAAACCGATGCGTCCGGCAGGGCGCCGCTGGCGTGCTGGCTGGCAGGTGGTGAGGTGATCGGGTGGCCGATGGATTGTCCGGCTAAACCGGACAATGGCGTGGCTGGGTTTCCCCGGCCCCAAAACCTACCGCCATCCCCCGGCTTGACCGGGGGATACATGCAACCAATGCGGGATGCTTACTTCAAGCTCGCGCAGAACCGCTGGATGCGGGCGCAGGCTTCTTCCAGTGCTTCGGTCGACGTTGCATAGGAGATGCGGAAGAAGGGTGACAGGCCGAAGGCTTCGCCATGCACGACGGCAACGCCTTCCTGCTCCAGCAATGCTGTTGCAAAGGCTTCATCGCTATCAATCACCTTGCCGTCTTCGGTCTTCTTGCCGATCAGCTTGCGGCAGGTGGGATAGACGTAGAACGCGCCTTCGGGTGTCGGGCATTCAAGGCCGGTTGCCTGGTTCAGCATCGAGACCACAAGGTCGCGCCGCTCTTTGAAGATGGCAGCGTTCTTCGGAATGAAATCCTGCGTGCCATTGAGTGCTTCCACTGCCGCCCACTGGCTGATCGACGTGGGGTTGGATGTGGACTGCGACTGCAGCTTGCGCATCGCCGCCAGAAGCTCCTTCGGCGCGCCGCAATAGCCGATGCGCCAGCCGGTCATTGAATAGGCCTTTGAGACACCGTTCATGGTCAGCGTGCGGTCGCGCAGCTTCGGCTCAACTTGCACCGGCGTCACGAACTCAAAATCGTCATAGACCAGATGCTCATACATATCATCCGTGAGCACCCACACATGCGGGTGCTTCAGCAACACGTCTGTGAGCTTCTTGAGTTCCGCGCGCGAATAGGCGGCACCTGACGGGTTGGACGGTGAGTTGAAGATCAGCCATTTGGTCTTCGGCGTGATCGCAGCGTCCAGCGCTTCAGGCGTCAGTTTGAAATTGGTTTCAATGGTGGTGGGCGCAAACACAGGTTTGCCCCCGGCCAGCAGCACGATGTCGGGATAGCTTACCCAATAGGGCGTCGGGATCACGACTTCGTCGCCCGGGTTCAAGGTCGCCATCATGGCATTGAAGATGATCGGCTTGCCGCCGGGCGCGACAAAGCATTCGTCCGGCGCATAGTCGAGACCGTTCTCGCGCTTGAACTTGGCGGCGATGGCCTTTTTGAGCTCGGGGATACCGTCAACGGCGGTGTATTTGGTCTCGCCGCGATTGATGGCGTCGATCGCAGCCTTCTTGATGTTATCCGGCGTATCGAAATCCGGCTCGCCGGCGCCAAGGCCGATGACATCGCGCCCCTGTTCCTTGAGATCGCGCGCCTTCTGGGTCACCGCGATGGTGGCCGAGGGCTGAACGCGGGCAAGGGATTTGGACAGGAAGTTTTCGGGCAGCGCCATGATGCGATCTTTCCGGACTTGTAGATGGATTTAGGACGAAGAACGGGGCCGACCGTATAGCCGCCCCCGCCCGCCCGCAACCATCAAACCGGAAGGGTCAGCCGCCCGTTTTTCGCACATCACCCACCAGCGCCACCATGGCATCGGGCACCGGCACATCCTGCGTCATGCTGCGCGAGGTAATGGGCATCAGGTGCCGGGTCTGCATCGGCACACAGCCCGCCCAATAGGGCAAATCGAGGTCCTCCTCATCATCATTGGGGCCGCCGGTGCGGACCTTCGCCACCACCTCCTCAAGCGGGATGCGCAGCACCATGGTCTGCTTCATTTCAACGGCATTGGGCGGCCGTGACCCCTGCGAGCGGCCTGCCGCCACCCGCTCCATAAATAAGGCCAATGCCGCAACGCATTCCGCCTCATCCTCAACCAGATGCGCGGCCCCATGCGCCACCACGGACCTAAAATTCATCGAGTGATGAAACCATGACCGCGCCATCACCAGCCCGTCGAGCAAGGTCACCGAGGCGCACAGGGGCACGCCCTCAGCCAGCGTCTTGAACATCCGCGTCTTGCGGCTGCCATGAATGAGGATGCTGTCGCCATCACGCACATAAAAGGTGGGGATCACCACCGGCGCGCCCGCGCCCACACCGGCTTCTACAAAGGCCAGATGCATCACATACCCCTCATCAAGAATGGCATGCACCGTCTCGCGGTCGTAATGCGCGCGCTTGTTAACCCGCAGCTTGGTGCGGTTGGTCCGGCCATAATCGGCGGCTGTCGGCTGGGTGCTGTGATCTTTTGGCATGGCCATCTCCTAGATTGGGATGGGAGAGATGTCGCATAATTGGCTTGGCATGAAGCGCCAATTATGGAGAATAGGCAGGGCCATTTATCAGGAGCCACCATAATGGCCGACAGCATTGCCGCCGCCCTGCCCGGCCTCACCCTTGATCGCCACAGCGATGTGCCGCTGCATACCCAGCTGGCGCAGGCGCTGCGCGTAGCCATTCTCACCGGCCAGACGCCGCCCGGCACCCGCCTGCCCGCCACCCGTGCGCTGGCGGCGGAACTGGCGCTGGGCCGCAACACGGTGGCCGATGCCTATGACCAGTTGAGTGCGGAAGGCTATCTCGATGCCCGCGTCGGCTCAGGCACGCGGGTCGCATCCATCGCGCCGGACGCGTTGCTGGCCACAGGTGCCAGCACCGGTGACACACAGGAGCAAATCCCGCCGCCGCTCTCTCAACGCGGCGAGGCGCTGGCCCAGGCCCTGCGCCCGGTGCCGCCGCCGCCGGGCAAGTTCGGCTACGCGTTTCAGCCCGGCGTCCCCGCCTTTGATGCGTTCCCGCTGGCCATGTGGAGCCGCATCGCCGCGCGCGCCGCAAAAAATGTGGCTGCAGTGGGCGACTACTCCCATCCCGGCGGCATGCCGCAACTGCGCGCGGCGATTGCCGCTCACGTCAAACTGGCGCGCGGCGTTGTGTGTGATGCGGATCAGGTGATTGTCACCGCAGGCGCGCAGGCATCGCTTGATCTCGCGGCCCGCCTGCTGCTCGACCCCGGCGACACAGCATGGGTGGAAGACCCGGGCTACGGCGGCGCACGCGGCGCCCTGATCGGTGCCGGCGCCAATCTGGTGCCGGTACCGCTGGACGAAGAAGGATTGGACATTGATGCGGCCCGGCGCACAAGCAGCCGCCCGCGTCTTGTCTATGTCACCCCGTCGCATCAGTTCCCCATGGGTGTCACCATGTCGCTTGCCCGGCGGCTGGCGCTGCTGGAGCTTGCCGACGATGCCGACGCATGGATCATCGAAGACGACTATGACAGCGAGTACCGTTATCAGGGCCGCCCGCTCTCATCGCTTCAGGGGCTGGATGGCGGCAGGCGCGTTTTATATGTCGGCACATTTTCCAAGACATTTTTCCCAAGCCTGCGCATCGGCTACCTGATCGCCCCCAAGGCACATGCGGCATCCTTCCGCGCGGCAATCCGCAATACCGGCCACACAGCGCCCGGCCTACCACAGATCGCGCTGGCGGATTTTCTCACCGGCGGCCATTACGAAGCCCACGCCCGCCGCATGCGCAAACTCTATGACTCGCGCAGGCTGGCGCTTGTCGCAGCGCTTGAAACACACACCTCGAAATATCTGACGCCCCTGATCCGCGAAGCCGGCATGCAAATGCCCGCACTGCTGAAGAAAAAGCGCAACGATCTGGAGGTGGCCGCAGCCCTTGCCAAAAACGGCATCATCTCAGCCCCCCTCAGCCGCTACACGCTGGATGAAAAAAACCTGCGCCCCGGCCTGCTGCTTGGATTTGCAGCGGTTGAAGAGCGGCATGTCAGCCCTGCGGCGCAGATGGTTGCCGACACATTGGCGGGCTGAACGAAGACCAGCGGCCCAGCCCCTCACCCTCCCACGGCCTAACCGG
>Ga0307929_1002421_pt1 | contig 12100 bp, 8 predicted proteins | sample AceLakmetage1330_FD_203160 | JGI IMG/M metagenome (GOLD analysis project Ga0307929, IMG submission 203160) | Saline water microbial communities from Ace Lake, Antarctica - #1330 | ecosystem: Environmental > Aquatic > Non-marine Saline and Alkaline > Saline | place: Antarctica: Ace Lake...
CCGATGCATACGCACCGGACTCCTCTTGCTGTCCAAATCCTCCGAGCGTTTCCTCGCGACAGGATCAGACCCCCGGCATTGCCGCCTATTTGGAACCGCTGCGGGTATTGTCAGCAGGTGGCGTAGGGAGTAGCACTTGTGGTCGAATAAATTGGGTACAATGGAGATACGGTATGGAAACGGTTTCGATTGCGGTAGACAGTTCAAGCGAGAAGGGCGTCGTTCGGCGTATCAACGGGCTCAACAATGCGGCGCCGTTGAGTTACATATTCGGCTCAGCCAGACGGGATCTCACGGAACAGTTGAAGGCGTTGAATTGTGCTGCGATCCGTTTCCATGATGTCGTGTTGGAGAACCCGGGGCTTGAATTGGTTGATATCTCACGCGTCTTTCCGAACGGGCATGCCGATCTTGACGACTCCAAAAACTACCATTTTGAAGCCACTGACGACTATGTAGCCAATGCGATAGCGACAGGTTGTGACCGTATAGAGTTTCGTCTCGGCGAGTCCATTGAGCACTCTCGCAAACAGTACGCCGTTCATCCGCCCGCCGATCCGGAACGCTGGGCGGAGATATGTTGCCATATCATCAGCCACTACAATGAGGGATGGGCAAACGGATTCCACCACAACATTATCGATTGGTCGATCTGGGAGGAACCGGACACCGTCCCGCTGCTTTTCACGGGCACTGTAGAAGATTACTGCAATCTCTATTGCGTTACGGCCAAGATGATCAAAGAACGTTTTCCCGCCGTGCGTGTGGGTGGTCCCAATTGTTGTGGAGGGAACTGGGATCTGATGACGCAGCTCCTGAAACAGTGCAGGGCAAGTGGCGCTCCGCTTGATTTTCTTGCCTGTACCAACTACAGCCGGGAGCCTGATGAACTTATCGGGCTAGTGCGCCTTATGCGTGAGCTTCTTGATGAGCATGGGTTTCTTTCGACGGAGGTCCACATCAGTGAATGGCACTATGGCCCCCAGGATTGGAACGACATTCATGGAGATGTGGCCCCCGAGACACACGTTGCAGCGTTGGCCGAGATAGCAGGGAGCAATGGGGGTGCTTTTACGGCTTCATCCCTGATCGGTTTCCAGGATGTCCCCATTGATATGAGTTACTACTATTGTTGTTGTCTGAACTGCTGGGGACTTTTCGATGAGTCGTCGAGAGTGCCAACGGCGAGCTACTACGCCATGCGTGCGTTTGGAGATATCGCGCGTTATAGAACTCGGCTTGCGACAGATGCCCATCCGGTGCCAGCCGTGCGTGTTTTGGCTGCGAGCAACGGCGAGATGAAGATGGCGGTGTTGATCTCCTGTTTCAAGGCCGGTGCGATGAATTTGAATATAGACTTCACTGATTCAACGCTGGACGATTGCATGGTGCAAGTTCTCGACGCGACCCGTTCGTTGGAAGCGGAAGCTCCTGACGCGGTAAGGGTTGATGGCTCGCGTTTGACCATCAAGAAAGACGCCGCCGGATCCGCGGTGTATCTTGTGACGGTGGGTGGGGCTGTATCGCCGTGAGACTCTCTGTGCTCGTGACGAAGTGAGAGAATATTGAATCTTTAGACGTGATAGACCCCTCTCGCCCCTAGGGGATTTGGGAGGCCCTATCCCCGCCCCACCTTTACGCCCCAGGGGTTCTCTTTCTTGAGCCGCGAGCCCAGGGCACGATAGACATCGGGGAGGTCAAAGTGCTTCAGAACGCCGCGCAGCATTGTGCTCAATGGCCATGTTGACGTGGGGCTCTGCGTCAGCAGTTCGTAACTGGGCAGGTAGTTGAAGATTCTCACACGCGGCTTTGAGGGATGAAGCAACGCAGCGAAAGCCACTACGACCGATCCCATACCTCTACCGACCAGCTCCATGCGTGTTATGCCGTTGGCTTGGAGACAATCCATGGTGCGTAGCAGATCAAAGACGCGGCGACCAAGGTAGCTCTCACCCAGTATCTCCCCGGTGGAAGCGTAGAGATAATCGCTCCCGTACGCGTCCAGAAAATCTGTTGTTCCACATGTGCCTGGGGCGGACTCTCCCATCCCTCTTGGATCTACCAGCAACAAAGGAGCCTTGCCTTTTGTGAGCGCTTTCGCTTCTCGCACATGCTGGAGATCATCCAGCCCGCCACGATGTCCCACGTAGAGCGTTGCCGGCCCGACCGGCGGAATATCCTGGGAGACAACAGGGCCGCATACCGACACCAGTACCTGGATGCCTGGTTCTGATTCGACGGCAAACTGTGTACTGATACAGGGAGCTTCACTATACTTGGGAGGACGCAGTTTTCGGTAGTGCGGCGCCGTGCGCATGGCGGAAATACCCAACAGCTTTCTGGCGGCCCGCGTGACCTGATCCGATGTCGGCTTGCCCCGCGCTTTCGCCAGCTTAGCCGCCGACTCGGCGGTAAATTCACACACCGGCCTGTTCCCTGCCGGCAGGATGCTGCCACGTGGCGTCACGCGAAGCGTCTGTTCCAACAATGGATGTACCCCCTTCTCCTTTGCCGAACCCGTGAGCCCGGCATGCCGGGTGAAGAAGCCGTACATCGCTTCCCGGTTCTCCTGGAAGTACCCATGCGCGCGTGGTCCCTCAAAATACTCGGCCGACCCTTTGGCGCCCAGTAGATTGTGAACCCTCTTCAGATCTTTCCCGGCTTGACGCGCGGCACGCGGATCAAAGAAATCATACTTTTGCGAGAGCAGCAACGTGGGCCGTGGCGCATGGCAGAGCAGCATATCCACCTCGTCCAGTCCGGCTGCGAGGATTCCCGGCGGATTCTGTTCAGCATCCGCGGGTAGCTCATTCTCCAGGTTGGCCAGGTAGCTGCACACAAAACAACTCGGCGCCGCCATGGTCAACCGGGAATCGAGCGCCGTCACATATGTGCTTAGCGTGCCGCCGCCGGAATTGCCGGTAACGCCCACCCGACTCTTATCCACTTCGGGCCTGGAAAGAAGATAGTCCAGTCCGCGGATGGCATCCCATACTCGCCACGTTCCGAAGAAATCGTCGACCAACACCATGGGGTTCCCCATCGCGTTGTGCGCCACACAACAGTTCCAGTTCGGTGTCTGGTCCTTCCGTTTCACCTGTTGCCGTTCTCCCTGGGAAATGGGGTCGATGATGAAGACCACGAATCCCCGGAGCACCAGTCCCTGACAGAAGCTCTGGTAGAAGTCACAAGCCTTGCCTTCCGGTGAATGACCACACACTCCCAACACCCCCGGAGCCTTGTCAATCAGGTTGGCGGGCAGATAGAGGTTGCCGGTTACCAGGAAACCGGGTCGGCTCTCAAAGATCACCTTTTCCAGCGTAAAGTTGGGTAGCGTCTCCCGGGACACCACCCGGACATTCAGTGCGGCGCGCTTCGGCATGGAGGGGAAGCAGCGTTTCACGGCGCGACGCGCCTTTTGAACATAGTGTTGCGCGTCCTCACGAGTCTTCAAGGCCTCAATCCGCGCATGTCGCGCAGCCATCACCTCGCGCACACGCGTCACGTAATATTCCTGAATGATATGTGGGTACCGATTGCCTGTCATTGTTCTTGCCCTATCGTTGTCTCATTAAACGTCTATCGCCGACCCTACACGCCCCATAGGTGTTAAGCCAGTTTCCCGTCTCCATCTTCATAACATATTGTTGTTGATTCGGTTACGATCATGACATCAACGTCCAATCACCAACGCTGGGGATTGGGCGTTGGATGTTGGTTGTTGGGCGTTCAAATCTTCTTAACTTAATCCCTATGCCCTCTCGCCCCCCCTCTCTCTCCCCGAAAGAACGGTGTAGGACCCTACACCCCCCGGCTGGGCGTGACAAGTGGTGTGGTGGTGCACTACATTCCGCGAGGTTCGTGAGCGACCTCGAGGACGACTTCGATGTTGGCCAGGGGTACATCGCCCTGGATGGCTTGAGCGGGCGAAAAAATGTGGCCACCGTCTTGGCTCATCATGTTGCGAACATGCCGTGCCTCTGCTCGAACTTCGTCAGGTGTGCCGAACGGGAGGGTCTGTTGCGTGCTCAAGCCGCCCCAAAAGGTGAGTTTGTCGCCGAAATCAGTTTTCAGCTTCTCAATGTCCATGCACTCGGGTTGTACCGGGTTTAATGCATTAAGCCCCATGTCGATCAGCCGCGGAAGCAGCGCTTCAATACAGCCACAGGAATGTACCCAGACGTCTTTGCCGTGATCGTGGATGAGATCATATTCACGTTGCTCACCGGGCCGGATCAGATCATCCCAGGTGTCTGGCGACATCAGGAGGTTGTTTTGCGAGCCCCAGTCGCTGCCCATGAGAACTCCGTCGATCGTGTCGCAGCTCAGAATGTTTTCGAGCATGACCATGTTGCGGTCGATTATTTTTGTGCAGAGCTGCTTGGCGAAGGCTGGGTCGCGGGCCATGTCGCAGAGGAAGTTCTCGATACCCCTGGCCGAGTTGGCTTTCTCGAAGTGGCTTCCGTAGAACATCGCGAGGACATATTTGTTCGCATCGTGAGCCTTCGCTACCTGCTCGGCGAGTGCCGCATAGCTTCCTGTTCCGGCAATTGTTCCGGGGCTCGTCGGGGTATTGAAATCCCGCCAGTCAGGCGCCAGTTCGTGCCAGTTCCACCATGGGGGGGAGACCTGGCAGATATCGTTGTCCAGCCATTCCTCGACGTCCTTGACGCCATGTACCCGCTTGATCTCGTCATTTGTTTCGCCCGTAGTCAGAATGCAATAGGGGACCCGCTCGGTCTCTTTATGTGCCAAAGCGGCCTTTACCAATTCCCGTGATGTCATTGTCGTGCTCCTTGCTGGTCTATGTGACTGGTATGTATACACATAAAGATACCTGATACCCGGCGTATATGCTCTCTATAATGGTTGTGTGTGAACAAATGATACCGGTTTGACGCCATCATGTCTTATGAGTATGCCCGTTTTTGCTATTTGACCGCTGAAGGATCAGTCCCCGCGGACATCGCAATGTATAGGATCGCATCACGACCCGATAGCAAGCGTACACTGGTCCCAACTTCCCCGGTAGGTCGCAGGGCCCATGCCGTGCGATGTGCTGAAGACGCGGGAGAAATGACAGCGGTCGTGGAAGCCGCAACGTTCAGCGATCATCTCAATCGAATCCGTTGAATACATCAGCTGTAGTTCAGCTTGGTTTAGTCGCAGCATGTGCTGGACTTTCTTGGGTGAGCGTCCCAGCACCTCGACAAAAAGTCGATTTAGAGTTCGAGGAGAGATATGGACTGCAGCAGCGAGAGCACTGACAGAAATTGCCAGATCTTTGCGCATTTGTCGCAGCGCGCGATCCACCCTGGGCTCAAGACGGCCGGCACCAAGCAACTCTTCGGGTACAGCCGACATGCCACGCGAGATGAAAGCGGACAATCTGGTGCCAAAGCGCGGTGAAGTCGCGGTCGTGTCATTCATGCTGTTTGCCAGAGCCTGAACTTCGCACGCTTCAGTCTGGCTTAGCGAACACTCTCCTATCCAGTCGCTCACGAAGTCGTATGGCGGAGAGGAACTGAAGTGTATCCAAAAATGCTGACAGGGATTCTGCATGCTGGACTCTAGTCGAGTGTAGGGCGCTATCATAATCAGCTTATCAGGGCCCAACTCCCAGTGATCGCGCCTTCTCTCGATCCACGCCCCCGGCCGATCTGTCCAGTAGAGTCGCCAGCAGGGCACCAGGCAGTGCCCGATATCCCAGTTCGAGATCTCCATGCTGCCATGGTAAAGAGCATTCCACTGTGGCATATAACACTGCTGGCTTGACGGCATGGCTGGTTTATACATAGATAGATCTCATATATCAATAGAATTTGATGTTATTATGCGTAATTATACAACTATGAGTTGTTGATCGACGCACTCGGTATTGCGAAATGATAGAGTTACGCAAAAAATCGAGGTAACAAGAGGAATCATAAGATGAGCCGACAAATTGCATTGGACAATATCAACTTGAAGCCAGCTGAACGCTGGGCGCATACTGAATACAGTCTGAGTTACCATAACGACTATATTCGATCGAGAGTTGAGGACGACCCGAACGGGCGCACTTTTGAAGACCAATGGATGATCGACTTCAACTGGGTAACAGATGACGGACTGTACGGCAACTGGGGAAAGTTCGGGCGCTGCACGGATATGGGGCACGCCTCATATGCGGCTGACAGCAGTGACCAGAGGACCATCGGAGAATGCCCGTTCAAGACCATGGAAGATGTCTGGGCGTTCGATGCTGTAGAAGAATACGGACTGCCTGATCGTGACGAACAGATTGCGGCATATCAGGCAATCATCGACAGGTGCCGCAAGAATTCTCCAAACCAGCTTTCGACTGGCGGCTACTACAAGTCCATTGTGTCCGGCGCGATTCAGGCTTTTGGCTGGGACATGTTTCTGATGGCGCTTTCTGAGGTCGACCGTATGGAGCCGGTACTTGACAGCTTCTTCCGTAGGACCTTGTTTCACATGGAATGCTGGGCTGCCACCGATGTGGAAGCGGTTATTCAGCATGACGACTTTGTATGGTCAGAGGGCGCATTTATGAACCCCACCATCTACCGCGAGGTAATTATCCCTAGATATGCCGAACTCTGGAAGCCACTGCACACGGCCGGCAAGAAGTTACTATTCTGCTCCGATGCAAACTTCATGGACTTTGCCGATGATGTTGCAGAAGCCGGTGCCGATGCTTTCATCTTTGAGCCCATGACAGATTTCGAATTCATGGTGGATCATTTTGGATCCTCACACTGCCTCGTCGGAAGCTGCGTAGACTGCCGCGACCTCACATTTGGACACTGGGATAAGGTGAAGGCCGACATTGATCGCACCTTCAAGCTGCTTGAGCGCTGTAAGGGCGGAATTCTGGCTACCGGCAACCACTTACCGGCAAATATCCCAGACAAGATGATGGACCAATACATCGCCGAACTCCTGCTACACATAGCAAGGGCATAGCAGAAATAATTAAAAACGTTTTTCAGTATTTCCGTATCCTTTGTGGAGCTCGTCTGGCGGCAGGTCGTCAAGGGCTCCAGATTGCCCCAACTCCAAAGAGACGCGGTCGAAGATGGCGGCGTGGTCTGCTTCGTGATTCGCCTTAAGAGCTGCGTTTGCCTTGCCTATGGGGTGCCGGGGGCTTGTAAGCCTGTTTAGGATGCAGTACACTGCTGAACGAAAAACTCGAAACGGAGGAGACGTACTGACATGACACATCGCGATACGTTTGATATCGGCTGGTTGTTTCACCTGGGAGATGGGGGCGGGCAGGGGGTTGCCCATGATGATAGTGCGTGGCGCAAGCTCAACTTGCCTCACGACTGGAGCATCGAGCTCCCCCGGTCACCGGATTACAGCAGCGGCAGCAGCGGCGGGTTCTTCGCCGATGGCGTCGGTTGGTATCGCAAGCACTTCATCGCGCCGGAGTCGTGGCAGGGGAAGAATGTCACTGTTGAGTTTGAGGGGATCTACCAGAACGCGGAACTGTGGCTGAACGATCACTGTCTCGGGCGGCACCCGTACGGCTACACGAGTTTCCACGTGGACCTGACGCCTTTCCTCGTGTTCGGCGCGGATAATGTCCTCACCGTGTGCGTCGACAATGGGGGGCTGCCCCATACGCGATGGTATTCCGGGTCAGGGATCTACCGCCACTCCTGGTTGACTGTTGCTGAGCCTGTGCATGTGGCGCAATGGGGCGTCTACGTCACGACTCCCGAGGTAACCGCAGAGCAGGCCGTTGTCAGCGCATCGGTGACCGGCGCAAACCATGACGACGTCGAAGCCGCAGTGCAGGTCAAGTGCACGGTTTTTGATCCCGACGGTATGTCCGTTGGGACCCTTGAGTCCGCCGTGACAATTCCTGGGGATTCTACGGCTGACGCGGTTTGCGAGCTCTCGATTCCTACCCCTCAACTGTGGGACCCGGACAATCCCGCCCTCTACTCTCTTGTGGCTGAGATTGTGGCAGATGGGCAGATCACAGATCGCGTAGAGACGCCCTTCGGCGTGCGAACATTTCGTTTTACGCCCGCTGAGGGTTTTGTTCTAAATGGCGACGTCGTACTCTTGCGCGGTGGGTGTGTTCACCATGACTGCGGACCGCTGGGGTCTGCTGCGATCGACCGCGCCGAGGAACGCAAGGTCGAACTCCTCAAAGCCAGTGGCTATAACGCCGTACGCTGCGCACACAACCCGCCTTCACCGGCATTTCTTGATGCTTGCGATCGGTTGGGAATGCTTGTGATAGACGAAGCGTTTGACGTGTGGCAGGCGGAGAAGAAGCCTCACGACTACCATCGCTTCTTTGATGACTGGTGGCAGCGTGATCTGGATAGCATGCTCATGCGCGACCGCAATCACCCGTCAATTGTACTTTGGAGCATCGGCAACGAACTGATCGAACGCGCAAGACCGGAGGGTCGTCAGATTGCGAGAATGCTGGCTGAACGTGTCCGAGCTGTTGAACCCAGTCGCCCGGTTACTGCAGGGATCTGTAACGTCTGGGATGGAACGGGTTCATGGCGGGATCTGGACGCCATCCTCGCGGAGCTCGACGTGCACGGCTACAATTACGAAGTTGACCAATACGAGAGTGACCATGAGTTGTTCGCGAATCGCGTCATAATTGCTACCGAATCATTTCCGTATGAGCAGTTCAAGTATTGGAAGGCGGTCGAGACGTTGCCACATGTTGCCGGCGATTTTGTTTGGACTTCGCTGGATTATCTGGGCGAAGCCGGAATCGGCCGGGAGTTCCGTGTTGGTGGCCCAGAGGAACACGTGCCTAGATGGCCGTGGCACCATGCTAACTGTGGAGACATTGACCTGTGCGGTTGGAAACGCCCGCAATCATTCTACCGCGATGTGCTTTGGGGGTGCGCCTCAAAGCCTTACATTGCAGTGCATCCCCCGAGAGATGCTGGCGTTGAGACAGGCGTCACTCGCTGGGGCTGGCACGACGTGCAGGCATGCTGGGATTGGCCCGTTGATGCGGGCCGGTTGAGGGTGGATGTTTACTGCGAAGCCGACCGCGTTGAGCTATTCCTCAACGGCGACTCAATCGGTTTGCAGCCTGCAACGGAAGCGCAGGAGTATATCGCAACGTTCGATGTTCCGTACCAGCCCGGGGTGCTCAAAGCTGTTGCCACGCATCAAGGCTCGGTTGTCGGGGAGTCGACGTTAAGCACGGGATCAGCACCCATAGGTTTGCGTTTGACTGCGGATCGGGATCACGTTGAGGCTGACCGTAACGAACTGGTCTATGTGACGGTGGAAGGAATCTGTAGCGATGGCACGGCTTCGGTGATCGCTGACAACATGGCTTTCTTCACCGTAACGGGCCCGGCTCGCATTCGCGCCGTTGCCAGTGCCGATCCCAGAAGCGAAGAGCCATACGTCGGTAATGCGCGCAGTCTCTGGCGTGGCCGAGGCCTGGTCATTCTGCAACCTACCGGAGATCCGGGCGAGATTACCTTGCGCGCGCAAGCAGATGGACTCGATGGGGCGGAGTTGATCGTCCAAGCCAGTCGTATGGTAAAATAGAAGCAGAGAAGGGATAGCCCCACGATAAGCGCTTATCGACTCTTAATGGGATCGATACAATATTGCTCTGGTCATGACCGAAACAATGTCCCGACGTCCATGTCGAAATGAATCCCAACTGCTTCCAAAATCTTGAGGTGTGGGTAAAATTCGCCGACTTCAGCCAGGTCATGGCTGTCAGAACCCAGGGCGATCTTGACCCCGCGGTCGATACAGGCGCGGAGGAAGCGGGGGTCGGGCTGATTGATGTGGTAGTTGATCTCGGCTGCCACATTGGCAGCGGCGAGCATTTCGGCGATGCGTTCATAGAGGTGAGTAGGCATATCCAATCGCTCTCGTCGAAAGAATCGGAAGGGGTGGGCCAGGACCTGAATGCCGTTTTGGAGAAGGGCTGCTGTCTCGCGGAGAAAGAGTTGTTCGGCTTCGGCTTGGGAGGTTTCGCCGCGCACGAAGTCGTGAATGAAGTGTACGGCGCCGATGAGCAGGTCCCAGCCCTCGCGGTCTTCATCGGCGAGCAAGAGGGATCCATTTGTGCAAACATCGACCTCAAGGCCAAGGCGGACAAAGTCGGGGTTCTCTTTCCTTAGTTTCCGGGCAAATACCTTGTAGGCATCCATGCGCCCTGTCCGTTCTCGGAAGGCTTTGTCGACAAGATCGGCTTCCTTCTGCCAGGCAGCTTGCCAGGCCACGGAGCTCTCATAGTAGAGGTGGAAAGCATGCTCCGTGAGTATGAGCTGGTTCAGTCCCATCTCTCGGGCTATTTTGATGTTTTTCGCTGCGGCCACGGTGGTGGCGCAGTAGGCATATTCCGTGTGGCAATGGACATCAGCCAGGCCCGGCACTTCCATCTTGAGGGTCAGCGGTTCGATGCGAACCTCCCTGCCGCGCAGATGAATGAGGTCGAAGTGGAACCCGCTCTCGCAGAGGGCCGGGGTGGTATGGTAGGTAACGCCCTTGTGCTCGGCTGCTATCTGGCCTGTGTGGAAGTGACCGCTGAGAGAGAGAATGACCCCGGCCTCCTCATAGTTCTTGAGGATGTCATCCGTGTTCGTGGGCATGTAGGGGTAGCCGCACTCGATGGTGGGGTAGAGCGGGTTGTGCTGTACGGCGATCAAGGGTAGGTCAGGGTGGGAGGCCACTGTTTGCGCCGGCAGTTCCAGGGCAGCAGGTGAGCGCGAGGTTACATCGTTCTCTGCCACATTGTCGTTGAACAGTAGGATTCCGTACCCACTGTGCTGATGAAGTCCGGGGGGCGAATTGAAGATCTTAGCGTAGGGCCCGGGGGCGCCATCATGGTTGCCGCAGACCGCCAAAGTGGGGATATTGCTTTCATCCAGTTCTTCCCTGATCGCTTTTAGGTCCTCCTCTGCATTTTGGGCCAAGCCATCGTTGACCACGTCCCCAAGGAGAAGGGTGAGGTCCGGTTTGACCCCCATATGCGTAAGCCGTAAGAAGACCTTGCGCAGGAGGGTGCGCGCCATTCGGCATTTTCGCCGCTCGATGGTACAGACGTTGTCCGCCTGTCCGATATAGTGCAGGTCGGTGACCACCAGGATGGTCATCTTGTCGTCGGATGGGTTCTTCTCGCTGGTCATTTCATATCTCCTTTAAAGCCCCCGAGTCGTAAGAGCTTCGCTCGATGTTGTTAAAAAAGAGGGTCTTCCGTAGAAGATTGATGTTGCCTTCGGCTCTCAAGAAGACAACGCATCACCCTCGATGAAAGTGAATCAGCCAAGTGTATCCGAGTAAGAGGGGCGACGAAGTGACCGAGTAAGAGTAAAAAAACGTGCCACACACACTCAAACGTGGCAGACCGCACATTCACTCATCACATGTAGTCCGGCCTGGAGAGCTTTGATTGCCAAGGGGGCATGCTCATGAAAGTAATTAGAGCCTATCCGAAAAGGTAGGAGGCACCAAAATCTCCAAATTTCCTTATCTTTATCGCGAGCGTTGTCGCAAGCTTTGTCAATTCTTCTCTCAAACCTGATACTCCGCTAAGTCCTGTTCCTGAATTCTAAAAGTGTTAGGCTAACTTTGGGCGAGAGGTACTGAAAGGAGGCTCCTCGCTCACGATCAAATTGTAGTGATGTTGGCGCATCATAAAACCGCAACCGATAATGAGGAGGAGCCATATTTTCGTATTACCAAACTACAACTGAGTATAGCTGTGGAGTCGACCTGCATTCAAGGCAGATGTACATCTGTGTGATGGACAAGGATGGGAAGGTTCTTGTTCACCGCAATGTTCGAGGGAACGACTTCGAGTATTTTCTGAAGCTTGTTGAGCCCTATAAGCATAGTCTGACAGTTTGCTGTGAGTGCACGTTCAATTGGTATTGTTTTGCCGATGCATGCATGGACGCTGGGTTTGAGTTTATCCTGGGGCACGCGCTCTACATGCGCGCGATCCATAGTTTCAAATCAAAGAACGATCGTCAGGATTGTTTTCAGATCGCTCATCTGCTCCGCTCAAATCTGATTCCACCTGCCTATGTCTATCCACGTGAAAAACGGGCCTTAACCGACTTCTTTTGAATGAGTA
>Ga0307929_1002425_pt1 | contig 12083 bp, 18 predicted proteins | sample AceLakmetage1330_FD_203160 | JGI IMG/M metagenome (GOLD analysis project Ga0307929, IMG submission 203160) | Saline water microbial communities from Ace Lake, Antarctica - #1330 | ecosystem: Environmental > Aquatic > Non-marine Saline and Alkaline > Saline | place: Antarctica: Ace Lake...
GCCATTTCATGCCCCTAACATGGGTTAATCAGATAGATCATAAGGAGAGGGTGCATTATCAGCGTAATACATAGACTGCGCTCTGTGCAGTTCCATAAAGTATTCAGCCCTCAAATCGCCCTTCTGCTCTACATTCCACTGAGGCCCATTATTGATATAGTACTTTAAGCCTCTATAAATCGCGCTGTAATACTTCTCGTCTATATCTATGTTTACTTCCATTGTTTCTGGAGCAACCATCTCAACAAATGCTTTGTTATCCAAATCATTCGAGATGCTTAATAGTGCCGAGAAAAAGGCATCACTAAAGGGTTGGGAGTCGGCCTGTGTGCCGAACTCCCTTCGAACCCTTTCATACAACTTATATGTATGAATCACAATTACATCCTATTTAGTAGTCCATACTGCGTCGCCAGCAGTAGAGTCCTGAATAGTAAAGTACAAGCCCGTGCTATACAGTACTATCGTTCCAGCATCGCCAACCGTTCCATCGGTTCCACTAATCAAGGTTCCAGAACCGCTAACAGTCAGATTCGTTCCATCTTCTATAGCAACTGGTGTCGCTAGAAGTGGCAACGCATTACCAATCGTACCATGATAGCCGGACGAGGAGGCAACCTTAATGACGCTTACACTTTCCTTTGTAATCGCAACATTAGCTGGCTTTACCGTCGTACTATAATACAGGGTAGGATTATTAGTACCACCAACGGTTACTGCTAGAAACAAGTTCGTCATAGCAACCGAGTTAGTGTGGCCTGCAGCCCCTACTGGAGCTGAGACTATTTTAATTTGATTCGCAGCGCTCAGCGTATTAGTCGTAAACGTATAGGTTTGGTCGTTAATCGTAACCGTCTCTCCACTTGCCAATGCAACGGCAGCAGCAGCAGTCACAGTACCTGTAGCAGATACAGAGCTTGCCGGAGCTGACGTAGATACCGGAATGATCAACGAGTCATCTATTAACAAGTCATCTATTTGTACGCTAGTAAACACTGTTGCATCAGTAGCGGCCATTGCCGTACCAATAATGCAAAGCATTCCAATGTATATCAAGTTTCGCATTTCATACTCCTTTAGTATTTTAATGGGCGGCTCCCGTGATCCGTGTGGTCGTGTTGCCGGTGAAGGGTTGCAGCAGGAACGAACCACGGGAGCCATTTATACCATTAGTTACGCCGTAACGAGACCACCACGCCATACCTTGCGAGGCGAGCCACAGCCAATACCAAAGATGAAACGAACGCGCTGACTCGTAACATCAGGATTGTCGCCAACCCAGGTTTTGAACTCAGGCTTTTTGCGCCAGTAGAAGCGCAATTCGTTCTTCTCCGACTTGGGATCGTCCATAATATAGAAGATACTCCGAGTCGTCAGGTAGTCGTAGACTTCCCATTTGAAGCGATTATACATAGTGTTGTATGTATTGTTCGCATTCAACGGATTCTTATCCGACTTCATAATCTCTTCAACCGTTTTCTCGTCATTCTTGTGAATGAGGAGCTTAACGATATTCCGAGGATATGGGAACCCGTTCTCATCAGTCGTATTACGAGCGTTGAGTTGAGCAGTAGCCAAGGAGGTCGGCGTAATCGCAGAGGTAGATTCCTCATTCGACCACGTTCCGGCTTCTGGATTAGCGTTAGGACGATCTGAATCAATCAGATACATTCCATCATCAGCCAGCAATGGCGCAGACGTAGGTGCAATTGAACGATTGAATACATCGGCAACTGCATATTCCTGCGTCATAAGCGCGTTCTCGGCCAGATCAGACTGCATTCCGCGAATAACGCCAACATCGTCCGTTTCCTCAAGCTCGCGTTCGATCTTGATACCCTGACGGTACGGATAGGTAACAACTTCAAACCCAAAGCCATCGGCACGGGTCACAAAGTCCATATCATCCGTATCACGGTTCTGCCCCACAACTCCGCCAATCGTGCGGAAGGTCTGGAACTTAGCCGTAGGTTGTTTCACAGTCCCTTCGGACATATAAAGCATACCTTGTTTCGGTTTGTCCGTGAAGTCACGTTTCCATACCATGTCCAGTCCGCGAGCCAAAGACTCAACGAACAGTTCACGAGTATGGGTATCTGCTCCACTATATTGAATAGCGCTCTTGGCGCTTGCCGTCATAGAAAAATCAGCCATCTTAATCTCCCTTTATTATGCAACGATAGTCGGAAGAACTTTCACAAGTACCTTCGCGTATTCTTTCGTCGTGGTGTTGGTAAACGGTTTGTAATTAGACGAAACTTCAACCACCCGGAATACAGGAGTCGTAGTATCATCCACATCCAGCGCCACAAGGCCGGATCCTTCGTAACTGGCATTCTGCAACTGATATCCAGCGTAGGACGTTCCAGCAGTAACAGCCGCCGTTGCCGGACTGGTCGTGCTAGATGCACAAAGCTGCATTTCCAGAACCGTATCAGACAGGATTTCCTGAACTGCTACGAAGTCTGTGCCAGCAACAATATGATCCTCAAGAGCTACGAACAACTGCACCGCAGTACCCGTATCGTCGGTATCAATCTCTGCCGCACCGCTTTTAGTATCCACCACCGGGGTCAACAGCCCGGAAGCGAACTTCAACAACGTGCCTTTAAGCCACAACGTCGTTGCGTGTGATTTATATACATCACTCGTGATAGGCCCACCATTGCGAACAATGCGCGGGTTAATAGTAAATGCAATAGACGCCATTTCGTCTCCTTATTTTTTGCCAATGGCTGATTTCTTGGATGCTACTTGAGTCAGTTTTCCTTCTCTGTCAGCCCGGTCTAGTTTATGTTTAACCATGTTATAACTAATATCGTCTTCCCGCTTGCGCTCTTGATCGCGTTTAGCCTTTGGTTTACGAACCAATGGATCGCCGCCATGATGAACGCACTCGCCTTTGCCATCTGTAACCTTTTGCCACCCCAACTGCTCCAACTCACCATTGGTGATGTTAGGGCGCTGATAGGCATAAGAGTAATCTGGATTCGCAGTTTGATGCGCATCCTCGATTGCCCTACGTTGATCCAGCATGGTAATATCGACGGACACACTTGGCGCTGGTTTTCGTTCTACTTCTGTAATGTTTGCCATTGAAATATCTCCTTTTTCTGTTTGAGCTAGTCTCTATTGAAACCAAGTTCTTTGGGGTATAGCTTTTGCATCATTGCTTCCATCTCTCGGTCTACACTGGCCTTGCCTTTCGAGGCAACCCGTTTTCCTCCGATACTTGGCAGCATGGGTGCGCCATCATCATCTCGGCCACGCTGTTTTGCCAATAACTTAGCAATCGCTAGGTCCGGGACATCCGCCATATCTGGGTCATCTTCTTTAATCCGCTGAATGTCTTCTCTGTGCGTCTCGACGAGTTCACGCGCTTGTATTGTTCGTGGTGATATAGTGTTGATCTTCTCATCAAACGCAGAATCGCGTAGTTGAAGAAGTTCACTGAGCTGTTTTCGCTCATCACTCCTGAACCGTTTTAGCACTTCTATGATCTTGTCGGGTTCATCCAGCAGATCAACCCCTTTGGTTTCGGAAAGCCAGTCTGGTTCGTTTTGATTGGCCTTTTCAGGTACGCGTTGCGTCTGTAGTGCCGTAATCAACGACTGTGCTGTTCCTAGTTGCTCTTCCAGAGCTTTGCACTTCTGAGAAACTTTAGTATCGTGCCTTTGTATGTCTTTATACCTAGATTCCCAGTTGCTTCCTTTAGCGCCATCTTGGGATTCTTCGGCTTGAGTGTCCGTATCGACGGATTCAGCGTCAAGAGTGTCCTTGTCCATCTGTCGTTCTCCTTAGTTATTTTATTCTATTCTGTCAACACCTTTTCTATCTTTGTTCACTTGAGCAAGGATATACTCGGGCAAGGTGATAATTTCGTTATACACTTTGATCTTGGTTCTAGCCCTATCATCTTCTGATGCTAGAAGAATGTTTATCTGTGAATCACGTCTCTCTTCAAGAAGTGGGATCATATATACTTCCCACTCTTTAGATGTTACGATTCGATATAGTTCTTCCATGTTCTTCATTGTGCCACCGACATAGCGCCTGCCATTTCCCCACCAACTGGAACTTCTCCGTTAGGGGCTTGCGCGGCTGCATCGCCTGATTCAGACTGAATAATAGCCTCGTGTTCAAGAATATGAGCATCAAGGTAGGATAGGTTCGGGAATTGCTCCTCAAAGCCGTTATAACGCATCCTGTAGCTCTTATGGATACGAAGGTGGATATAATCGTTATCATCTACGTTAACCACTGTAGCCTGTCCATTCTGCGTCATGGCTACATTTTCCATCTCTGCCCATCTAGCTGCATCTCCATCCTGTCTTGCGCGAATGTATTTATCTCCATTCAGACCAGATTTAGAGAATATATCCTTCATCAATGCGCCAATATCTATTTCGTGGGTATCTGATTTAAGAAGCTGTGGAGCCTGTGCAACCATTCTTACCAATCCCATAAGCATCTGTTGCGCTTGCATATCATTGATATATTCATCCACAATATCAATCTGTGTGTCAAAGTCGCCCATCATATCCGTTGGGCTTACATTGGGCAGCAATGGCATGTCCGTAATAGCATTGATTACAGAAGGTGTTCCATACGCTCTCCAAAGACTTTTAGTCTTTTGGGCAAAGAATCCTATTTTCTGCTGTAGAACGTAGTTAATCCAAGCCAATGAAGGCTGAGAGGATAGCTGGAAGATGTTATTTGCTTCCAATGCGCTAGTTCTAGCTCCAAAGCTCTCTCCAAGCCGATTCTTATCCGTACCAAGCGCGGACTGAGATTCAGCCTTGAAGTATTCCAGCAATCCAACCGTTTGCTGCGTATTATCCCTAATAGCCATCTGCTGTATGGCGCCTTCTCTTATTATTGTCCATACCCGGCCAGAGGCATCCCATTTAAGATCATCCGGCTTAACGTACATTTCTCCCTCTAGAATCGTTGTAGGAGGTCTACAGGCTAAGGCCATGTTATCTATGGTAAGACACTTCAAGGAGCATTCTGCGCTGTAATTAGAGCGCATAATATCAGCCGGTGCTACATGATAAAGAAGGTCGGCATCATCTGGGTATAGATGAATCATACGAATGGGTATTTCATCATCTGGGTCTGGATTCCGAATGATGGTCATCACCTTGCCGCCATCGAGTGTATTCCCTATGATTGTTGCAAAATACAACACTGGCACTGCTTTTTCATCCCACTTGCCATTCTCAATAGGTGCGCGAAACCATATATCCCATTTTAGATATTGGTCTATGCCTTTACTCTCTTCCCACGTCTTATCATTGTTTTCTAGCAACCGTTGACGGAATGCAACACCTTCTTGTCCATCCCAAGCATCGTCATCGCTGAGTAGATCGTAAGCGTCTTCGTCATAGATTCCTTTTCGTACTTCGTTATAAATGGCCGATTTATTAACAATAGAAGGAACAATTACACAGGACTGGCTTTGAAGGTCGCCAATGTATGGATCGGCGAATATATCAAAGATATTCAACATGCGCTGTTCGGGGTGCGCCTTTACGACAACCTCTTTAGACACGCGCTTTCTTCCGGTCATTTTGGTTACTTCGTTGCCTGCTTCATCGGTTATGACCTCATAGACCGGCTCTTCAACGTCAATCGTCCGAACTTCTAATGCCCAGTTAATCATATACGGAATGTTTCCATACTTCGCCAAACTGGTCCAGAAGCACGTAGATTTCTCCTTGTACTTATCATGCTTCATCGTATAGCGAACAAGCGAGTTTAGCTGGTCTGACTCCGCCTGCCCCTGATCGCTCGAATACTGTACGTTCTGGTTTACGATAGGATTGAACTTAAATGGAACATCGCGGCTATTCTCTACTGCCACACCCTCGGAAGCAATTTGGGATATTTGACGCCAGAACATGGGAGAACCAAGATTTGCTCTAGGATCGTCTTTAAGATTCATGCCCTTAGACACCTCGGCGGCATTGATGGTTCTATTTTGTGCAGCCTTATACATATAATCTGCAACTTCCCACGAGTCCTCGAACTGCTCTCGGAGAGATTTTACACGATTATATTCAGAATTTGCTGAATCAACGAACTTGGTTACAATGTCTTTATTGATTGCCAGATTTTGAATGCTGCTTTTTTGTTTCTTCATCAATCTTCCTTCCTATAAATAAACCCTCGGTTTGGGCCTTTGTCTAAGAATACATCTTCCTTAACGAAGCGGTATTCGTTTCCATCTCCAATACGAACAACTTCCATCCGATTATCTAACTCAGGAACAATGACGAATGTTTTCCCGTCGCAATGTTCTTTTCGTATATACTTACACTTCGGGCCTACATCTAGTACTTCACACCAGCTTGTAGTTTGAACTGCTGATTCTGGCATATAAAGCAATATCTCATCATTAGCTCCGCGCAGATGGTCTGTTATAGCCTTGTTTACAAGAACGTAGTTACCAAGCGGCAGCATTTCCTTAATAGCCGGTGTATTTGTCATATAATGGCCTCTTATTATTTTGCGTATTACTCTCTTCGTCTAAACTGTCAACATAATTATATCCATCGATATATCGCGGACGATCTATAATGGCATACCTAAAGGCGTCCATATCGTGGTCATCTACCGCTCTAGGACGCTCTGCTAACCGTGTTCCCCCGTCCTTACCCTTACGCACTACCGGAGTGTTAATATAATGCTCTATATGCTTAATAAATACTGATAGCGTTCTAAAAAAGAAAATCCTCGGCTTTCCGGGTTTGCCGGTATGTGGATGTATCTTATTAAAGTCGGGCTTTAGCCATTCCTTCACGATAGGAATTGTAGCCTCTGTTGTTTCCCCAGATGCAGGCCGAACATATAGTCCATTAAGCTGATATAGTCGCCCTATAGTCAGTGATGAATTAGGCTGCTTGCTGGCGAATGTCCTGCTATCTAATACAGTCTTAACGAACTTCGTTTTCTGCACCTCTTCGTAGCACTCGACTATTTCACTATTCCTAGTGTCTGATATTCGTCCATTACGTTGTCTAACATTCCCTGACTTCGTAATTATATCTAACGCACTCTCCGATACTAGGGCGTTATGCCTATAATACATATCATAGAAATATACATCTCCTATTTCATTCACTGCATAGTATAGACACGCAGTAGGGTTTACTCTTCCCCAATCCATGCTTCTATATCTAGTCCAGTTAGGCGGTATGTCGAATGGGTCCACAAGGTGTATAGCCCTATCCCACTCATCATATACCAACCCACCGGTTTCATGCCATTCTCCGTATAACCTGGCTCGACCTTCTTTGCGTGACTTCTCGTCATGGTTCTTAATCGGTTCTTCTACCCACTTCCTAAATGCGGCCTTCTTCTGTATTTCTGGATAAATCCAATCTGGAACGTCGTCCAGTAGCGAACAGTTGTAGAACTCGATCGAATGACCCTTTGTAGTATTGCCTAGTGCCATATCATGCACAAACGTCCCGGCTCCGGTCTCTGCGCGTCCTTCTACCTTATGAGGAGTTAAACTGAATACATGCCTTCCATTACGAGTTCTTAACCGCTCATCTGCTCCATCAAACTTAGCCTCTTCCGGTTGCTCATCCCACATGAACCTATCAATGGCCTGCGATTCATACGGCGTCTGGCTCATGCTGTAGTACATCATCCATAAATTAAGATGTTTGGTTTGTATTCTAGGGCTATCCTTCCAGTTGATCGGCCTTCCGCCCTTACCCCTTATACCATATTCTTCCAGATACTTTACTGGAGTCCACTTGCGAATGATCTGAGGCCATATCGTACTCTTTAAGTTTACAAGCTCATAGGTAGCTACAGCTGTAACGTATCCATCTGATGGCGGAGCAAATGGCCTAAACTTTACCCCATGTTCTGTAAAGAGTTTCCACGTAGGATCGCATGGTATAATATCAAGTAACAGGTCTATCCACGCACAAGTACTTTTCCCAGTACGATTCGGGGCTACCATGCCGCTTATGGTATAGTTCTTATCATTCAGAAACGCTAGCTGGCCTTTTCCATTAGGACAATAGAACTGTAGCGGATTCTCTTCCTGCTCTTTCTTTAGCGTAACAAAATGCTCACGCATAGCCCTATTATTCTTCAACCATGACTTCGCATAACTTAGTATGGTTCTTCCCAAGAACAAGGTTTCTCTATTAACCCTGTCCTTGACGTATCTCATTAGATACGACTCCTCACCCGTTTCTGGAAAATCTCCAAGGTACTGTGTGTATGTAAGCTCCTGACACCCATCCTCTGTGAAGAAGAAGTAAGTCCAGTCGCTCGGGCCTTTCCAACTAATCATTATCTTCTTCTGCTTTCTTTAGTCTCTCTAGTTGTCTGCCAAGCTCTAAGCAGTCCAGTTCCCACCCATATTTCTTATCCTGCTTTTTAGCGTTAATAAGGGCTATGATCTCCTCTTTGCTTAATCTACCCATACGACACTCGTAATAGCGGACTGGTTCCATAACGTGATCTCCTCCGTATTTAGTGCTGCGACGCGCTGTAGCTCCTCTAACCACCCTTCTACCCACGTCCTAGAGATTGTGCCCATACATTTGTTGTAGATTTTCTGTCTTACTAACCATGACTCCATTTCTGGATGATGCTTTCTAAACCATATTCCCATCTCCAGCGGATTCTTGTGCCAAATGTTAATATGACAGTGATAGCAATTACACATTATATTCGATGGATGTAGAGCTAGTCGTCCATCTGCGCTGCGAGGAATGATGTGAGACGCATGACAGTTACTTCCACTTACCGTCTTGCCACAAATCCAGCATGTATTAGAGTCACGTTTCTTGGCTATCTCGGACGCTAATGCTAGTGCGTCCTTCCTCAACTTCCCCGTGGACTTCTTTACCGGCTTCTTGTTTTTTACTGGTTTCTTTTTTGCTCTTATCATCAAATACTCCCTTGTTGAAAAAGTGCCTGCACATCTCCCACGCATCCTTTGCAATGCGCTTATCCAATGCTTCACGCTTAGCAGTAAGAGCCTTGGTAGGATACGTCCTCCACCATGAATTGAATAATTCTAGGCTAAAGATCAACCGTCTATCTACCCTTGCTGTCTTTAAGTGAACCGGCGGCCTGTCTGGTATTTTTATATCTTCAACTGAGATGGGAGTATATACTGGGTCTTCGCCACGAACCTTCGCCTCGACTGTCCTTACGGTCCATCCCTCTGCATCTGCCAACTCCAGGATAGCTCCCCTATCTTCTGGCTGCAATGAAGCTACAGCCCTATAGTGAAATGGGCTTAGATTGCTATACTTCCTCTCGGATAACTTATACTTCGTAGCTAACCAGACGCAGTTGGTTAAATACTGTAGGCTGTATCCAGTTAAATCTACAGCCTGCTCGTACTTGTTCGGAAAGAACTTCTCTCCAGCAATGATCATATCGCCTAGCCACCATGTCAGATGGCTACGCGATAATTGAGCAATTAGGTTAAACTCCTTGAACTTCTCCATATACTCGTCATAGAGAACCTTTGGGTTAACTATAACACCATACGGAAGAACAGTTATGTTCTTTGTAGGATCAAGGGCTTTAGCTTCTTGCGGAATGATCATAATTGCCTAAAAGGGAACGTCATCACTTACCGTTTCGGAAGCTGCCGCCTGATTCGATTCATCCTCGAACTTCAACGACATGAACTTAATCCCTGACTTTCCTTCGTTAATCCATGCAGCAATACGCAGACTCTCCCCGCCAATAAGGCATTTTCCAGTATAGTCTGGAGCCCTCTCGCTAGTCTTTTTATTGTTCTTGAATAATACCCCGCTCAAATCACGTTCTTCATAAGCCATAACATACTCATTTTTTTTGTTTTATTATACGAACCGGCGGATGGGCTTGCCCGGCTTCTCCTCAATTACTCCGCTAATCAATACCCTAGCTGCTACGAATGTTACGTCTTTCTCTCCGCTAAGGTTCTCTAGCATCCACGCCTTCACCTGAGCCGTTTTTGTCATGCCAACGGGCGGTCGTGTATCAGCCAGCGTAATTACAACACCCTTATCTGTAGACTTCATCTGAAATATAGCTATCTCACGCGTTACTCTCGTTTTCTTCCCATATGCTACTTTGTCTTCGCTCATATTACTCCCTTCACTCTTCCTCTTCTTGAGGTTTGTTCTTTGTTTTCTTCAACCCTTCTAGCGCACTATCCACATCCCTATCGGATATGACATTGTTCACTAAAAGCTCCTTACGCATCGTAATCAAGTCCTTCGCTATTCTCAACCGCTGAATAGGCGATAGGTCCAACAAGTTCTGCACTGTAACCGATTCCAATACCTTCATGCAAACTGCATCAATCTGGGCACTCATGAACATGGTTCGAGCATTGACGCTTTCCGTCGTAAAGAATGCCTCTATGCTGTCCGGTATCTTGACATCCCTTACCGATAGCTTCTTGACCTTACTTCGCGTCATGGACAACCCTTCGCTTCATTGTCATCCCTTACGGTGCAGTCGCTTCTGCTGCAATCAAGTCGATAACCAAATGGCGTAGCTCTACCTATCCCGTCCATCAAACCCTTTAGATAGTCTACTTCTCGGCGCATTAACGTCAACTCGTATTGGATCAATCGCATTTGTTTGGTCTTCACTACCATAACAACCTCCTGCCTTAATCAGCGTAAGTCCTTGCCTGACTGCGAGCGTATAAAAACTAAGCTCCCTAATTCACCTTCAACACCCTATGCCTATATGCTTTTCCCAAAATACTGTCAACATAAATCTCTCCACAATCTCTCCACAAGATTCATACCAACAACTTTAGCGAGGCTGGCCGAGCGTCTCGACGGTTCCCCCACTCGATGGACCGCTTGAACCTTCGGCAAGCTCTCATCTCGAAAGTGTGTTTTAACTGCCCATCTCGTAAGGGAAGAAACCCTTTTATTCTTTCTTTTATATTTTTCTTTCTTGTTATAGGAAGATGGGTTTCTTTTCTCACTCTCTATGTACTATCTATACCCTGTGTTTATATATTATCTACCCTGTGTTATATCTTAACCAACTGTACTATATATATAGCCGGATTCTGTACTTCCGCATTTCTACCACCTATCCTCCACTTCCCACACTACCCCTCCGCTAATCTACACCCCCGTACACCCCCCTCCCCTACAGTGCCTCTAAAACACGTTCTAAGCCCCATAGAAGACGTTCTGTGCATTTACCCATATAAAGACCTAGCTCAATCTTCCTCCCCCTTCTACGCACATCTAACACCCCTTCCCGATCTTTCGTGTTATGCGACGTTGTACTAACCCACCCAAATAATCTCCCCAAGGTGATACTAAAGTACTACTTCATCACATCAATGCCAATAAACCCCCCTCAACTCAATCAACACAAACCCACCAAGCTAAAATCAAGCTAACACAATCTCAATAATACCGCCCTTAGCTTAGTCTTTCCCAATAATATCAACCCACTAGCCATCCCAGGTTTAGGGCGATTCTCATAGTGTACGGCGATGTTTCCCTACTAACACCCCTAATGGCCGGAGGGGGCAAGGGGACCCCGTGGCACCCCGGTGGTGACGTGAGCACTGACACTGCCCTTCCCGTCGGCGAACATCCATGCTGTTGCGGTGCAAGCGGTTGGGTGTGCAAATATTTAGGGGGGGTGGTGGTGTCTGGAGGGGTGCGTATTTATGAGGTACTATATAGTATTAACAATAGCATGAAAGGATGAAGACCATGACAGCAACCAGAGACAGAGCTACCATGAGGACATGCGAAACGATGGGAGATGAGATCAGAAACAGCGTGAAGAGAATGAGCAAGGGCGATTGCCTGGACGTAATTGGGGCTTTGCGGTTTTCCGGCGCTGAGTTTCCCACTGATTATGACTGTATCAATGATGCTCTGCTAAGGGCGTCATTAGACGATGAAGTCGTCGCTGAGTATGTGTTACAGTACTGAACCAATAGGTATGGCATTTGAAGATGCTGAACGCATAATAGACAATCTCACGCGCACAACGCGCCTGTACACTAACCAGCGGCAATGCCGCAAAGGAGAATAAGACCATGAATACAGAAAACAAGA
>Ga0307929_1002426_pt1 | contig 12074 bp, 8 predicted proteins | sample AceLakmetage1330_FD_203160 | JGI IMG/M metagenome (GOLD analysis project Ga0307929, IMG submission 203160) | Saline water microbial communities from Ace Lake, Antarctica - #1330 | ecosystem: Environmental > Aquatic > Non-marine Saline and Alkaline > Saline | place: Antarctica: Ace Lake...
ATGAAGAATCAGTATCTCGATTGCTGTGTGTATTGTTTTGAACCTGTCAGCGACACATTCTCGATTCTCAAAAAGAACCTGAGGTGTGTGCCCGATATGGCGTGTTTTGCCTATGGGCTTTCTGATCATTCTGAAAACACAAAACACAAAAATCAATATATGTGCTGCAAACACAGGACAGAACTCGATTAAGTTCATGAGCAATCCTGGTGACAAAACCGAGAGAATCAAGCTTCGGGCTGCGGATCGCGAATGGAATCGGCTGGCGTTTGATCATGTAGACGTTCCAAAGGTGGACACCGAAGGATGGGAGGTCGAGATTCTCAGCTGTCTAGGCGAGCGTCTGAAGGATGTTGACTATGTGTTGGTTGAGTATCACAGCGAGCAGGATCGACGTACCATAGATACGCTCCTGACGTCACACACCCTGTTTGGGTCGCATGCGCCCCAGATTGGGCTTGGAACTATGAAATATGTTCGAACGGCTTTGATTGATAATGTGAAAATATGTATGGAGGATGTGTCGTGAGTGGTTTTGAGTTTGTCCCTACAGATATACCCGATGTTGTTGAGATTCAACCGCCCTATTTTGGTGATGAACGTGGCGCGTTCATGGAGACCTGGAATGCGGCAGCTTTTCGGGATGCCGGGCTTGATATGGATTTTGTTCAGGATAATTTCTCGCGGTCGGTTCAGGGAACATTGCGAGGGCTTCACTATCAGACGACATGTTCCCAGGGAAAGCTCGTGCGGGTGTATCTTGGCGAAGTGTTTGATGTGGCCGTTGATCTGCGGCGTTGGTCGCCAACGTTTGGCAAGTGGGTGGGGGCGGTTCTGTCAGCTGAGAATCGAAGCATGCTGTGGGTGCCGCCAGGGTTTGCCCATGGGTTCTATGTGATGTCAGAGGTCGCAGAGTTCGTCTACAAATGCACAGATCGCTATGCTCCCGAGTATGAAGCTGGCATACGCTGGAATGACCCCGAACTTAACATTGCATGGCCTATTCCGGAAGGCACAGAGCCTTTGTTGTCGAAGAAGGATAAGGAGGCCCGCCTGCTGAGCGATGCGCCGACATATTCGACTCCTGATAAACTCGTTTCGAGCTAGCAGCCTGTCGATCTTAAAAAGTCTACGCGCTTAATTGGTTTCACGGTTCGTCCTCATCCTATTGTTTCGCAAAGAACGCAAGGAACACATAGAAAAGATCTATTAGAATTGAACAGGAGGAAGCAGAGGGAGCAGAGTTGAAAGGGTGTTTGCACACCTCTGTTTTCTCTGTTCCCTTCCCGACAGTCCCTCATTGGGGTTCCCAACTCCGACTACTCCTGTCAGCCCCCTCCTAATGGGGGGGGGGGGAGGTTAAGAATATTTGCTGGCATTTTGACAGGCGCTTTGTGGCGTGCGATCGCTACTCCGCTCAACCCCACGACGAGAACCCTCTCCCGCCTTCGCGCAGCAAAAAGTATTTGAACAAAGAGGTAGCTAAGGAAAAGAAGGCAAATTAAGGGCGTTAATTTGAGGGGGTTCAGAATGCTGAATCTCTGCAAATTTTCACCTGCGTGGAGATAAAAAATAAAACTTCTCTCGATTGACGTGCGATTAAATATTGTTCACACGTTCAACGTATACATCTATGTTCTGGATAATATCTCGTAAACACACGCCCAATTTATTATAAATATAGAAATTCAGAAAGCATATGTGATCTAACACAATCAATATAAATAGGGGGTATGGGATGAAAGCATTCATAAATACAGCAGCAATTTTGGTTATGTTTTTGGGTAGTGGATATGCGCAGGCAACAACCTATTATGCCGATGCATCACGAACTAATGATTTGGGATCCGGCACAAGCTGGACAACAGCCAAACAGACCCTCCAAGCGGCAGTAAATCTCACTGTTGCAGGTGACTCCGTTTTGGTGACAAATGGAAATTACAACATCGGAGAAACGGTTACGCCGGGGTATTCCTTAACCAACCGTGTATGTATTACTAATGATATTGTTGTTCAGTCTGTAAATGGAGAGGATGTAACCTTTATTGAGGGAGCTTCAGGAACTGGTTCGGTGTCTCCATTTGGCGACGATGCCATACGCGGTGTCTATATGGAGGGTGCCTGTGTGTTGATAGGCTTCACCATTACCAATGGAAATACCATCGGCATAGGTGTAGGGTTTGATCGTGGGCATGATCAATCGGGTGGCGGGGTCTATGTTTCTTCAAATGAAGGGATTGTTTCTAATTGCACAATAACGGGATGTTCTGCCTTGCAGGAGGCTGGTGGCGTTTATATGGGGACGCTGTATGATTGTACGATTTCGAATAATTTGGCAGATATTAAAAACGGCGGCGGAGCTTATTATAGCAGTTTAAACAACTGCATTCTGGTGGATAATGAGTCTGGGGATAATGGGGGTGGCGCGTCTGCTGGTACGCTTAATAATTGTTTGGTCATTAGAAATATTGCAGATCTTGCTAATGGGGGTTCAGGAGGCGGTTGCTATAACGCCACACTGAACAATTGCACAGTTTCAGAAAATCGTTCAGGTGGTTATGGTGGCGGTACAAGATATGGCAGTATTTATAATAGTATTGTTTGGGGAAATACGGCAGTTGTATCAGGCCAAGATATTGCCTCGCCTATTGGTGGCATCAGCAATACATGTGCTTCCGATGGGGTAGCAGACGGAGTTGATGGTTGTATAACGAACAATCCGTTATTTGTAGATACAGCAAGTGGAGACTATGGGATCACTCGCGTATCTGCTTGTATAGATGCAGGTAGCAATACCAATGCTCCCATGCCGTATGATTTGGCCGGCAATGCGCGACTCTTTAGAGCCGTCGTCGATATGGGTGCTTATGAGTGGTTCGCTACTCCCGCAAATGATTTCGATGGTGACGGGGCGAGTGATCTTGGAGTGCTTGATCAAGGGACGGGTAGGTGGTTTGTTCGGACGGTTGGAGGAGCCCAGTTGGCCTATTCTGTGAACTGGGGATGGGCTGGGGTTGAAGGGGTCGCAGGAGATTATGATGGTGACGGTGTTGGTGATCTTGCTGTATTCGATCAGAATACGGGACGCTGGTTCATTCGTTCGTTTGCTGGCGATACGATTCTGTGGGAAGCCTTTTGGGGATGGCCAGGTGTTGAGCCTGTATCTGGAGACTTCGACGGAGATGGCATTGACGACCTCGCTGTTTTTGATCAGCTCACGGGACGCTGGTTTATTCGGTCTGTAGTGGGTGACATTCTCGCTTGGAATGTCTACTGGGGCTGGCCCGGTGTTCAGCCTGTATCTGGAGACTATGACGGTGATGGAACCGATGATCTGGCTGTTCTTGACCAAGGTACAGGGCGTTGGTTTGTGCGAAATCTCGCCGGGAATATTCTAGCGTGGGAGATTAATTGGGGATGGGCTGGCGTCACCGGGGTGTCGGGGGATTTTGATGGGGATGCGAAGTCTGATCTCGCTGTGTTCGATGTGCTTACAGGACGCTGGTTTATTCGTAATATTGCAGGTGATATTCTTGCTTGGGATGTTAACTGGGGCTGGCCAAGTGTCAGTTCTGTCAGTGGTGACTTCGATGGCGACGGATTCAGCGATTTAGCAATTTTTGACGAGGCTTCTGGACGGTGGTTTGTTCGATCGCTGGCTGGCGAGACAATTAGCTGGAACATCAATTGGGGCTGGTCGGGAGTTCAACCTGTGGGACGGTAGTTGGCGCGCTTTTGAATTTTTGTTAAACTAGGGTTTTCTATATAAATGATACGACTTATTGTGATAATTGTGGCGAACAAGGGTAGCCAGCAGACGTGCAATATCAGATGTTAAGGAGAAAACGCTATGAAGAACAAAATACTGAAATATATGCCGCTTGTTATGCTGTTGCCGGGAATTGTTACCGGATCGATTAACAGTTCTATTCAGCCCCGCCTCGAGATAGGGGAGGTGTTGCCCAGTGTGGCGTTGGGACTGCCGCAGTTGGGGGCTGGTGAAGCGTTGGCTGAGGCGGATCCGCTGTTGTTGGTTGAACTGTCTGAGGCTGACAACATCTCACTGGGTCAGGCTATGTCACGTGCACGCCGTGAAATACGGCGTCCTACGGAGCTACAGGCTGAGCTGGAGCAGAACCGTGATACTCATTTTTTTGCTTCCAATCCTAGTCAAAAGCTGGGAGTACGTTTTACGTCAAATGGAGCCCGGATAGAGTCGAAATTCAAAGATCGCGATTGGCAGGCAGATTTTCATCTAGAAAGCCGACCCCCGATGGCTGAAGTTGCGGCGAATGGGTCACGTATGGAGTACAGCTATGGTTCTATCATTGAGTGGTATGACAACCGTAGTGACGGTATTGAGCACGGTTTCATCCTGAAAGAACGTCCTGCTGATGCCGGAGATGATCTGGTGTTGAAAATTGCGCTGACGGGTTTGAAGGCCAGATTGGAGCAATCAGGTTCCGGTGCACTTGATCTTGTTGATTCCGAAGGCCAGACCGTTTTAAGTTACGGCAAGCTTAAGGTGTGGGATGCAAAGGGTGTTGAGCTGGCATCCTGGCTGACCGTTCAAGATGATGACATCATTATCATCGTTGCTGATGTCGATGCCCATTATCCTGTGACGATTGATCCGCTGATAACTTCGCAAGAAGCCAAACTAATGGCCAGTGATGGTGCAGCGGATGACGATTTTGGTTGTTCCGTATCAATTTCAGGCGACAGCGCGATTGTGGGTGCTTATGGTGATGATGAGAATGGAAGTGATTCCGGCAGTGCGTATGTGTTTGTGTGTAGCAATGGAGTCTGGACGCAAGAGCAGAAACTGATGTCCGATGATGGGACGGTGGGTGACAAATTTGGTTATTCCGTATCCCTGTCAGGTAACATTGCTATTGTGGGTGCTCCCTTAGACGATGACAACGGAGAAAACTCCGGCAGCGCGTATGTATTTGTGTGTAGTAGTGGAATCTGGACGCAAAAGCAGAAATTGACGGCCGATGATGGCGCAGCGGAGGTCTATTTTGGTTGTTCCGTATCCCTGTCAGGCGACAGAGCGATTGTGGGTGCTGCCTATGACGATGAAAAAGGAATTGATTCCGGCAGTGTGTATGTATTTTTCAGCCTCAAAACTGGAGTCTGGGTACAAGAGCAGAAGCTGACGGCCAGTGATGGTGCGGCGGGTGACGAGTTTGGACTTTCCGTATCAATATCAGACGACAAAGCGATTGTGGGTGCTGATCGCGATGATGACAATGGAAGTGAATCCGGCAGTGCGTATGTGTTTGTGCGCAATAGCAGTAGTGAAGTCTGGGAGCAAGAAAGGAAACTAACGGCCAGTGATGGCGTGGCGGAAGACAGATTTGGGGGTTCTGTATCCCTATCAGGCGACAGAGTCATTGTGGGTGCTCATGGCGATGATGACAATGGAAGTTTTTCCGGCAGTGCGTACGTATTTGTGCGCAAAATCAGCATTATTAACACCTGGACGCAAGAGCAGAAACTGATGCCCGATGATGCGGCGGGGGATGCCGAATTTGGTTGTTCCGTATCCCTATCCGGCGACCGAGCGATTGTGGGTTCTGAATATGGTAGTACGTGTCTATTTGTGCGCAGTAGTAGTGGCGTCTGGACGCAAGTGCAGAAACTGATTGCTAGTGATGGCGAGGCGGACGACTTTTTTGGTTTTTCTGTATCCATTTCGGGCGACATTGCGATTGTGGGTGCTTATCGCGATGATGACAATGGAGATTCTTCCGGCAGTGCGTATATCTATACGTTTCGCCAGCCAAGCGTTCGTAATGATTTCGATGGTGACAGAGAAAGCGATCTTGCTGTTCTTGATCAGTCGACCGGTCGCTGGTTTGCTCGGACGGTTGGAGGCGCCCAGTTGGCCTATTCTGTGAACTGGGGATGGGCTGGGGTTGAGGCGGTTGCGGGCGATTATGATGGTGACGGTGTTGGTGATCTTGCTGTATTCGATCAGAATACGGGCCGTTGGTTTATTCGTTCGCTTGCGGGCGCTATTCTTGCTTGGGATGTTAACTGGGGCTGGCCAGGCGTTGAGCCTGTATCTGGAGACTTCGACGGAGATGGTATAGACGACCTTGCTGTGTTTGATCAGAATACGGGCCGTTGGTTTATTCGCTCTGTAGCGGGTGACATTCTCGCTTGGAATGTCTACTGGGGTTGGTCCGGTGTTCAGCCGGTTGCCGGGGATTTTGATGGGGATGGTAGTGATGATTTGGCCATTTTGGATCAGAATACAGGTCGTTGGTTTGTGCGTAATCTAGGCGGGGATATTCTGGTGTGGGAGATTAATTGGGGCTGGGCTGGCGTAACTGGGGTGTCGGGTGATTTCGATGGGGATGCGAAGACTGATCTCGCTGTGTTTGATGTGCTTACAGGACGCTGGTTTATTCGAACCGTTTCAGGTGACATTCTTGCTTGGGATGTTAACTGGGGCTGGCCAAGTGTCAGGCCTGTTAGTGGTGACTTCGATGGCGATGGATTCAGCGATTTGGCAATCTTTGACGAGGCTTCTGGACGGTGGTTTGTTCGTTCGTTGGCTGGCGAGATAATTGGCTGGAACATCAATTGGGGCTGGCCGGGTGTTCAACCTGTGGGACGGTAATTGGCGTGCTTTTGAAGAAGAATACGTCCGCACACAAGTCCCTCGTCTTTGCTATGAACTTTACCTTCGTTTTGTCCGTGTCTAGATCGGGGTAACGAATTGTGGAAAATGTAAATTGTGATCTGATTTTTTTATTCAATGAATACTGTTGGTCATATGTTATTGCTAAAATACAAGGAGGTATTTTATGAAATTTAAAGTTTTCGCTTCTGCCGTTCTAATGACGATTACTGCAACTAGCCTTTCTGCTACCGAACTTGTCTTTGAGATGTTTGACACCGTACCCCAAAGTACGCCAATCACAAATTTAACCGATTGGACTTGTGCCCCGGGCGACATTCCCGGGATGGTTACCAATAGCAGATCATTCTCTCCCAACTATTCGGTTGAGCTTCCTGTGGCTCCCGGAGCCCCAGGAGCCACCAATTCGTCGATGGTCCTAACGGGTGGTGAAGCATACACATGGACTTGCGCTGATAACCCTACAATACGCATAAGCGCCCGCATTTTTTGCTCCGCCACCAACCAAACGATATCCATGCGGGGAGGTTCTGCATCTGGAGAACAGTGGATTGTCAGGTTTGATGGCGCTGATGGTCACATTAAACTCAATGGTGTTGACACAGGAGCCTTGTTTATTATTGGCAGATACGCTGATATAGCGCTCTATTACAACGTTCCTGGCAACACAGCATCGCTGGACTATGATGGGTCAAATATTGTGAGTCAGGCCGCACTTGGAGGAACACCTACAACACTCTTCAACCATGTTGGGTTTTACCGTGAGACTGCCGAAATCGGACCCGTTTTTATCGACAACGTTGTGATTGAGGTTTTTCCATCATCTACCACTGCATGGTGGCGTTTTGAGGAGGGTCCCGATGATCACGTTGCGGATCATACAGGACTTTTTCCTGTGAGCGAGTGCTCGTTGTTAGCCGGATACCGTGAGTGGCTGAGTGGGGATTCCAGAATGGTCCACGACGGACATGGAGGATTTAATAATACCCATGCATTTGCGGGCCCAGAGCTGACCAGAATCTTCGTCGGCAGTCACCTCATAACGCCAACCTGGACGGTTGAAGGTTTGATACGAATCGAGCCCGGTGCACAGAATGTCGAGTTGTTTGAATTGGGTGTTGGGCTTGGGTTCAACTCATCCAATTCATGGATTTCAATTTCATGGCAACAATCATGGCAGAGCGTGGCGTTTTCGCTTAGGGATAACGCACAGAGTACAACGCAAAGTGATACTTCCTATAACACAAATGCTTTGCTCAGCGCTGATGGTCAACAACACCACTTCGCCTGCGTGAAAACAAATAACTTGCTTATCACCTACATTGACTACATCCCCCGATCAACCAACGTGCTTGGCGGCGTTTCTTTAGGTGTCTATGAATTCAATACAAATGCCTATGCTTCCGTAGGAGAAGCTCTCAATTACGGTAACTCCTCAAGCATAGACCATGTTTTCGATGAAATCCGTTTGTCAAACAAGGCATTATCTCCCGACACCTTTCTGCACGCTTATGGCTCTACTCCCGCAAATGATTTCGATGGTGACGGGGCGAGTGATCTTGGCGTGCTTGATCAAGGGACGGGGAGGTGGTTTGTTCGGACGGTTGGAGGGGCCCAGTTGGCTTATTCTGAGAACTGGGGATGGTCCGGGGTTGAGGCGGTCGCGGGCGATTATGATGGTAACGGTGTTGGTGATCTTGCTGTATTCGATCAGACTACGGGCCGTTGGTTTATTCGTTCGCTTGCAGGTGCCATTCTTGCTTGGGATGTTAACTGGGGCTGGCCAGGCGTTGAGCCTGTATCTGGAGACTTCGACGGAGATGGTATAGACGACCTTGCTGTGTTTGATCAGAATACGGGCCGTTGGTTTATTCGAACCGTTTCAGGTGACATTCTCGCTTGGAGTGTCTTCTGGGGCTGGCCCGGGGTTCAGCCAGTTTCTGGAGACTATGACGGTGACGGAGTCGATGATCTGGCCGTTTTGGATCAGAATACGGGTCGTTGGTTTGTGCGTAATCTCGCCGGGGATATTCTGGCGTGGGAGATTAATTGGGGCTGGGCTGGCGTAACTGGGGTGTCGGGTGATTTCGATGGGGATGCGAAGTCTGATCTCGCTGTGTTCGATGTGCTCACTGGCCGTTGGTTTATTCGAACTGTTTTAGGTGACATTCTTGCTTGGAACATAAACTGGGGCTGGCCAAGTGTTCGTCCTGTCAGTGGTGACTTCGATGGCGATGGAGTCAGCGATTTAGCGATTTTTGACGAAGCTTCTGGCCGTTGGTTCATTCGCTCGCCGGCTGGCGAGATAATTGGCTGGAACATCAATTGGGGCTGGTCGGGAGTTCAACCTGTGGGACGGTAGTTGGCGCGCTTTTGAAGAAAAATACGTCTGCACACAAATCCCTCGTCTTTACCATGAACTTTACCTTCGTCTTGTCCGTGTTAGATTGGAGTAAAGACAAAGGGGCCATGCAGAAAAGATCAGCTAGAATTGAACAGGTTGGGAACCCCGATGAGGGCCTGACGGGGAGGAAGCAGAGGGAGCAGAGCCTTGAAAGGTTTTTTGCACTCCTCAATTCTCTCTGTTCCCGCCATTGAAAGCTCGATGTCGGCCTCAAGTAGAAGCGTTACGAAGTGTTGTTAGCCTGAGCACCGGCGATCCCGAAGCGCCACGCGAATAGCCGTCTTCACGGACTCGTCCGGCATCCCCACTAAGTCCGCCACCGTTCGACGCTTCGCTCCAAGCAGACAAATTGAAAATGCCAAGATCTTGTTCAATACCGCCGGATGAAACACTCTCAAAGCACTCGTGATACGTTCTTGAGACTTCTCCAGCGAAAATTCATTTCCTCGGAAATCCATGATCCATCATTACGTTCTATAGTCAACCCATTACCAAACGCAATATCAATACTCAGGGAGTAATGTGGCGCATATGAGGGTTTAAGGCGGGCGATTGAATCATGGTATTGAATTGCCGAAGATAGAAGCAGAACTTACGGGATGGACTACTAGTACCTATCGCTTACGATTCAGGCGCGTCATCCATAATGTTTTAGAAACTTGAACTAAATAAAACGGAAATGCGATTATGGTTACCCCCCAGAATGGCAGAAAACCATAGTAATGCCTAAAGGAATACCAAAGCACTCCAGGAAGGCGAGAGTTGAGAAACGTGGCGCCGCCTATTATAAATAGAGAAAGCCCACTGCAAATCAGATATAGAACAGCCTCAGGACAACGCTTCCTTGACCATAGACTAATGATGCTCAGCGCAACACCCAAAATCACGGATATTACAATGCCCCATATGATCCATAAATGTAACCTCAATCCAAAACTTTGAAGATTACATGAATCTTCGATCAAGATTCGCCAAAAGCGATAAACCGGACTTATTGGGTTTACAAATGTCGCAAAAACTTTTCTAGCATTATCAGAGCCAAGCAGATTTCCAAATACCACAAGATTGCAGATAAAAAATAGACAGACAGGTAGAAATGATAGCGATGAGATACATAACAATCTGAACGAGGTTGCAAAGCTTCTAGCTTTCCAAGACATAATTACGAATAAACTAGGCACAATTATAAGTGGTGAATTTGTCAATTTTACAACAGGAAGAAGACTTGCAGAGATAAGCATCACAATAAAACTTATTAAGCTATTGATACGCAACCAACGAAAGCCGCAAAGCAACATCAGGCTTGATAAAAGAAAAGATAATGAGTCATTTCCTAAAGTGGTGACAAGGATGTGATTTACGGATAACACTAAAAATGAAAGCCAAATGCCTAAATCTTTTGGAATACCCCAGGAAGTATTTAATTCTCTAAAGAGTGGAATTAGCAAAAGTCCCCCGCAGAAATAGAAGAGAAAAGTTAAGAGTCTCAACCCCCATACCTGCCTCTGAGCGCTAAAGCCTAATCGGTTCATGACCGCTAGTGCCGAAGCGAGACTAGCGTAGTATATAGGAGGATTATGACTCTCGTATGACCATCCTGCTAGCCCCATGCTCTTCGTCGTGCCGTCGTAACCGTATGGTTTTATCCAATCGAACTCGGTTCGACAAAGATTTGCTGATCGGTCTGATATAAGTGAATCTGGTTTAGGATAATTAAGCCGAGAAAGTTGTTCGGCAAAGTCAAAATGGGCAATCTCATCTCTTACACTCCAAATAGGGCCCACAAAGACTTGTCTAACTCCTGCAATAAACAGGAATGCAAAAATTAAAATTGTTAAAATTGTTATAAGTGTTTTCACTGTTATCCAATAGCTCTTAAAGAAAATGATGGCCTGTGCGCTCTAAATCCTCCACTTGGAGGGTATGAAAAAAACAGAGAAAAAACACAAACCAACCCCAGCATAAGTATACAGCATTGAATGAAATGTGCAATCTGATTCCGGGCCGCATGGTCTCGAACCTTACGAATAAACATGGAGTCGAGGCCCAATGCCGGACGTACACGCCGCGGAGCCATACGGTTTCGCTGTTGTACGCTCATGCCGCCCATTCGCTCGGACTCAATGGGGCTTCGTGGGTCACATCGCGATAATCGACAACCTTGAAGAGGCATTTATCATTCCCCTCCCAGTGCGCCGTTTCTATATGACTGCACCCCCTTCGCTCTCTGCGCTTCCTCTTTGTTCAAAAAGAGTTCTTGGGCACCATCGTTTTTGTGTAGATGGTCGCCAGTTGTTTGGCGATTTGTTCGGGTGCAAGCCTCTGGTTGAACGCCTGTGTGCTGTTTGACGTGTCTGTGTTGCGTCCACGCTTCAACATTTGAAGCATTGCGTTTAGTAGCGCATCCTTCTGGTTGCGATCAAAGAGAATTCCCTGTTCGCCTTCGGTTACGTAGTCGGAGAGGCATCCGATATTGGGAGCGATTACGGGGACGCCAAATGAGAGCGCCAGCACGACACTACCTGATCCCCATATGTCACGGAATTCGCAAACAGAGGTATCGCACTGTGACATGACATTTGGAATCAGGGTATGCTGGATGAACTGATCCCAGAAGATAACATCGGGACCGGCAAGTTCTTGCAGTTCGGTGAGATAGGTCGGATCGGCAGGACCGGCAATCAGGAGTTTAGCTTTTCCTTCCCCTATTTGCTGAGTGATTCTGTTCATGGCCTTGATGACTCTTTCATGCCCTTTGTAAGGTTTGATGCTGCCCAGTGATCCAAATAGGAATGCCGTTCCAATATTCAATCCAATGCTGGACCGTGTCGTGGCAGAATTGATGTATTGGCTGAAGTACGGGAAGACGCTGGGATGCAACACCGACGAGATAGATTCCGCACAGCGGTTCCAAATTAGGAAATCTTCGAGTTGCGGGAGGGGCTTCGGACATGAAAGTCAGCGTCGCCGATCCTAATCGCACTCCTCTGCACTCGCCGATCCTGCCGGAGGCAG
>Ga0307929_1002428_pt1 | contig 12057 bp, 12 predicted proteins | sample AceLakmetage1330_FD_203160 | JGI IMG/M metagenome (GOLD analysis project Ga0307929, IMG submission 203160) | Saline water microbial communities from Ace Lake, Antarctica - #1330 | ecosystem: Environmental > Aquatic > Non-marine Saline and Alkaline > Saline | place: Antarctica: Ace Lake...
GGATCATTCCAGGCAATCGGCAGGTTGCTATTGGTAAGGCTGCTGTCATGCGGCGCAAACAACCCGGTCGCTGCCGCACGCGCGGTCAGGTTGGTATCCAGCCCCAGCACCACATCAGCTTTGCTGCGCGCGCCTTCCAATTGCACCCGCGCCAACAGCGCCGCGCCATCGCCGGTGGCGGTGAATTTAAGGTCGCACTCGCACACAGCCTCGAACGCCTTTTCAACTGCCGGGCCAGGGCCCCAGTCGGACACGAAACTGTCATAGGTATAGACATTTAGCACAGGTTTTTCATCGGCCAAAGCCGTGCCCGAAAGGGCCAGAGAAAGTCCCGCAGCGGTCAGGAAGGTCTTGATCATCGCACACTCCATAATGCTACAGGCGCAGGTGGGGCAGGGGATGATCCCAAATACCTTCCCTCCGCCGGTATTGTCCGGTTCAGGTTCAACGGGTCTGCAAGTGCATCTCAGCCGGTTAAGGCACCCCGAGGTAGGAGTTTTGATAAGCTATGTCCGAAGTCAGGGCAAGGCCCGGCGAAAGGGCCTATTGCGCAGGCATCCGGGCCTCAACCATACCGGAATACCAGCTTGATCCGGCCGGGATCGCCTCGTCATCGAAATTATAGGCCGGGTGGTGGCACATCGGCGTGTCGCCGTTGCCAAGGAAAATATAGGCCCCTGGGCGTTCTTCCAGCATATAGCTGAAATCTTCGGCAGGCATGATCGGGTCAACGTCGTCGTCAACATCTCCGGCGATATTGCGCGCGACTTCAGCCGCATAAATCGTGTGTTCCGGGGTGTTCATCGTCACCGGATAGCCACGCGTCCAGTCAACCGTTGCCGATGCGCCCAAAGCGCTGGCGGTGCCCTCAACAATCTCGCGAATGCGCTTTTCGGCAAATTCACGATACTCTGCATCCAGTGTGCGCACCGTGCCCTGCATCCTGACCTGATGCGCGATCACGTTGCTGGCGACACTGTCGGTGACAAAGGTGCCGACCGTCACAACCACGCTTTTCAGCGGATTGACATTGCGCGACACCACAGTTTGCAACGACAACAGGATTTGCGCTGCAACCAGCGTCGTGTCCACTGCATCATGCGGGGCGGCAGCATGGCCGCCACGCCCGGTCACGGTGATTTCAAATTCGTCAGACGAGGCCAGCAAAGCCCCCGGGCGGATCGCAAATTGGCCGGTCGGGATGCCCGGCATATTGTGCATGCCGTAAATCTCCTGGATGCCGAACCGGTCCATCAGCCCGTCCTGACACATCGCCAGCCCACCAGCACCGCCCTCTTCGGCGGGCTGAAAAACCACCACCGCCGTGCCGTTGAAATTGCGGGTTTCCGCCAGGTATTTCGCCGCCCCCAGCAGCATCGCGGTATGGCCGTCATGGCCGCAAGCGTGCATCAGCCCCGGCGTGATCGAGGCATATTCAAGCCCGGTAATCTCGGTAATCGGCAGCGCGTCCATATCAGCGCGGAGGCCAACCACCTTGCCGCTGCTGGTCGTCCTGCCCTTGATCACGCCAACAACACCGGTCTGTCCGATACCTTCAACCACCTCATCGCAGCCAAATTCGCGCAGCAATTCGGCAACGCGGGCGGCGGTGCGATGCACTTCATAAAGCAGTTCAGGATGGGTATGAAAATCATGCCGCCACTCGGTGATTTCACGGTGCATTTCGGCAAAACGGTTCTTGATCGGCATCGGATTATCCTGCTGTTAGGGGTCGGAATAGGGGAAACCTTGAAAGACCGGCGACGGCTTTGCAAGCAGATTTCCCCAAAGCGGCAAACCACCTTGGCACATTGCCAGCACTCAGGCATAAGACCGCAAAAGGAGTTGCCCGATGTCCACCAACAGTTTTGGCCGCATGTTCACCGTCACCACCTGGGGTGAAAGCCACGGCCCGGCCTTGGGCGCAACCGTCGATGGCTGCCCGCCGAATGTGCCGCTTGAGCCTCAGATGCTGCAACACTGGCTGGACCGGCGCAAACCGGGGCAGAACAAGTTCACCACCCAGCGGCAAGAGGCCGACGAAGTGCGCATCCTGTCGGGCGTGTTCGAGGGGAAGACCACCGGCATGCCGATCCAGCTGATGATCGAAAACACCGATCAGCGCAGCAAGGATTATTCCGACATCATGGAAAAATTCCGCCCCGGTCACGCCGACATCACTTATTGGCAGAAATACGGCATCCGCGATTATCGCGGCGGCGGGCGCTCCAGCGCGCGCGAAACCGCCGCACGGGTGGCCGCTGGCGGCGTGGCGCGCGAGGCATTGAAAACCCTCGCGCCGGGGCTGCAAATCACCGGTTACATGGTGCAGATGGGGCCACACAAGATCGACCGCAGCAACATCGACATGACCCAGATCGACGCGAACCCGTTCTGGACCCCCGACGCAAAAGCCGCCGAAACCTGGGAAGCCTATCTGGCGGGCTTGCGCAAATCCGGCAACTCCGTCGGCGCGGTGATTGAAGTGATCGCGCAGGGTGTGCCAGCAGGCCTGGGGGCACCGGTCTACGGCAAGCTCGACACTGATATCGCCACTGCGATGATGTCGATCAACGCCGTCAAGGCGGTTGAGATTGGCGCGGGCATGGCCGCCGCCGAGCTGACGGGCGAAGACAATGCCGATGAAATCAGCATGGGGGCGGATGGCCCGGTCTATGCCTCAAACCATGCGGGCGGCATCCTTGGCGGTATTTCCACCGGTCAGGACGTGATCTGCCGGTTCGCGGTAAAGCCCACCAGCTCCATCCTGAAACCCCGCCAGACCATCACCAAATCCGGCCAAAACGCCAAGATCGTCACCAAAGGCCGTCACGACCCCTGCGTCGGCATCCGCGCTGTGCCTGTGGGCGAGGCAATGCTCGCCTGCGTCCTGCTGGACCACATCCTGCTGCATCGCGGCCAGGTCGGCGAAAATCAGGGCCGGATCGGGTAAGACCCGGCCCCGGCTGGCGGCTTAAGCCCCGGCCAGCCCCAGATCCATCAGCGCTTTGATGTCGGCCTTGCTGGTGCCGGCGACGATGCGGCCAAGCTCGTTCTGGCCGCGCAGCACGATCAGGGTGGAGCGGCGCGGGATTTTGTGTTTGCGTGACAGCTCCGAGCCCGCATGCACATCCCAGTCGACCTTCACGAACACCATGTTCTTGTCATAGGCCGGGTCTTCCTGGCGCAGCGCCTCGATCGCGCGGCCCTGGGCACGGCAGGTTGAACACCATTCGGTGTAAAAATCGACAAACACGGTCTTCCCGGCGGCCAATTGTTCCTCGACCAATCCTGGGGTGAATTTCAGCGGGGCTGCGGCTTTGGCCATCAGGGGCATCAGGGCAGCGGCCCCGGTCATTGCGATAAAGTCACGTCTTTTCATTGTGGTTTCTCCTTGGTTGGTCAGATGACGACTGACAGGTCTTGCAGCCATATCGGCAAGACATCCAGCAGCCAGATTTCGATAACTTGGTTGAATTTGAACAGGATCATCAGCCCGACAGCCAGGAACAATCCGCCCATCACCGGCTTGGCCTTGCTGGCCCACCGGCGCATTTGTGCTTGCCGCTTCAGGATCAATTCACGCGTGCCATAGCCAAGCGCGACGATGATTGACCCGATGCCAAGCGCGAAGCTGGTCATGATCATGCCGGCCCAGATCAGGCTTTCGCCTTGCGACGCCAGCGAGATCGCGCCGCCAAGCGTTGGCCCGACGCAAGGTGACCAGACAGCGCCCAGCAAGGCCCCGCCCAGAAACTGCCCGCGCAGACCGGATTGATCCAGCGTGTCCATGCGACTGTCGGCACTTGCGGCCATGCCAGCGGTCGCCATCTCAAACCCATGTGAAAACCGCGGAATCAGCAGAATGACGCCAAAGCCGACCATCATCACGGCCCCGGCCTGGGCCAACAGCTCCTCCGTCAGGCCAATGGCCCGCCCGGCCACCGCGACAAACAGGCCAAGGCTGACAAACGACACGCCCATGCCCGCCGCCAACGCCAACGGCCCGTGCCGGTTGGCCTGCACGGCTGATCCCAGCACGATCGGCAGAACCGGCAAAACACAGGGATTGATCAGGGTCAGAAGCCCTGCCAAATATCCGAAAACCAATTCCATATGCCGTCACATCCCTTTTGCGTTGAAAAAGGCATAGGCGAAATTCAGATTTCAGTCATGACACGCTTTGCTGACCAAGCCTCACAATGGCGTCAGGCTTTTGTAACCTTTGCCGCGCGGGCCGGGCGTTTGGACAGTTGCACCGCCAGAATGCCGCCGGTGATGATGGCCACACCGACGAAGTCGCGCAGGCTTAATTCCTCACCCAGCAGCACGGCGGCGATGGCGACCCCGAAAAACGGGTTCAGGAAATGGTAGGTCGCAGCCCGCGTGCTGCCGATCCGCCCGACCAGCACAAACCAGACCCAGGTTGCCGCCAGCCCCGGCACGATGGTGGTATAGGCAAAGGCCAGGATCAGGCTGGGCGTCCAGTTCACCGTCAGGGTTTCCAGCGCCACCGCAGGCACGAACAAAGCGGCAGAGCCGACCAACATCTGCAAGCCAACGATCATCAAAACATTGCCGCCCGACGAGGCGCCCCGCACCACCAAAGTGGCGATTGACAACGCCAGCACCCCGATGCCGCAGATGAACAGGCCAAATGGGTCCGAGCCGCCGGTTAAACGCCCGCTCATGATCAATGCGACCCCTATAAAGCCCGCCAACAGGCCCAACGTGCCGATCAGCCCGGTGCGTTCTTTCAGGAAAACCCAGCTTAGAAAGGCGACGATCAAGGGCATTGAACTGGCGATGATCGCGGCCAATCCGGCCTCGATCCATTGCATCGCGACAAAAAACAGGCCCAAATAAAGCGCGTTCTGGCAGATGCCAAACACCACCGTGCTGGTCCATTGGGCGCGGGTCAGGCGCATGGATTGGCCCATCGCGCGGGCCAAAGCGATGGCGATCAGGCCCGAGATCAGAAACCGCAGCGACAGCGACGACATCGGCGGTGCGTCCTGCACGATGATGCGGGCGGACGAGAACGCGCTGCTCCACATGATGACAAAGGCCACGCCCATGATGGCTGACTTAATATCCAAACCTTGATCCCTTGAAATACGAAAAGGCCGCCCTGGGGTGTTCCACAAGGCGACCTTAATCGAATTTTATTGCGGGCTTGAAGCCCTAAACGTATTTGAACGTCCCCGGCGGGTTTAGCCGTTAATCACGTCTTTCAGCGCTTTGGCGATGGTGACTTTCACCACGCGGTCAGCGTCTTTTGCCATTTGTTCGCCAGTGGCAGGGTTGCGCACCATACGGGCCGGACGGTCGCGGCACATGAACTTGCCGAGACCCGGCAGGGTTACGGCACCGCCAGCGGCAACCTCTTTTGACACGATGTCGGTCAACGCTTCCAGACACCGGTTTGCTGCTACCTTGTCGCTGCCGGTTGCTTCGGCCAATGCGGCAACAAGCTGGGTCTTGGTCAATGGTTTGTTCATGGTTCTTTTCCTGTGTTGTTATACGATCCCTTGCGGGTCATTGGCGGCATTTAACTAGATACTGCGGGGCAACTCAATGATTTGTGTGCAAGATTACCTGGCTTTTCGCCTGTTTTATGGGATTTCAGATGGAAATCAGGCCCCTCTACAGGAAAGCCGTTTCCTCAAAGCTGCGCAATTTGCGTGAATGCAGCCGTTCCAGTGGCATGTCGCGCAGGGATTCCAACGCCCGAATCCCGATTTGCAGGTGTTTTGTAACCTGGGTGCGGTAAAATTCGGTCGCCATGCCGGGCAATTTCAACTCCCCGTGCAGGGGTTTGTCGCTGACGCATAACAACGTCCCGTAAGGCACGCGAAAGCGAAAACCATTGGCAGCAATCGTCGCGCTTTCCATGTCCAGCGCGATGGCGCGCGACTGGCTAAGGCGTTTGACCGGGCCGGATTGATCACGCAGCTCCCAATTGCGGTTGTCGATTGTGGCGACTGTGCCGGTGCGCATGATGCGTTTCAGCTCATAGCCCGAAAACTGCGTCACTTCGGCGACGGCGTTTTCCAGCGCGATCTGGATTTCTGCCAGCGGTGGGATCGGCACCCACAACGGCAGGTCGTCGTCCAGCACATGGTCTTCGCGCAAGTAAGCATGCGCCAGCACGAAATCCCCCAGACTTTGCGAATTGCGAAGGCCCGCACAATGCCCCAGCATCAGCCAGGCATGCGGCCTGAGAACGGCGATATGATCGGTCGCGGTCTTGGCATTGGAAGGCCCGACGCCGATATTCACCAGCGTGATCCCGGCCCCGCCTTTGCGCTTCAGATGAAAGGCCGGCATTTGCGGCGTCAGCCCGTTTTCGGTGATCGTGTCACCAGGCCGCGCGATGACATTGCCGGGGCTGACAAAGGCAGTATAGCCCGAGGTCGGGTCCGCCAGCGCCGCTTCGGCAAAACGCGCAAACTCATCCACATAGAACTTGTAGTTGGTGAACAGAACATGGTTCTGAAAATGCTCAGGATCGGTGGCGGTATAATGCGACAGGCGAGCCAGCGAATAGTCAATCCGCTGGGCCGTAAACGGTGCCAGCGGGGCCGCGCCCAAACTGTCGGGCTTCAAAAAGCCGTTAACGATTTGATCATTTGTGGTGCTCAGATCCGGCACATCGAAAATATCCCGCAGCGGAAAATCAAACCCGCCGCCGTTCTGAGGGGAAATTTCGGTATCATCCAGCAGCGCGAAATGCACCGGGATCGGCGTGTCGGACGAGCCGACCTTGATCGGCACATTGTGATTGTCCAGCAGTAGTTTGATCTGTTGCGTCAGGTAATATTCAAACAGATCGGGCCGGGTGATGGTGGTGGAATAGCTGCCGGGTTCAGCCACATGGCCAAAAGACAGGCGGCTGTCGACATGGGCAAAACTGGTCGTGGTCAACCGGATTTCCGGGTAAAACGCCCGATACCGCGCGGCGGGCTTGCGGCCTTTCAAGGTCGCCAGAAACTCAGCCCGCAGAAAGCCCGTGGCCTCAGCATAGATCAGTTTCAGACGTTCGACAGCACTTTCGGCGGTGGTGAATTCCTCTGCCTCCCAGAAAGGGGGCAGGTCAAGCGGCAGGGTGTTGTCATCGGTCCTCATGGGTCCACCTCGTCAAACAGACTGACCTTCTGGAAGGTCGTGACATCAATCAGCCCGACATCGGAGATCCGCAATTCAGGGATCACCACCAGCGCCAAAAGCGAATGCTGCATATAGCCGTTATTGATCGTCGCGCCACATTCGGCCATCGCCGCGACCATCTTGTCAGCGGCCGCCGCAACCTCTTCGGCGGGGGCGTCCGACATCAGCCCGGCAATCGGCAGACGCACCAGCGCCAGTTCCCTGCCATCCTTGAACACGGTGACACCGCCGCCAACCTCGGCCAGCCGGTTGGCCGCCAGCGCCATATCCTCGCGGGAGGTGCCGACGACGATCATGTGGTGGCTGTCATGCGCCACGGTCGATGCAACCGCGCAATCGCCCTTATAGGCAAATCCCGACACAAAAGCGTTGGTGACAGAGCCTGTGGCGCGGTGGCGTTCAACCAGCGCGATCTGGCAGACGTCCTTGGCCTGATCGCCGATCACCAGCCCATCGCGAACCTCAAGCTCCGCCTTCAGCGCTTTGGTCGGGGCCTGGTTTTCAACCACCCCGATCACCTTGACGCGGGCAGTATTGGCCCCGTCCGGCGCATGGATTTCAAAATCTGACGCCTGCTTGTCGGCCCCCATATTGACGGTTTGGCGCGCCTTTTCCGGCCAGTCAAACTTGTCAGCCGCGACCATCAAAACCCCATCCATCGCCACGGTTTTACCGCGCGCGATCACCCGGTTGATCGGCAGGGTTTTCAGATCGTCGGTCAGGATCACATCGGCGCGCCGCCCCGGCGTGATTGAGCCAAGCTCACGCTCCAACCCGAAATGACAGGCGGTGTTGATCGTCGCCATTTGCAGCGCGATCAGCGGATCAAGGCCGCAGTCGATCGCATGTCTCACCACACGGTTCATATGGCCGTCATTGACCAACGTGCCGGAATGGCAATCATCCGTGCACAGGATGAAATTTCGAGGGTCGAGGCCTTTTTCAGTGACCGCCGTGATCTGACTTTCAACATCATACCAGGCCGAGCCGAGCCGCAGCATCGCCCGCATCCCCTGCCGCACCCGCGCAATCGCGTCTTCCTCGCGCGTGCCTTCGTGATCGTCGGCTGGGCCACCGGCGACATAGGCGTGAAACGCGGGGCCAAGATCGGGGCTGGCGTAATGGCCGCCAACGGTCTTGCCGGCGTTTTGGGTCGCGGCGATTTCGGCCAGCATCTTGGCGTCGCCGTTGATCACACCGGGAAAATTCATCATTTCACCAAGCCCGATGATGCCGGGCCAGGTCATCGCTTCGGCCACGTCGTCAGGGCCAAGCTCATGGCCCGTGGTTTCAAGACCGGGGGCCGACGGCGCACAGGAGGGCATCTGCGTGAAGATATTAACCGGCTGCAACATCGCATCGTCATGCATCAAGCGCACGCCATAAAGCCCCAGCACATTGGCGATTTCATGCGGATCGGTGAACATCGTCGTGGTGCCATGCGGAATGACCGCGCGGGCAAACTGGCCGGGCGTCAACATGCCGCTTTCGATATGCATATGCGCATCGCAAAGGCCGGGAATGGCAAACTGGCCCTTGGCGTCGATGACTTCGGTGTCAGGGCCGATGCAATGGCTGGCGTCATCGCCGCAATAGGCGAAACGACCCTCGGCAATGGCGATCTGGCTGTTTGGCAGAACTTCGCGGCTGTGGACGTTGACCCATTGGCAATTGGTAATGACAAGGTCAGCATGAGCGCGTCCTGCGGCAACCGCGACAAGGGTTGCGGCGGCTTCGGGCCAGGATTTTAGCGGGGAATTGGTTTTGGTTTTCATGTCCAAGTGTTTCACGCGGTTGATGCACAGGCAAGCCCCGTTTTATGCCGTGAACTAGGGTCGCCTTCGGCGAGAGTATTTCGGGCAATAAAGAAACAAAAGGTTTTCAGGTTTTCACGCGCCGGGGTAACCTAACGGCGATTGAACGGGGGATAGCATGCAATATGAAACGGTGGATGCACCGGCATTTGGCCGCAGTCTGACGGGGATCGGCCTTAACCTTCTGGTGCGCGATGTGCCGGGACTGGCTCGGTTTTTGGGCGATGTGTTTGGCATGCGCACCTTTCAGGTGACGGCGGATTTCGCGATCCTGCAATATGGTAAAGACGTGTTTCAACTGCACCACGATGCCACCTATCACAGCAATCCGCTGCTTGGCCTCTTGCCCGAGGCCGGGGCGCGCGGGGCCGGGATCGAGATCAGGTTATATGACACGGACCCCGATCAAGCGGTCGCAGCGGCAAAGGCGCATGCCCACGACGCGATGGTTTTACAGGGTGCATCGGACAAGCCGCACGGCCTGCGCGAGGCTTATATCCTGTGCGAAAACGGTTATGCTTGGGTGCCAAGCCGAGCTTTGGCCGGGGGTTAGCGCCCGAAAACATCCGCCATAAGGCGTTCCAGCGCCACCTGATCCCGGGCGTCAAACGCATCCGGCTGATCGCTGTCGATGTCAAACACTGCCAGCAGGCAGCCCGTGCTGTCAAAAACCGGCACAACGATTTCTGATCGGGTGGAACTGGCGCAGGCGATATGGCCCGCAAACGCCTCAACATCCGGCACAAGCTGGGTCTGGCCGGTGCGCGCCGCAGCACCGCAAACGCCCCTGGCAAAGGGGATCGTCAGACAGCCATGCCCGCCCTGATAGGGGCCGATTTTCAGGGTTTCATCGCCGATATCGCGGTAAAACCCGACCCAGTCAAAGCGGTCATCGGCGTGATAAACCTCACAGGCGACGCTGGCCATCAGGGCAATCGCATCGCTTTCGCCATCGCATAACGCGCGCAGGCGTTGCGACAGATCGTTGTAGTCAACGCGCATCAGGGACGCTCGATCGCGATGGCGGTGCCTTCGCCGCCGCCGATGCAAATCGCCGCCACTCCGCGCTTGAGGTCGCGCTTTTCCAGCGCGTTCAGCAAGGTCACGATGATCCGCGTCCCCGACGCGCCGATCGGATGGCCCAGCGCACAAGCGCCGCCATTGACGTTGACGATTTCCGCTGACAGTCCCAGTTTCTGCATGAAGGCCATAGGCACAACGGCGAACGCCTCGTTCACCTCCCACAGATCGACATCGGCTATCTGCCAGCCGATCTGCGCCAGCAGTTTTTCCGCCGCTGGCACCGGTGCCGTGGTGAACAATCCGGGGGCCTGGGCGTGGCTGGCATGGCCCAAGATGCGGGCGCGTATCGGCAACCCTTTGGCTGACGCGATGCTTTGCCGCGTCATCACAACCGCCGCCGCCCCGTCCGAGATCGACGAGGAATTCGCCGCCGTCACCGTACCGTCCTTGCGAAAAGCCGGTTTCAGAAGCGGGATCTTGTCAGGCCGCGCGGTCGCGGGCTGTTCATCCGCGGCAATCACGCTGTCACCCTTCCGAGACTTCACCGTGACCGCCGTGATTTCATCGCCAAACGCACCGCTTTCCTGCGCCGCCAAAGCCCGGCTAAGGGAGCGTTGCGCATACTCATCCTGCGCCTCGCGGCTGAACTGAAAGGCCTCAGCGCAATCTTCGGCAAATGTGCCCATCAGACGGCCCTTGTCATAGGCATCCTCCAGCCCGTCCAGAAACATGTGATCCTGCGCCTGACTGTGGCCCAGCCGCGCGCCATTGCGCATATTTGGCAGCAAATAAGGCGCGTTGGTCATGCTTTCCATGCCACCGGCAACAATCACATCGCTTTGCCCAAGCGCCAGTTGATCATGCGCCATCATCACGGTTTTCATGCCCGAACCGCACATCTTGTTTACCGTCGTCGCAGGCACGTCTTCGCCCAGACCACCGGCAAATCCGGCCTGCCGGGCCGGGGCCTGACCCTGGCCTGCGGGCAACACGCAGCCCATCAAAAGTTCATCCACCTGATCGGCCGCAACTTGTGCTTGCGCCAGCGCTGCCTTGATCGCAGCCCCTCCCAGATCGGCCGCCGAAAGGGGCGAAAACGCGCCCTGAAACCCTGCCATCGGCGTGCGGGCCGCACCTGTCAAAACCACGGGATCCATATCAAGGCCTCCTTTTTTTCTGATCAGCCTTCGGTATCTCAGGCTTTCCCGATCCAGGCAAGAGGTCGCTTCAATTGTCGCGATTTCAACCGCGCGCTGGCAGGAAATGCTTAAGATTTGGCCGCGATACTCCCCCTTGAGGATAAAGGGGTACATTAATGGAACTTACGCGACAGGACAAAAACTCAGCCACCGTCATCACCTGCCAGGAAGCCCGGCTTGATGCGCTGGTGGCCGTGCCGTTCAAGGAACGGTTTCGCGATCTGGCGGACGGCGCGCTGAAGCGCGTGGTGTTGGATATGACGGCGGTGCACTTCATGGACAGCAGCGGTTTGGGCGCGGTGGTTGCGGTTTACAAACTGCTGGGGCCGGATCACGGGTTTGACCTTGCGGGGTTGTCGCCCTCGGTTGACCGGGTGTTTCGGCTGACGCGCATGGACTCGGTTTTTGCGATCTATGGCAGTCTTGACGACGCACTGAAAGGCCAGGGGGGCGATGATGTTTTGCGCCCCGCTTCCTGAGGGGTCGGTGCCTCAGGGCCGCCCGCATCAACGGCCGCGTCAGAAAATTCGACTGCGGCTGGTGGCCAGCCAGGCCGGGGTGCGCCAGGGGCTGAAATCCCTGCGGTTGTCCTTGCATGTGGCGGGGCTGGACGCGTCCGATATCGACCGGGCCGAGATGATCCTGGCCGAAGTTCTGAACAACATCGCCGAACACGCTTTCGCGGGATTGCCGCCCGGCATCATCCAACTGCATCTAAACCAGAGGTCAACCGCCCTTCATTGCCGCATCATTGATAGCGGCCGGCCAATGCCCGGTAACGTTCTGCCAGGCGGCTTGGCAAAGGGCGATGGGTTGGAAGCCGGCATGTCCGGTTCCAGCCAGGCAGACTA
>Ga0307929_1002430_pt1 | contig 12049 bp, 8 predicted proteins | sample AceLakmetage1330_FD_203160 | JGI IMG/M metagenome (GOLD analysis project Ga0307929, IMG submission 203160) | Saline water microbial communities from Ace Lake, Antarctica - #1330 | ecosystem: Environmental > Aquatic > Non-marine Saline and Alkaline > Saline | place: Antarctica: Ace Lake...
GATGGATCAATTTCAACATATTGATATTTTAGCGAGTTTCATCTTTCATTTTATGAAATGACTAATAGTGGGCGAAGTTAGAACCAAGCCCAAAAATCAGAAATTTCGGGACAGAAACTACCCGCTATCGATTCTCTTATAGCTGCTACTGGGATATCTCATTAAATTAGCGCCCTTTGGGCGGACTTTTTACAACTCGCTGATTTAACAGTTCATAAAATGGAAATTCCTATACTATGAACTTATTGTGGTAACAAGAAATACTAAGGATATGGAAAGTAGTGTAGCCGAACTGCTTAATCCTTTGGAATAAAAAGACATATTTTGCCTGTTTTGCTTAAAACACATCTCGGGCAAATCAAAAAGTGGCCAACAAAACCATTCACTCTGACCTCAAACGCTGCGCGTTTGGGGGCAGATGATGCTTGACGGTACAGTCTTTTGGGAAAACTCCCTGCAAATGGAGAATGCTTAAAAAAAGTGTAAAGTGAAAAACCAGGTCGAACCATGGCAGTTATTCAAACTTGATCCCAGCATACTTTTCCACCTGATCAATGATCCACTGGCTGATTCCCTTTTTATACGGCACCTCTTTTTTAAGTTCCTTCATCTGAATCTCCACCCGGGCCATGGTGCGGTGCCCTCCGGCGGAGCCCAAATGAGAGAACGCCTCTTTTACAGTGTTCCCCGCACTTTTCCGCAGGCCGTCATTGCGAATAATAATCACCAATTTTTCATCATATATCCCTGAAATAATACTCCAGTTGACCGAATTAATGCGCATGAAAAAATCTGCCACAATGACGCATTGGTCTGGATTTTCAATGGTGCCGGTATGGGCGTAAAACCGGTGATTGATAATTTTTTTCTGTTTAATGGCATGACCGATGAACTCAAGGTCAGTCTCCTTGAACTCCGCCTGTTCAATGCGGGACATTAAGCAGGTATTGGCAAATTGATACAGATACTGAAAGGCCCTGACATCCTCCATGGCTGTCTGGCGTAAAAACCCCCCGGTGTCTGTTTTAATTCCCAGCAAAAGGGCCGTGGCAAGCTTTTGGGAGGGTTTCACCCCGGCTGATTTAAGATATTCCGTCATCATGGAGGAGCAGGCCCCGTATTCAGGCCGGATATCATTAAAAGTGCCGGAGTCACAGGACAGGGGATGGTGATCAATGATGGCATCATATGGGAACATGCCAAAACATTCATGGTGATCCGGCTGGGAATCCACCACCACAAACCGGTCAAAGGCCTTTTCATCCACCTCATCAATGTGGATCATCTCAAGATCCAGCACCCGGATCATGGTCAGATTGTCTGGACGACTTATCTCATTGAAATAAGTAATCACCACGCTGGTCACCTTTCTCCAGAGCAACCGCTTCACTGCCATGGCACTGCCCATGGCATCGGGGTCTGCATTGATGACGATCAATACGTTATTTTCTTTGGAAAAAAGGGATAATAATTTCTCAAGCCGTTGGATATTCGTCATTTAAAGCCCTCCTATCCTTACTGAAAAACAGGGTAAACACGATGAAAATATAACCCATCACCGCAAGAATGGATATCAACGCATAATGTGTGCCCAGGGGAGCCAGCACCAGAGCCGTGAGCCAGTGCACAGCAATGACCACTCCGGAATGCATTCGAATGGGAAAATCCCGAAACCGACAGATCACGGCAAGACCACACAGATTCCATCCATAAAGGGAGGCAAAGGTGTGGAGATTGAGCAACCACCGGGTGTTTTCATGGGTGTATCCCGGCGACATCTGGAAAATGATATAAACAATCCCGGAAATAGCCGTGATAATTAGAAAACCGATGCCCGAGGAGAGAAACTCCTTTTGCTGCATCTTCTGCCCATAGCGTACATAAAGGACAAATACGGTCACCACGGCAACGAACAGGGCCAGGGTCACAGCGATCTGGGGGTAAAATCGCTCAAACAATATAAACATAAAAAAGATGATCACCCCCAGATTGATGGTCCAGAAGCAGATCACAGATAAAATTCCGGTACGGGAGCTGCCGTTCTGGCGAATCATGGAAAAAATAACAGACAATGAGATCAGGGAAAGGGGAAAAGAAAAGCCAAGAAAAAACGTATTGAGTACCAGTTTTTCCATGGTGACCACATGGAGATACTCATTGTTGATAATAATAACGGTGGACATGAGAAGCCCAATTGACAGGCACAGCAGAGATGCCTGGTGAAATTTGGCAGACACCGGCGCCTTAAAGGTAAAAAAATTCCATGGCAAAATGCTAAATTTTTCAATTCTTAAACTTTCCACAATGGAGGCAAGGCCCAGAGAGATAAAAATAACCATGGGATACATATTTAAAAAGGCAAACAGGGCATAAAAAAGGGACAACACCAGGAAGATAATGGTGCGAGGAGAAAGCTTGCCAGTTCCCTCTGTGAAATAGAGGAGAATGGTGCCACCGGTGCAGAGATTAAACAAAAAAATGTGAAGGCGTTCAAAATCATACTGTTCCAAAGGAAAATAGATGCTGGCATAGCCAAAAATAAGGGCCATGATCATCATTATGGCAAAAAAAAGTTTTAACAGGGGGTTCATTTATTTTTGTCTCCTGGATGGGATTCATTGGTTGTGAGTGAAGGATGAAGGGTAAAAAGGGTCCATGGATTTGAAAAATACCCGATTTTCCCTACCTGTAGGGGGGGATCTTTGCCAGCCAATTTGGAGCGGCATTGCAGTGTTATTTACATCATAAGAGTAGAGATTTAGGGCTATTTTTTCCCCATTTGCATTGTCAGTCGCTGTAGATCTTTGATGCCCACACAAGTTATTTTTTTTACGCATATTGTTTTTTTCCCATCACGTGGGCCAGGGCCTGGTGAAGGGTATTGTGTTTAAAGGTGTAATCGTAAACCATGAGCTTTTCCGGTTTCACACGAGTACTGGCCAAAAGCACCTCCTGCCCCATTTTACCCCAGGCAAGTTTCACCGCCCAGGCCGGGACTCTAAAGGGGGTGGGACGACGCAACACTTCCCCCATGGTTGTGGTAAACTCGGCATTGGTAACCGGATGGGGAGAGACAAAGTTCACCGGCCCCTGAATACGTCGATTATTGATCACATGGTGCATGGCATAGATCAGATCGTCCATGCTGATCCAGCTCAGATACTGATCCCCCGATGCAATGGATGCCCCCAGTCCCAGGAGAAAGGGGGGCATCAATTTTTCCAGAATACCGCCATTGGGGCTTAAGACCACACCAATACGGGCATACACCGTGCGGATTCCTGATCCTTCCACCCTTTCCGCTGCCTGCTCCCAGTCGGCACACACCCTGGAGATAAACAGATCCCCAGGTCCGCAGGCATCATTGACAACTGTTTCACCAAGATCCCCATAATAACCGGTGGCAGAGGCGGAGATAAACAACTCCGGTTTATCCGGAAGGGCCATAATGGTTTTGGCAATAAGACCCGTGGATAGATTGCGGCTTTGAACAATCTGTTCCTTGCGCCGGGGGGACCACCGTCCCGAAGCAATGTGGTACCCGTTAAGGTTAATCACCACATCAATTTTTCCTGCAGTCGTCAGATCCAGAACCCCTGTGTAGGGATTCCAGAAGATCTCATCCGGCCCCTGGGGGGGACGTCTCACCAATCGAATCACCCGGTGACCGCCGGTGGTGAAAAAAGGAATCAGGGCCTTGCCCACCGGACCACCGGCACCGGATATCACAATGGTGAGGGGGCCAGCCCCTTTTGCATGGACTTCAAGGTCGTTGTTCATCACCGTATGTCGATAAGAAAACATCCGATGCAGCTCCCTTTCCACCATGGCAGCCCATTTGGGGGGCAGGTGAATGGGTAGCTGATATTGTACCCTGTCCTCCAGGCAGGCGAGTGTGTCTCCCCGGGGATGAAACAAATGGGTGTGAATCCACTGGGAAAAGGGCCCTTTGACCATGCGGTCCTGAAAATAATCATTTTTGGCATACCCTATGTGTTCCGCCTGGGTTTTCATGGAAAACCCGGGGCCGCAAAGATCCATCTCCACGGTGGCACCGGTTTTAATGCCACCGGTTCTACGAATATTTTTCATGACCACCCATGGGGGGGTGAGACGTTCCAGGGCACCGGGGCGTTCATGCCAGGCAAAGGCATCCGCCACTGGAACTGCCATATCTGTTTTTCTGATAAACCATCTTTCTTTCACAGATCTCTCCTGAAGGCTTTGGTTGTGGTACTTGATGATCAAGTTTTTAGATGAAAAAGCAGGTACTGGGTATTAGGTACTGGGTACGGGGTACGGGGTACGGGGTGTTACATCGGCATATATCCGAGAACGGTCAGCCGAAAAAACTTAAACATCATCTGATAGAAATATTATGTTCCCGAGTATTTATCAAGTATCAATTTTTATACTTGACGTTCCCGTTCCGGTCAGGGCATCCGTTGGGGGCAGCATCGTACCATTTTAAATATTTGTTGTATCCTTGGCAGACAGGGAAGGATCATTAAATATTAAGAAGTGGCATGTTAGTTGCTTTATTCTAAACAGTTTGATAAAAACGTGAAAACAAAAATTAAAGATGGAATAATGTAAATGTTTGGCAGTGCCCCATATTGGCCTATTTGGGACTGCGTAGCATACTAACCATCGGTTCGACCATTTTTTTATAACAGCTTGAATTTATTTATATAAAAAAAATAACAAATAAAACTCCAAATAAAATTTTATTTAGATTACAGTATGTTATGATGGCTATCGAACCGAGGGTACGAATGCTATGTAGGCAGGTAAAAATGGGGTGCTGGCCGAATATTTACAAAAGTAATTATGTCATTTCCACAAAAATAAAGAGAAACACCAATGCGGATGCGATTTTTGAAAAACATATTGATTTATATGGTAGCCCAATTTTTGTTCCTGGGATGTCAACAATTCACCCCGGCTCCCCGGCATCTGGAAACCCGCCCCCTGCCCGGAGAAACTACAGCCCCATATTCGGCCTCACCCACCGTGTCGTCCAAGTGGTGGGAACAATTTAATGACACCGAGCTCAACCGCCTCATTGAAACAGCCCTGGCAGATAATTTTTCCCTCAGAGAGGCCTGGGCAAGGCTTGACCAGGCCCGTGCCATAACCACCTCCCGAAATTCAGCCCTGTTTCCCACCATCACCATGGACGGAAGCTACACCCGCACCCAGACAAAAAAAAATGCCGGTTCTTACAACACCTTTTCAACGGGTCCCTCGGCATCCTACGAAGTGGATCTCTGGGGCAGAATCAAGGCAGACATCACCGCATCCCAGCTTGAAACCAAGGCCTCCAGGTACGACCTGGAAACCGCAGCCATGTCCGTGGCGGCCCAGGTGGCCGATACCTGGGTGGGACTCATTGCCACCCGGAAACAACTGGCCCTGGCAAAACAACAACTCACGCTGAACACCACGGTGCTGGACCTTCTGGAACTGCGGTTTGAAAATTCCATGTCCACGGCCCTGGATGTCCTTCAGCAACGGGAGGTGGTGGCCAGTTCCCAGGCCACTATTCCCCCCATTGAAAATCAGATAACCGCCCTTTCCAATGCCCTGGCACTGCTCGTTGGTAAAACACCGAACAACGGCCCCACTGTCCAGGGAAATCTGCCGGAACAACTGCCCGCCCTGCCCGCCAAAGGGATACCCGCAAACCTCCTGGCCCTGCGCCCGGATGTGCGGGCCGCCGGTTCCCGGCTCCTGGCGGCAGACTGGTACGAAACCCATGCACGGAGCAACCGTCTACCCGAGGTTTCTTTGACCGGCAGTTTTCTGTTCAGGGAGGGCACCCTGGATCTCTTATTACAAAACTGGATACTCTCCCTGGGTGCCAGCCTCGGTGCCACGGTGTTTGACGGGGGTAAAAAAAGTGCGGCAGTGGAACAAGCCATGGCCGTTGTCAAAGAGCGCCTGGCATCCTATGAAAAAACCGTAACCACAGCCATTGTGGAGGTGGAGAACAGCTTGGCAACAGAGCAATATCAAACCCGCTATGTGGCCCTTCTCCTGGCCGAACTTGGCAGTGCCCGCCAGGCGAAACAAGAGGCAAGACGTAGATATATCAAAGGATTAGACCCATTTATTCCCTTTTTAACCGAACAGGTTAATGTTCAAAAACTGGAAAGCAGGCTCATCGAACAGAAGGCGGTTCTGATCAAAAACCGCATTGCCCTTTACCGGGCTCTGGGAGGTGACTGGACCCAAAATATGGAAATGCCATGACTTCAGAAACAGCACCCCGGCGTCATCTCCTTATCAAGGTGATTCGATTCCTCATCCCCATCCTCTTCATTGCTGCGAGTATTGCCGCAGCCAATTACCTGTACGCCACCAAACCCGTTGCCCGCCGGGGCCGCCCCCAGATCCCCCTGCCCCTGGTGGAAACCATGACCGTCACCCCCGACACCCACTTTGTCACCCTGTCTGCCATGGGAACCGTCATCCCCTCCCGGACCATCACCCTGAAATCCCGGGTGGGTGGATTTGTGCTGGAGAAATCCAGGGAGCTGGTTCCCGGTGGATTTTTCAAAAAAGGCCAGGTGATGCTCCGCTTGGAGAAGGAAGATTTTCTTCTCAATGTGGACAAACAAAAGGCTGTCCTTGCAAGACTTAAGGCAGAACTTCGCCTGGAAATGGGCAAGCAGACCGTGGCCCGGGAAGAGGTTAAAATTCTTCAAAAAGGCTCAAAGAGAGCCATTTCCAATGCCGATCTGGCCCTGAGAGAACCCCAACTGGCCCAGATAAAGGCGGACATTGCCGGGGCAGAGACAGATCTTGCCCGGGTGAACCTGGACCTTGAGCGTACCCTTATCAAAGCCCCCTTTAACTGCATGGTGATGGCGGTGAACGTGGAGCCCGGGTCCCAGGTTTCCTCCCAGGATACCCTTGCCTCTCTTTCTGGCACCGACGATTACTGGGTAAAGGCCACCCTTCCCACGGATCAGCTCAAATGGGTCACCGTCCCCCTGAACGCCCATGACAGTGGCAGCAAGGCCATAATCACCACCCGGGACGGCAGCACCCGTCCGGGCCAGGTCATCCGGCTGTTGGGGGAACTGGGCCAAGAAACCCGGCTGGCCACCCTGCTCATCTCCATTAAAGATCCCCTGGGGCTCCAGGACAAGGAGGCAAGGCCCCTGCTCCTGAACAGCTATGTCCAGATCCGTATCCAGGGCACACAGATATCCCATGTCATTGCCCTGCCCCGGAACGTTGTAAGGGATGGGGACCAGGTGTGGTGCCTTTACAACGACCAACTGGTCATAAAACCCATTGAGATCCTGTGGCGGGATGCAAACCAGGTCTTTGTCAATGGCGGGCTTGACGTGAAGGATGAAATTATCATTTCAGACATGGCCTCCCCCGTGGCGGGTATGGGCCTGCGAGCCCAGGGGAATCCCCCAGGTAAAATCCAGGAAAAAACATCTCCCCCACTGCCTGAAAATAACAAGGCTGCAAAGCCAGTGGCGCCTGAAAAGGATGTTAAAAACAAGGGGGATCAAAAATGACACCCCCCCGCACCCCTTCATTTAAAGGCCCCATTCAATGGATGGCCGGAAATTCCGTGGCAGCCAACCTTTTGATGATTGTGCTTCTGGTGGGCGGTCTTGTTATGGGTGCCAACATCAAGCAGGAGGTGTTCCCCGATTTTGACATGGGCTCGGTCAGCGTGTCCGTGGCCTACCCCGGTGCCAGCCCCGAAGAGGTGGAACGGGGTATCATTCTGGCCATTGAAGAGGCGGTCCAGGGCCTGGACGGCATTGATGAAATGCACTCTACGGCATCAGAAGGCCGAGGCTCTGTCACCATTGAAGTACGCGAAGAGATGGATGTCCAGACGTTTGCAAGGGAGGTGGAAAGTGAGGTCAATGCCATCACCTCCTTTCCCGATGAAGCAGAAAGACCCATGACATCTGTGGTCACAAGAAAACGCCACGTCACCTCCCATGCCATCTATGGGGACCAGTCCCAGGCTATCCTCACTGAATTTGCCGAATCCTTCAGGGACCTTCTACTCCAGGACCCCACCATCACCCAGGTGGACATGGAGGGGACAAGGGAACATGAAATCCATGTGGAAGTTCCCCAGGAAAACCTGAGACGTTACGGCCTGACATTGGGTGAAATCGCCGATGCCATCCGTAATGCTGTGGTGGAACTGCCCGGTGGCAGCATCCGCACCCGGGGGGGGGAGATCATGGTGCGCATGAAAGAACGCCGGGAATTTGCCCGGGAGTATGCCCGACTGCCCATCATCACCGCCGGGGACGGTTCCCGGATTCTGCTGGCGGACATTGCGGTCATCAGTGAAGGGTTTGAAGAGAGCAATACCTATGCCACCTTCAACGGCAAACCCGCCATCATGGTGGAGGTGTACCGGGTGGGGGATCAAAAACCCACCCAGGTGGCCAAGGCGGTGAAGGAACAAGTCGCACTTTTCAAAAAAAGCCTGCCCCAGGGCATTGACATCTCCATGGTCAGCGATCGATCCGAGATATTTCAACAGCGGGCGGAACTGCTCATCAGAAACGGCTACATCGGCCTGGCCCTGGTGTTTCTTTTTCTGGCCTTTTTCCTGGAAATCCGTCTGGCATTCTGGGTGGCCCTGGGCATTCCCATCTCCATTCTGGGATCCTTTGTGTTTTTACCCCTCACCGATTTTTCCATCAACATCGTCTCCATGTTTGCCTTTATTGTGACCCTGGGCATTGTGGTGGATGACGCCATTGTGGTGGGAGAAAACATCTACCAGCACCGGGAACAGGGCAAACCCTTTCTGGAGGCTTCCATTGATGGGACCAGGGAAGTGGCCCTTCCTGTGGTGTTCAGCATTTTAACCAATGTGGTGGCCTTTCTTCCCATCATGTTTGTCACCGGCACCATGGGTAAATTTTTCAAGGTGATTCCCGTGGTGGTCATTGTTGTGTTTCTCATCTCCCTTATAGAGAGCCTTTTTATCCTGCCGGCCCATCTATCCCACCCGGGCAGAAAGCCCAGCAGACCCATGGCCTGGGCCATGGCAAAACAGCAAAAGGTCAGCCGGGGGCTTATTCGATTTGTGGAGCGTATTTATAATCCCATCCTGGAATCCATGCTCAACAATCGCTACATCACCGCCAGCATCGGCATTGCCGTGTTGATCATTGTGCTGGGATATGTGGAAAGCGGGAGAATTACCACCACCCTCATGCCCCGGGTGGAATCTGACTACGCCTATGTCATGGTCACCCTGCCCTATGGGTCCGCCGATGAAAAAGCCGCAGCCATTCTTGATATTATCTCCGATTCAGCCAGACAGGTGGTGGAAAACAATGGGGGGGAAGCCCTGTCCCGGGGACGATATGCCCAGGTCAAGGAGAATGTCATCACCGCCCGCATCCTGCTCACCCCGCCGGATATCCGTCCCCTTTCAACGGCAAAAGTGACCCAGCTGTGGCGGGAGGCCACCGGCACCATTGTGGGCCTGGAATCCATGGTATTCCAATCCGACCGGGGGGGACCCGGGTCTGGTGCTTCCCTCACCATCGAGTTGAGCCACCGGGACATTGAGACCCTTGATGCGGCCAGTGTAAAGCTGGCCCAGGAGCTGGCAGACTTCCCCTCCACCAAGGACATTGACGACGGTTCGGCCCGGGGCAAACAGCAATTTGATTTTAAAATGCTGCCCCAGGGGCTGTCTCTGGGACTGGGAGCCCGGAATGTAGCTCTCCAGGTGCGGTATGCCTTTTATGGCGCCACGGCCCTGAAACTCCAGCGGGGAAGAAACGAAGTCACCGTAAAAGTGCGCCTGCCCCGGGAAGAGCGCATCACGGAAAGCCAACTGGAAACCATGATTATCCATGCCCCGGATGGCCGGGAAACCCTGCTTCGGGAAGTGGTCAGCATGGAACGGGGACGGGCCTATACATCCATCAAAAGACGATCCGGACGTCGGGTGGCCACCATCACGGCCAATGTGGTTCCCCGCATGGAAACCAACCGAATCCTCCAGGTGGTGAAATCTGAAATTTTACCAGCCCTGCAACGGCAATTTCCCGGCCTTACCGGTAATTTTGAAGGCCGCCAGGCCAGCATGCAGGAGAGTACACAAAGCCTGATCCGGGGGCTTTTGATAGCCCTTTTTGGGATTTATGCCCTTTTGGCCATCCCCTTTAAAAGCTATTTTCAACCCATGGTAATCATGGCCTGCATCCCCTTTGGCATAGTGGGGGCGGTTCTGGGGCATATTCTTCTGGGGTATTCCCTCTCCTTGATGAGTCTGTTCGGCCTGGTGGCCCTGTCCGGAGTGGTGGTAAACGACTCCCTTGTCATGGTGGACTTTGCCAACAGAATGCGACGGGCGGGTATTCCGGCCCGGGAGGCCATTGCCATGGCGGGAAAGCAGCGATTCCGACCCATCATGCTCACCACCCTCACCACCTTTGGGGGGCTTGCCCCCATGATCTTTGAGACCTCCCGCCAAGCACGCTACATGATTCCCATGGCCATCTCCCTGGGATTTGGCATTGTGTTTGCCACCCTGATTACCCTGGCCCTGGTGCCCTCATTTTACATGATCCTGGAGGATGTACTCAATCTGTTCACAGATAAGCATGAGGAATAAGAATGAAAACAATCCTGTTCGTCCAGAATAATTGGATCACTTTTAAAATGGCCACCCATTTTCTAAAAAAAAGTTATAATGTTAAGCATGCCAATAATTGCCAGGTCGGCCTGGAAAAAATAATCACGCATCAACCGAACCTAATCGTGCTTGAGCTGAACTTACCTGACGTGGGATTCCAGACACTTATAGAGGATTATCCAAAGCAGATACGAAAACTCACCCTGGTACCTTTGATTGCATTATCCCCTATGCCATGGAAACACCTTCAAGAGCATCATGGGTTTAACGGCCATATAAACAAACCCATAAATCCACAAGAACTTATAAGGACAATCGCTCGTTTTACTTAACACAATTCCGCAGATTTATTAAGTCATGGGATACCTGGTTTGTGCCTCATGGATTAGGTGAAATCCCAGGGATCTCATCGCAGGCCAGCTTTTTTAGAATCCCCAATGTTTTTGTCATGCCCATGGCTTTAAAAAGTCCTGAAGCCAAGGCAAATTGATAAATTTGATAGGGGGCCTGTCCCCCATGGTCGGGGTTGGGGAAAATATCGTGGATCACCAGATAGCCCCCGGGGATGATGTGTCTGGCCCAGCAGTTATAATCATTAAAAGCGGCCTCAAAGGAGTGCCCTCCGTCAATGAACACAAGGCTCAATGGAGTTGACCATGTCTTTGCCGCCAGACTGGATTTACACACCATAGGAACCACGGTATCAGTGAGATCAAAGGTTGTCAGGGTATTTCTGAAAAACCTGAACGTATCCACACATTGCCCCTGGGCATCGTACAGATCCGGATCAAAGTATTCTTCCCCTTTTTGCTGCTCTTCCGAACCCCTGTGATGATCAATGGAAAAAAGCACTGTATCATTCTCTTTACAGGCGGTTCCGAGGTAAATGGCTGATTTGCCACAATAGCTGCCAATTTCCAGACAAGGTCCCCGTTTACCGGCCTCCAGAGCCGTTTCATAGAGATTGAGTGCTTCTTCCTTATCCAGAAAGCCCTTTACCCCATCAATCAGTGCGTCATCAAGTGTCATGATCTTTCCCTTTAGTAAGTCAAAAAATGCATTAATAAAACGAGATGATCAAGCAAGTCCTGACCATCCAACGTCGGTAATAATTTTCAAAAAAAATATCATACTCCAGTTGCACATGGCAATTCATTCATCTTGAGTTGCGGTATCAAACAACAATATTGGCAGATAACCAGTGAATGGCCATACACTTTTTATTCCCAAACCACACATGACATCAGCCAATCATCTTAAGTTGTCGACAAATTGTTCCGGAACTAATAGATAGGGGTTGATCATAAGATGGGTCATTTATAAAAAACTCCGGGCAAACCCAGCAGAGCCCCCCCCCCCCCCCCCCCCGGGGCGGCGGGCCCCCCCCCCCCA
>Ga0307929_1002432_pt1 | contig 12039 bp, 14 predicted proteins | sample AceLakmetage1330_FD_203160 | JGI IMG/M metagenome (GOLD analysis project Ga0307929, IMG submission 203160) | Saline water microbial communities from Ace Lake, Antarctica - #1330 | ecosystem: Environmental > Aquatic > Non-marine Saline and Alkaline > Saline | place: Antarctica: Ace Lake...
CTGAATCCGAAGTTCTCGCTGGCTCTGGAAGATTTCGTCATCGACGGAATCATGGTCAAAGACGGAACTTTCCGGGGTGGTCCCATCATGGGTAAGGGAATGTTTATGCCTGAATTCTCCTCAACCATGGGCGATCCCGAGACCGGGATAGGCGGGAAGCCTAACGTTCATTATACTGTGGGAGCCGGAGGGCTGGTCATTGAAATAGACAAAGAGACCGGGAAAGTAAAGGTTTTAAAGACAGCCCAGGCTTACGATATCGGCAAGGCCATCAACCCCTCCCTGGTAGAGGGCCAGATCTATGGAGGATTCATGCAGGGATTGGCCACCGCGCTCTATGAAGATATGCGGTTCGGCGAAGACGGGTCGATTCTTAACCCCAACTTCACTGACTACAAGATCCCCACTGCGCTGGATATCCCCGATGAAATGATCCCCATCATAGTGGAAGTCCCGCAGAATGATGGTCCCTACGGGGCCCGGGGGATCGGGGAACACGTCATGATTCCCGTCATGCCATCCATAGCCAACGCGGTGGAGGACGCCCTGGGCATCAGAATCAAATCGATGCCCATCACCGCCGAAAAGATCGCGATGGCGATCAAAGCCGGATTAAAAGAAGTGGACTGAAAAGTAATCACACAACCGCAACGCAAGACAATGCCGAGGTCATTGACCTCGGCATTGTCTTGTCCGGTCATCAAACACAACTGGAGTTCTTGGTAGGAATTCTCTGAGAGACTAAAGAAGATTAGAGAATAGAATTATCTTGCATGTTTTAAGAGCAGGGGATATCAAGGCGCTCAAGCAGACCGGAATAGCTAATACTACTATCAAACATTTTTTATTCGCCAGCATTCCTAAAGGTTTTTCATGAATGATATCAGGCAACGGATTCTCGCCATCACTCGTCCCGCGCACCTGGCTTCACTGGCCACCTTTTCTGAGGACGGCAAACCCTGGGTACGCTATGTCATCCCCCGGGCAGACGACGGTCTGACTATCCGCATCGCCACGCGCGTAAATTCCCGGAAGGTCGCGCAGATCAGGAAGAACCCCGAGGTGCACCTGACCTGCGGGGTATCGGACCCGAGAAACGTGGATACTTTCCTTCAGATCCAGGGCCGGGCCCGGTTCACCACCGATCAAACTGAGCGCGAAGCCTTCTGGGATCCGCACCTGGAAAACATCTTCGAAGGTCCGAACGATCCCGAGTATGGAGTGATCGTGATTACGCCGTACCGGATCGAGGTCTGGAAAGAGGGAGTCCGCGAACCGGAGGTGTGGGCAGCTCAGCTTTAAGTAACGTCTCTGTTGAAACACGGGATTTTTAAACTGGAATTAAACTCAGGGATTTAGCCCCGGCACGAAAGGAGCAGATCATTACTTCATCGCGGACCGGTTTTAACTATGCCTGGATTATCCTGATTATCGGGATCCTGGTAACGTTCAGTTCGGTCGGGCTGGCACGCTTCGGCTACACGACGGTGCTGCCTTCTATGCAGGTTTCCCTCCGGCTGGACAACACCCAGGCCGGGGCCATCGCCACCGCGACCATGGTGGGTTATCTCCTCCTGGCCGTTCTGGGGGGTGCTCTCGCGGCACGCTTTGGCCCGCGGATAATCATAACGGCGGGGCTGGTCCTGGCCGGCGGCAGTATGCTCCTCACGGGGTTGTCGGACGGTTTTCTCTCCGCGGCGGCCTGGCGGGCGCTCACCGGCGTCGGCAGCGGAGCGAGCAATATCCCGGTTATGGCGCTGATGGGCGCGTGGTTCGCGCATAAACGAAGAGGTCTGGCGGCCGGGATAGCCGTGTCGGGTTCGGCGGCCGGGCTCATCTTCGTCGGTCCCCTGGTACCCCAGGTTCTCTCCTCTTACGGGGGGGAGGGATGGCGGGTCTGCTGGTTTATTTTCGGGTCCATAACCCTGGCGGTCGCGGTGATATGCGCGCTTTTCCTCCGCGACCGGCCTTCCGACAGAGGCACGCAGCCCCTGGGGGCTGATCTCGAGACTCCGCCGCTCGCTCCCGTAACAGGACCGGTCCAATGGAGAAATGTTTATCGTTCCGCCCGCATCTGGCACCTGGGCCTGGTCTATATCGCTTTCGGTTTCGCCTACATCATCTACGTGACCTTCTTCGTCAAATACCTGATTACCGAGGGAGGGTACACCCCGACCGGCGCCGGGAGTCTCTTTATGGTAGTTGGCTGGGCAAGTCTCTTCTGCGGACTGATCTGGGGGACGGTCTCCGACATCATCGGCCGCAAACTGGCCCTGGTATTCATCTATCTGATGCACGCGGTCTCTTTCAGTCTCTTTGCCCTCTGGCCCGAACCGACCGGGTTTATCATCTCGGCAATCCTCTTCGGCCTCTCGGCCTGGTCCATGCCGGCGGTTATGGCCGCCGCTTGCGGCGATCTTCTCGGCCCGCGGCTGGCAGCGGCTGGACTCGGGTTCGTCACGCTCTTCTTCGGGATCGGGCAGGCGGCCGGCCCCAGCTCCGCGGGCGCGATCGCGGATGCCACCGGATCACTCGCTCCGGCACTCCTGCTGGCCGGAGGAGTCTCACTATTGGGAGCAGTCGGAGCAATGATGCTCCGGCCGATCGGGCGGGTTTCCGTGGATTCGCCATAGCAATATTTCAAGGAGATAGTCCGTGTTTACTATTACTAAGAAGTATTTAACTGTCGATGGGGTGACACTTGCATATGAAGAGTACTGAAGAACATTACCAGACGAGAGCGATTATGAAATCTAATTATCTTACGGGGAGGAAGAAATGATTCTTATTACTGGAGCAGCCGGTAAGACAGGTCAAGCTGTTATTCAAGCCTTGCTGAAAAGGAAAAAGACAATTCGGGCCTTCGTACATAAAGATAGCCAGATCCAGCTCCTGCAAGATCTTGGGGTCCAGGAGGTTATTGCCGGAGATATGTCTTCCCCGCAGACAATGAACCAGGCACTGGAGGGAGTTAAATCAGTCTATCATATCTGCCCTAATGTCAGCCCTGATGAAATCAAGATTGGGAAGATATTGATCCAGGGAGCCAAATCAGCGGAAGTTGAACATATTGTTTATCATTCCGTACTCCATCCTCAGATTGAGTCGATGCCGCATCATTGGCGAAAGATGCGCGTTGAGGAACTGCTCTTTGAATCAGGCTTAGCTTACACCATTCTCCAACCCGCACCGTATATGCAAAATATACTAGCTTACTGTGACGATATCGAGAATAAGAGCAGGTATCCCATACCTTATGCTGAAAATACTCGATTGAATTCTGTTGATTTAGAAGATGTAGCTGAGATTGCCGCTATGGTTCTCAGTGAACCGGGACATCAAGGAGCAATTTATGAACTCTGCGGTACTGAAAACCTGTCACAGATTGAGCTGACTGAAATTTTGAGCCGGTATCTGGGGCATAGAGTTGATGTTGAAGTCGTGCCTCTCGATGAGTGGGAGGTTAGCTCCCGGAATAAAGGGATGGGCGATTATCAAGTGAATACACTGATCAAAATGTTTAAATATTATGAAGAGTTTGGACTTATAGGTAATCCTAATATCTTAGAGTGTTTACTTCATCGTCCTCCCACAAGTTACGTCACCTTTATTGAAAAACAAGGAGATGAGAAATGAATAGCAATCCATTAAATGTTATTAAAGAATTAGATCTATCATTATTTGATCAGATTGGAGATGCGCATAAATTGGCATTTAAAGATGGAGAAATTTCGAAGAAGAATAAATTACTCATTGCTTTAGCAATTGATGCCGCGAAGCATTCTGAAGATGGCATTAAATCATTAGCAATCCAAGCCCTAGAGAGCGGGGCTACAAAGAATGAAATAATGGAGACATTAAGAATAGTAAATTTCATCTGTGGAGTAGGGAGTATGTACGCATCAGCAGTAGCTCTAAAAGATATACTCTAGGATATTATACGCCGAAGATCATTTCAAATGTGAGCGATTATGATATCGTGCGAGCGTATTCTCAACTGGCCTGAGAATACCCTCTTGAAGAAAAAGTACTGATTTCAAATCTCTAAAATTAAGGAGGATAAGATATGTCCAAAATAGCCGTAGTCGCCAGAATCAAGGCAAAGAGGGAGTTTGCGGATTACGTTCAAGAACAATTTTTTAGCCTGGTTGAACCGACATTGAATAACGATGAGGGGTGTATTAACTATGAACTTTATCGGGACAATGATGATCCAACATTATTATATTTTCTGGAGGAGTGGGAGAGCAGGCAGTTATTGGATAGGCATAGTGGTTCGGACCATGTGCAGGCATGCCTGAAGAATACTGAGGAGAAGATCGAGGAGTTACAGGTAAATGTTCTTACGAAAATTAGTTAGGGGTTGATGATGAAGTATCTCAAAGTTATGCTCTTCTGGATTATGGCGATAACAATCACCGGCTGCAACGTCGTCTATACGACCCAACCGATAGGCGAGAGACCAAGCCTGATTGAAACCAGTGACTGGGAAGGAACCTGGATTAATGAGGAGAAATTCTTAACATTTAATGTTCTGGACAAGGCAAAGGGATTGCTGCGGATCTCCTGGATCGAAAAGGATCAGGGGCAGGTTAAGTTAGAGTCCTGTAAAGTGCATCTCCTCGAATCGGGAGATTGGATCTTCGCCAGTATCCCGGATAAGGATAATCCCAAACAGTATCTCTGGGGGCGAATCAAGCAGGACGGCCGGCAAGTAGTTGTTTGGGTGCCGGATTCAGAAAAGTTCAAAACTTTGGTGGAAGAAGGAAAACTTCCCGGCAGAGTCGAAGACAATAATATTCTGCTCGGCAATCTCACATCAGAACATTTAAAACTCATTACCTCAGAGATGGCAGGAGTTCTTTTTGAATGGGATGAACCGATTATCTTCAGAAGATTTAGCAAGTAGCGGCTGAACGGAAACCTCCAAAAACCAGATTATTGCGAGCGAAGCGAAGCAATCTATTATAGTTCCAAAGGGAAATTGATTTCAAAATATATAATCTAAGATTTCAAGGCTGGATCGGAATTATTGAATGAAATATTTATACAAAATCATATTTATCTTTTTTCTTACCAGCCAATCCAATCTTTTCGCGGCCGCTTTAAAAATCGATATAAATACTGCCCTTCCGCATAATTTAGAAAGGAGATTGCTCGTGTGTGGCCCCGAACTGGCAGAAAGTATCGTTAGCTTTAGAACAAAAAACGGACCATTTCAGTCATACGAAGAAATTGAGAACGCCCCACATATAGGATCTTCCTGGATTGCTAAGAATAAAGATAAGATTATAATCACAAATAAATACCGCTGTGGCTATTGCGGCAGGGTAGATACCTTTAATACGGGAGATACAGAGGGGCAATGTCGATCCTGCAAGAAATGGTGGCCGGAAAAAAGAATCAACCTGAAACCGATAAAAATCTCACCAAAAAGATTTTAAAAAGGCCTTATCACCTAATAAAGCTGAACAATGATATTGTGATAACAGGCAAACTTTCTATTCGCTTAAAATATAATTTAAAGAGGACTATGGCAGCTCTTAAAGCGGACCTTAAAGATTTAAGTTGTGAGGACGATCTCAATAAATGTTTAAACTCACGGATATTTTACATATTCGATCCTAAGAATGGCTTAAGATTGAATTTTCTTGACGGAAAAGTTTACCACATCGAATGTTCAAAAAAATTCAAAGGCTCCATAGCGGGCATAAGAATCGGTGATAAGAAAGACACGGTCAGTCGTAAATTTGGAAAACCTAGAATTGATAAACCATTTCATCATGTATATGACTATTTAGGGCAAGATATAGGAGTCAGATTCGATCCGTCAGTAAATGAAGTCTCGAATATTATAATTTATACCACCAGGTCGTTTCAAAGAGCCGCTAAGATCAGGCATGAACTCAAAGGAAAGCGCGATAAATAAAAAACAGATTATGAAGAAGCTGCGGGAGTTGAGTGATAGCGATATCGCGGCTCATTCACAGCGATTCTTTAAGACCGGGAAGAGAGAATATGGAGAAGGAGACAGGTTCCTGGGGATTCGGATGCCCACCCTCAGGAAATGTCTCCGAGAATATAGCGATATATCCCTGGGAGATACTCTAGAGCTCCTAAAGACTTCCTTCCACGAAGCGCGACTACTGGCGTTGCTGATACTGGTCGCGAAATATTCCTCTGCCGCTAATAGCAGCGAAGAAGACGCTATCTATCGGTCTTACCTGAGTCATACAGAATTCATCAATAATTGGGACCTGGTTGACACCTCCGCGGCGCAGATTGTGGGGGCACACCTCTTCACCAGAGACAGAAAACCGATCTATCGATTGGCGCGCTCAGGGAGTCTCTGGGAGCGAAGGATCGCTGTTATCTCCACTTTTTACTTCATCAGGAGAGAAGAGTTCTCAGACACATTGGCAATCGCTGGACTCTTACTGCGGGATCGGCAAGACCTGATCCACAAAGCAGTGGGGTGGATGCTCCGCGAAGTGGGCAATCGAAACCGTGAGACCGAAGTAGGATTTCTGACCAAACACTACCGTAAGATGCCGCGAACCATGTTACGCTACGCTATCGAGAAACTTCCAAAGTCAGAAAGAATAGCATACTTGCATAACACGAAATAGTTTATAGAACAAACTATATGAGCATAAAAGAGGCATACAACAATTGGGACGATACCCTAATATCAAGAAAGACTCCGCTTATCGTCTAAGAAAAATGAGGTAGGTCCATGAAGCAATACGTCATCACACCGGCGGCCGGAAAACGACTGATCGGCAAGGCGGTCGCGATTCATCCGGCCGTCAAACAGGCTCTAAAATCCGGGACTCTGGTTATCATCGCGGGAACGACAAACGGATACGCGGCCGAAGAGATTCTGAATAGCATAGGCGATACCGGAGATTTTGACAGACGCCGATTCTTCCGGGGGATCACCCTGGCTCCCTCCGGACCTGCCCGGGGAACGGGGCGGATTGCGGACCAGAGCGGTTTTCCCGACGATGTGGTGATCGTCGATGGTAATAGGCTCCAGGGAAAGACCATCTTTGACGTGGCCGACGATCTGAAAGAAGGCGATGTTATCCTCAAGGGCGCCAACGCCGTTGACCCGGTCCGCGGGCGAGCCGGAATTCTCATCGGCCACCCAAAAGGCGGAACAATCGCCGCGGCGCTCCAGGCCGTCACCGGAAGGAGGGTAAAACTCATCCTGCCGGTCGGCCTGGAGAAACGCGTCAACACCGACCTGAACAGGATAGCCGAAACGCTCAACTCCCCCGGCGGGCAAGGACCCAGATTCTGGCCGGTACCCGGTGAAGTTATTACCGAACTACAGGCCATCTATTCGCTTACGGGAGCAACCGCCGAACTGGTCGCGGCAGGAGGAGTAGGCGGCGCGGAGGGAAGCGTTATGCTGGCGGTTACCGGCAGTCCCGGGGAGGAAGAATCCGCCGGGAAGCTGCTGGAAGAAATAATCGAAGAAGCTTTGTTCGTTTCGTGAAAAAATCTAATAAATATGATTCTCTTACACTCTGTGTAGGGCCCATATCTATTTTCCACCACGAAGAACACGAAGGATAATCCTTAAAAGAGATTGGAATCAATTCGATAAATTAACCATGGGTGGCTTCCTTTCGATATGGAGGGGTGCATAAAGCATTATTGTACAATTACTTCTGCTTATATCTTCAAAAAATATGAAAAATATATGACGAATCCGCTGGGCTGCTTCTTGTACACTTCTTCTTCGTGAACTTCGTGTCCTTCGTGGTTGTCATTAAGTCCAAGAACCCACACAATATGACTTAAAACCAGTATGAATAATAGCCAGGGAGGAACTGCCGTGAAAGTTATCGCGTTTAATGGGAGTCCGAGAAGAAACGGAAATACCGCCATGCTTATCAATCGGGTCTTTGATGAGTTAAACAATGCTGGAATAGAAACTGAGTGCTTCCAGCTGGGAGGGAAGGATATCAGGGGGTGCCTGGGCTGCATGAAATGTTTCGAGGCACGGGATAATACCTGCGTCGCCAGAAAAGATGACATTTTAAATGAATATTTTCAGAATATGATCGAGGCGGATGGAATTATAATCGGATCACCGACATACTTTTCAAATGTCAGCGCTGAAGTTAAAGCATTGATTGATCGGGCGGGGCTCGTCGCGATCGCGAATGGTTATTCGCTTAAACGTAAGGTCGGCGCCGCGGTGGTCGCGGTTCGAAGAGCTGGCGCGGTAAATGTCTTCGACGCGATTAATAAATTCTTTCTAATCAATCAAGTCATTGTTCCCGGATCGGTATATTGGAATATGGGATTCGGATTGAATAAGGAAGAAGTCCAGGATGACGCGGAAGGCATGACCATCATGAAAATACTAGGCGAAAATATGGCCTGGCTCCTGAATAAAATTTCATAAGCTGAGATATACACATCACGATCCTGAGACAAAAAAGGGCGCCCCGGTATTATCCCGGGACGCCCTTTCCTCTATATAGACCATACTCGAAAAGGTATTTTCAACTTTTGGTGTTCAAAAAATTAAATATTAACCACGAAGAACACGAAGAAAAACAAATAAAACTATATAATTTTTCTATTTTTTTCAAATTCCTTCGTGAACTTCGTGTTCTTCGTGGTTAAAAAGGCTTTTCGATTAAGAACTATCTATGGTCTGGATTATATCTCCAGTGTCTTGGGGATGATCAGTTTGGCATTCTTTTTGATCAGCTCTTTCGAAGCCGGCTTAAAGAATGAGCGGGATACCTGCTTGAGATATTCTTCCTTGATGGTCGATTCCCAGAGATCCCGGGTCAGGTAGAATATCTTGGCTCCGCCCAGTTCATGCTGCATGTCCGGCCATGGGTAGGACGGCAGAGCCATCCTTAATCCAGCCAGTACCCAGCCATTATAGCTCTCAAAAGTAGCCCAGAACTCATCCTGCCCACAGACCTCAAAACAGTACCAGCACTTGGAATAGAAGAGGGCGCCACCCGCGTTGACCTGACGCTCGAAGGTCAGGGTATGGAGGCTAATATTAACCTCGTCATCCATCAGCCGACCGTTGGCGATACCAACCAGCTTGCCGTTGTTGAGACCCAAGAAAAAATACTCATCCTTCAATCTTCTCCGCTTGATCGCCAGCAATTCCGCAAAGACCCGGGCCCCGACGATATCATAATAATCGTACTCGGCATCCAGTGTCAGCTTGAGAAACTCAAGAACCGGGTCGATCTCTTTCTCCTCAATCGGCCGAATCAGGACGGTATTCTTTTTGCCGGCCTTGTTGGTGAGTACGGAGTACATCGGCTTCATCGGAGGAGCGTTATCATCCGCCTGAAGCAAACCTTCCAGCCACTCGGCAGAGATATTATAAACTTCTTTCCGCAGTTTTGTCGGAACCTTTCTCTTCATACTAGTTCTCCTTTTTTTGCCACTAAGTCGCGAAGACACTAAGAAAATAATGAAATGGGATATACCCAGCGTTCTCTCTTCTTCAGTTCCTCAACGCTCTGGTGGCGAATTATATTAAAATTACATTATAAGAATAATCCAGCAATGTCCTGATATCAAGACTTATTTCTCCTCGATCGGTTTCTTACTGAACCACTTCTCATATATCCGGTCGTATTCTCCGCCAAGTTCGATTTTCTGCAGGGCGGCGTTAAGGGCGGAAAGAACATCGAAAGCACCGTTGCTAACCGCGATTCCATAATCCTCCTGGACAAGGCCTTTCTCAACAATCTTAAAATCAGTTGTTCCCTGCAGCCGGAGATAATCCAGGATAACGTCATCTATCACAACAGCATACGCCAGGTTCCCACCTTCATTCAAGGCCCTGACCAGGCTGAGCGGCGAATCATAGGTCTTGACAACGGCCTTTAAATTATGGCGAACCCAATCCTCCGCGGTAGTCCCTATCGCCACTCCTACAGTCTTGCCTTCCAATCCCCGGGCAAAAGCCCGCTGATTCCACTTTACGTCCTGACGGGCAGCTACAGCCAGAGATGTGGAAAAATATGGCTGGGTAAAATCAACGAAATATTTCCTGATCTTAGTAATCGTAATCGCGGCCAGGGCCGCGTCAGCTCCGTCAGCCTCCAGGATATTCGCGTAATTCCGGATATCAAACGGCTGATCGATCCATATTACCTTTCTCCCCAGCGCCTTCCCGATCGCCTCGCCCAGCTCAATATCAAAGCCAACCAGTTCTTCGCCTTCTTTAAATGCAAACGGCGGGGACTTTGAATCAACGATAAAACGGATTTCTCCAACGGTACTCTCATCAACTTTCTCTCCACCCAATTCATCGGAGAAAACAACCGAAGATGATAGAGAGATAATCACGACCAGAAAAATATAGAAATACTTCATTGTTTCCTCCCTTTTCTCTGTTTCAATAATCAGAAGTAAGCAGTTTAATCATATGAACAACCTATCCGCCTCCGTAAAGAATCGCTTCCAGTCATTAAGCACCCCCGCGGGAACTTCCCAGGTCAAGGGAGGTTTGCTCTCAAACCGAACTCTGATCGTCGCCGTGGAAGCGGACCGTATATTTAAAATCAGTCTTCTCGTCAGTAAAAACACTCCCCGGGTCGTTACCAGTTCATCTTCAGCGTTACTTACGGTCTCAGCCCGGATACCATCTTCAATCACATTGCCGATCTTTATCTCAATTGGATTGTCTGAGAAAAAATAAAAACCCGTACTTTGAATGGTAAAACTCAACCAGACATCGGGATAGAGGTCCCCGTTTGTACTTAGAGCGACGGCCTGCCAGGGCCCAATCAACCACCCCTTCTTGCCGGCCCGGTAAAACTGCTCGGGAGTTTCCGAGAATTCCTCCAGGATCGACCGATACTGCTGGTAGGAAGGGTCATCCTTACGGGACTCTATAGTAAAGGTCAATGAGAGCGTTGTCTGCTCGCTAAAAGAATCATAATCTGTTTTTAACGTGCTCTCCAATCCACGGGACGGTTCGACTGGAGGAACCGCCTGCCGTTCCACCTCCAGAAATTTCTGCCTCACTTCATATGAATAACCGATCGCGCCGCCGGAGAGGAGCGGTCCGACAACCTCTGTGCGCTCGTGCCGTACGGCTACATCCAACGGTGTCCAACCAAGCTCATTTCTTGGATTGACATCCGCGCCGCGCCAGACCAGAAGACTCACCATCTCCGGAGAACCTTTAGTAGCGGCATTGTGAAGTGAGGTCCGACCGAGAGTGTCCGCGACATCCATATCGGCGCCGCGATCTATCAGGAGTTCAGCCATGGGGAGACTGCTGTAGACAACCGCCAGAGATAGAGGCGTCTGTCCGTATATATCCCGAGTATTAAGATCGGCACCGGCAATGATCAGGGCATCAACCACCTCGCGATGACCGTTCTTCAACGCGTAGTAGATGGGGGTCCACCCTTCATCATCTTTCTCGTTTACATCCTTGCCATCGGCAATGAGCTCATTCACCTCCGCCAGATCCCCCTGGGAGGCGGAATTCCGTAGTGTGGAAGCACAGCCGCTGATTATCAAAGTCGCAATAACAAAAATAATTAAGCAGAATCTTTTCATCTCTACTCCATAAAATTAGCGGCTTCGCCGCAACTTTTATGTTTTGAACCAAGTCCAACATAATTATGTCAAATCAACACCAACAATTATTTCAAAGATTCTTGGTTTCTTTTATTTCGATACAACATGTTAGCACCTATGACACTAACTTAGTGCGATAGTTAAAAGATACTCTACCTGAACTTCCTTATTCAGGGGAATTATCCACTGTCGGTAGATATCAACCACTCTCCCCGGATTGATTTTGGGATCTCCCCCGTCTCCCGATAGTTCGCGGCAATAGGTATCCGCCTTAAATGCAACCCTCTCCAGAACTTGTTCCTCAACCTCCGGATCGGTGATTTTTTTCATCAAGCCATCCTGATCACCGGAGGCACAGAGGGGACGATATCCGTCCGGATCATCTCTATATTTACTCTCAGCCACAAACTTGCCGTAATGAATCCGCTTGGAGAGAGCCTGAAG
>Ga0307929_1002433_pt1 | contig 12037 bp, 6 predicted proteins | sample AceLakmetage1330_FD_203160 | JGI IMG/M metagenome (GOLD analysis project Ga0307929, IMG submission 203160) | Saline water microbial communities from Ace Lake, Antarctica - #1330 | ecosystem: Environmental > Aquatic > Non-marine Saline and Alkaline > Saline | place: Antarctica: Ace Lake...
TTCAGATCCCTGTGGGAGGCCAGATCCAGAAGACGACCCGGGGTGGCCACAAGAATATCTATGCCCCGCCTCAAGCGGTGGATTTGAGGGTTGATGTTGACCCCACCGTACACCACCGAACACCGAAGAGAAACCCTTCTGGCATAATCCTTGAGGCAGTCCCCCACCTGGAGGGCCAGTTCCCGGGTGGGGGTCAATATCAGTGCCCGGGGGTGCCGGCCAGTGCCTTTTTCTTGACTTAGCATATGCACCAGTGGCAGAGCAAATGCATCGGTTTTACCTGTTCCGGTCTGGGCCCGGGCAAGGACATCCCGTCCCTGCATAATGGCCGGGATAACCCGGCTCTGGATGGGGGTGGGGGCGGTGTAGCCATTGGTTTTAACGGCTTTAAGCAGTTCGACCCGAAGGCCAAGTTCTTCAAATGACATATTGATTCCAAGTGGTTTCTTAATTTTTATGGGGGATACTTTGATATCCTTCATCTGCCAGATATGAATATAACAAAATTGGATTATCGGATCATCAAGCAACAGAATTCCTTTTAGTTTAATTGGGTATTATACCATAATCTGATGATAATGTCCCACAATTTTCAACTATTTAACCAAAATGATTTGTTTTAATCTTCTCCATAAATGCCCATGTGTATTCCAGGGGCCACAGGCACAAGATCTTGTTATTTTGGCCTGGGTAAAAATGATGTTTTGAGGATAAACGGATAACAACGCTTTTGATTTGAAATCCGTCGGGTTCCTTTTTTTTGTGACAGAACTTGCATTATAAATTCAATAATCATATATTCAGTTTGTTGATATAATTTAGGTTCTAATTATTCCCCTATGCTTTTCAGTTATTACATAATGCTCTCGTTAAAATTAATTTAAAATTTTTTGCCACGCCATATTGTGCTTAAGTCTTTAAAAAAACAATATAATGTGTGCTAAAAACACAGTATGTGATATTTTATATAAGAATCAAAATGCAGTCACTTCCTTTCAGATGTCACCCGAATTTTTAAAAAAACGTATGAATCATAAAAAGAAAGGAATCATAATGGCATTGCAACTGTATAGGAGTTTAACTTCTGTCCTGGCTCTGGCGTTTTTTTTACTATGCATATACTATCCTAACTTTTTTTCAGAATACAGGAATTAATGAACGTGCCATTGACTGACTTAGCTAAACGCCATTCAAAACTTCTGATCATCTCTGCTACCTTTCTGCCGGTGGTGTATATCGTTTTTCTTTTGACTTTCAATTATCAGAACACCCAGGCGCTTCATGACTCCTCCATAAAACGCTTTCAACTGGACATTGAAAAACAGGCTAAAACCTTGGCGTATTTTTTTCTGGAGAGTAAATATGACGTGCGCAGCCTGGCGGATTCCGTTGAGGTAAACACCTATTTTGCCAACCGTGACATGGGCATGTCAGAACAGTATGGTCTTAAAGTAAGCCTGTTTGGGATCAGCCAGGCAATGAAAAAAATACGCCGAAGTCAAACCATCAACGGCGATATCATTTATGATAATTTTGCCCTCATGGGAAAAGATGGTATACTTCTGGCACAGGCCAGATCCAGATCCCGATCCAGTCAAAGCCTTCCGGGGATAGACCAATTGGCCCATGTGACGGCAGAGCCCGAGCTACTCCTGAAAAAAAATGGAAACGGCCATGAAATTCTCTTGGCCGCACCATGTTTTTACAAAAAACAATTTTACGGATGGATTATTGCCTGGCTGAACATGGACTCCTTGCATAAAAATTTTATGGAATCGTTACTGGGCAGGTCTTCCAAACGCTTGAGTCTGACCCTGGCAAATGGGGAGTTCATACGTCTTCAGGAAAAAACGCTTCTTCCTTTTTTCCCGACAATTCCCCGGGAGACACTGGCGGAAGTCAGCAAACCGTTATTGATCTCTGTGGTTACCTCATCCGGCGCTGATTCCCAAATGTTTTTGACCCGCATCCAAATACAGCCTCTGCCATTGTATCTAACCGCCTTGGTGGAAAAAGAAGAGATCATGGGCAACATTGAAGGCTGGCAGTTCCTTGTAGGAACCGGTGCGTTTATATTTCTACTTCTCCTGGGACTTCTTTTGTTTGGCAGGGCTCAAACACGGCACCTTATCCTGGAGGCACGGTTCATAAAATCAGAAAAAGAGAATGAAGAGCGGTATCGGAAACTTTTTGAATCCTCAAGTGATGCCATTCTCATTGTTAAAAATGCTCAAATCATGATCTGCAATCAAAAAACCTCCGAACTGGTGGGTATGGATCGCCATATCATTATAGATCAGCCCTTTTATTGTTTTTGTCCGGATACCCAGCCGGATGGTCGTCGGTCAAAAGATAAAGCCATGAAAAAATTGACCCTGGCACTGGCGGAACCCCAATTTTTTGAATTGACCCTCAAAACCAGTGATAACCAACTCATTGAAACAGAGGTAAACATGACCGCACTGGTGCTTGAATCGGAAGCCTGCGTCCAGGTTATTATTCGAGACATTACCCAGCGAAAACAGGCAGAAGCTGAAAAGTTAATCGCCCAAGAAATTGCAAATGAACATCGAAAGCATGCTCTTATCGGTCGAATTGCCGGAAAAATGGCTCATGATTTTAATAATATTCTGGGCATCATAATGGGCAATGCTGAATTGGCCATATTTGATTGTCCAGATAATCAGATAAAAAAAACATTACAGCTGATTTTTGATCAGACGGTTCGTGGAAAAAATTTGACAAAAAACCTGGTTGCTTTTGCCAAAGATCAGGAACCCCAACAGGAATTTTTCAGCATCAACGAAAAAATTGACCTTGTTTTAAATCTGATGAGAAAAGATCTGGATGGCATTGAGCTCCTTGAGGAAAAAAGTCCAGGTCTGCCAGAACTCCTTGCCGATCCTGGAATGATAGAGAATACACTTGTAAATCTTATACAAAATTCAATCCATGCCACAAGTATGATAGAATATCCCAAAATAACCGTCAGAACTTACCGTTGTGATAACAATATCTGCTTTGAGATTGAGGACAATGGATGCGGCATTTCAAAAGAGAACCTTGCCAATATTTACGATCCTTCTTTTACGTTAAAAGGAAGCAGGGATATAACAGCATCCTATAAATCTGATATCAAAGGTACGGGTTATGGAATGTGCAATGTCAATAAATATATTACGCAACACAATGGTATTATTTCAATTGAGTCGAACTTAGGATCAGGGGCAAAGTTTGTCATCACGCTGCCAATCATTAAAAAAGAGTTGACAGGTGAAGAAAAAACAGAAGTCCAAGCATGGAAATCACATTTTGGAAAAACTATCCTCCTTGTTGAAGATGAAACAACCATTGCAGATGTACAACACAGAATATTGACACAGGAACCCTGCAACCACAAAGTTGATATTGCCAATAACGGGCAAGCTGCAATAAATTTGTTGGAAAAAAATAGATATGACCTTGTCAGTCTGGATTATATTCTTCCAGGAAAAATTAACGGAATGGATGTCTATCATCATATCAGAGCGTCGGACGAGATTACTCCTATTTTGTTTATTTCAGGCAATATCGAATTTTTGGAATCCATAAAAGAACTAAAACAAAAAGATGCCAGAATTGATCATCTCTCAAAACCCTGTCAGAATAAAGACTATTTAAATGGTATAAATGAATTATTTGAAAGAATTTCGGAGTCACCACCGGTCAAGGCATTCATAGAAAATTAGAAAAGAAATGGGTTAGTATCATAGCGCATTTCGGGCTTGATCATATTTTATTTTGCTTTCAATCTCAATTTATATATTACAATTTTATTACCATACTGGCACAAAATATGGTGTTTTGATTGCCAAATTTCAAATCAGTTTTGAATTTGGCAAATGTATTGAACATGCTATAGCCTACACTCGATCACCAGCACTGAAATTAGAGACATGTTTTTCGCAAACAACTTTTATTTTTAAATCTGGCGGAATATGAAAAATAACAATTATGAAATAACAGAATGTCCCTCATGTCAATGCAGATACCAAGTTCTCCAGAATTTTATAGGACATAAGGTGTCATGCAAAAAGTGTGGTGTCAAATTTACAATTGAATTTAACGAAAAAGATGCAAAAAATAGCCCAAAAATTCCACTGGAAAAAGGTAAATTTGAGAAAATAGCCCAAGAGAACTCTTATTTGTTATTGGGAAAACTGGCAATAAAGTATGATTTTATCAACAAAGAACAACTCCGGGATGCATTGGCCATTCAAGCTGCCCTTCCCCCCCCAAAAAAACAGTATTTAGGATCAATTCTTGTCGCCAAAGAAATGATATCACAAGCCCAACTGGATTTTTTAATCTCAACCCAAAAAATTTTTGAAACAAGAAAACTGGACAGTAAATTTGGAACCATTGCCGTGGGTAATAAATTTGCCACCCAAGCTCAGATAGATTGGGCGCTACAACAACAAAACATACGCTTTAAAAAGACAAAAAAACTTAGATTAATCGGGGACATACTGATTCAATCCAATGTGATGACAACAAAACAGCGGGATGCGATTCTTGTAAGACAAAAGCGATTTAATGAAAATCCCTCTGTTGAAACCAACCCGCTAACTCCTCTTCCTTTTGAAGAAGAGCCCAAAAAAAACACAAATTTCAGCCTGTCGATTTCAATGAATAAACTTTTCGTCACCTTACGCATTAGCGATAAAGCCAATGAACCTGTTACCATTGAAGAGATCAAACAAGCTCTTCAATTGAAAGGCATAAAACACGGCATTCTAACCGATTCTGAAATAGCGATGTGCCTTAACCCTGAAGACAGTAACAAAGAACCCCAGATCATTGCAGAGGGCATTAAACCGCACCCCCCAAAGAATGCCACCATTAAATATTATTTTGACACAGATTCATTGAAGATCGGTACAATCAAAAAAGGGGGTAGCATTGATTTCAAAGCTAAGGGCGATTTCCCCAAGGTGACAACAGGAAGTTTACTTGCACAAAAAGAGCCTGCTGTGGAAGGTATCCCGGGAAAGGACGTATTTGGTTGTAAAATACCTGTTTCAAATCCCCAAGACCCCAAACTAATCTCTGGACAAGGAACGAGCCTCTCCCAGAACAATCTCAAAATAATGGCAACAACAGACGGCATTCCTGAAATCTCCGCCATGGGTAAGGTTTATGTTTCTCCGGAACTAAAAATTTCTGGGGATGTTTGCATGGAGACCGGTCATATAAATTTTAATGGTAAAATTCATGTACTCGGATCAATACAAAATGGATATCATGTGCAGGGTAACAGCCTGATAGCCAGAGAAATTCTCAAAGCTGAAATTAAAATGGCTGGAGATATTATTGTGAACGGTGGCATTATCGGTGCCCAAATCAAAACAGACGGAAACATCCAAGCCAGATATATTCATGACTCGCACATTGAAGCATTCGGAGATGTTGTTGTTGAAAAGGAAATCATTGACTCACAGATTGCTACCAGTGGGCAATGCCTTGTCAATGAAGGCCCTATCCTATCTTCCAAGGTTGCTGCAAAAAAGGGGATATGTGCAATGAATATAGGATCTGAGATTTCAAAACCATGTCACCTGATCGTTGGTGTGGACAAAAACGTAAAAAGAAAAACGGAACAAATAAAAACAATAATACCCCAGAAAACGGCAGAGATAGAAAAGTTAATAACGCTTCGAATTCATCTTATGACATTACCTGGAAAAATTGAAACAAAAATTGGATCCTTGGTTCAAATACTGGATAGGGCCATGGTGAAACAAAGAGAACTGAAAAAAATAGTGGAATCACTCGATCCACAAAAACATAGTGAGCAGTTGACAGATCTTGGGTGCCAATTAAAAGAGGTGATGCTCAAGATCACAGGAGATGAAAAAAACCTTGACGACCTTTTCAACGAACAGGATCACATCACCACTAAAATCTCGAATAACCAAAAAGAGATCATCAGCGCCGAGACAGAACTCAATAAAATAAAAAACAAACTTGAAGAAATTACGGAATGGTCAAGCAGAGAAATGGGAAATCCTGAGGTGGTGGTCAAAGCGACTATATTTGCCAATACGACCATTACCGGGATGTATTCATCCTTGTTGATCAAACAAAATCTACACAAGGTATTTATCAAAGAAGAGGGTTTGCCGGGGGCTGGAGAGTTTCATAAAATAGGTATCAATAGTAGTAAATCAGAAAGTAAAATCACCATTAGACCGCTTTAATCTTAAATGCCATCCCCTTTCATTGTGACAGGGCTGCGGGGCATAAATTTATGGGATAAAAATTTTCGGGGGTGGTCATAACATGGGTCACTTTGAAGCCATTTTTTTGACCTAAAAATAAAGTCAGTAATTACAACTAATTGACAATAACATATATTCAGTTCCCGTGTAGTGGCCCATCTTATGGCCACCCCCGAAAATCATTCCCATGGATGTGGCCGCTTGCCCCATACATTAAGATACCAACAAAACAGTGCCCGGGTAAAGGCCTGGCTTGTTAATACAAAACGCTAAGGAGTGACAAATGAATTTTACCAAATTTCCCAGAAGACACTATGTACCGACCCCCACCCCCCTCGAAGCCATGCCTGCCCTGAGCAAAGCCCTGGGCGGTGATGTGACCCTTTACATCAAAAGAGATGATCTTCTTCCCGGTGCCGCCGGTGGAAACAAAACCCGTAAACTGGATTTTTGCATAGCGGATGCCATGGAAAAGGATGCAGACACCCTCATTACCTGCGGTGCCGTACAGTCCAACCATTGCCGGCTCACAGCTGCCTGGTCTGCCAAAGAAGGGCTTGATTGTCATCTTATCCTTGAAGAGCGGGTCAAGGGAACTTACAAGGAAACAGCCAGCGGTAACAACTTTCTCTTTGAACTCCTGGGTGTTAAAACCATCGGTGTTGTGGCTGCTGGATCCGACATGATGGGTGAAATGGAGAAAAAGGCTGCGGCCCTCAAGGCAGAGGGCAAAACCCCTTATATCATACCTGGTGGTGCCTCCAACAGCATTGGTGCTCTGGGATATGTGGCCTGTGCTGAAGAGACCATGAACCAGCTCAATGACATGCATCTCAGCATTGATCACATTGTGGTACCTTCTGGTTCCGCCGGTACCCATGCCGGAATGGTTGTGGGCATCACCGGTGTCAATGCCAACATTCCCGTATCAGGTGTGAATGTCTCCAGAACCAAGGATGTCCAGGAGGAGATCGTCAACAAGCTGGCCGTTGAGACCGCAGAAAAAGTGGGTGTAAAAGGCGGTGTGGCCCGGGAAGATATTGTCTGCTTTGACAGCTATGTGGGACCGGGATACTCCATTCCCACCGATTCCATGGTGGAAGCGGTGAAACTCTTCTCCATGAAGGAAGCCATTTTGCTTGATCCCGTATACTCCGGTAAGGCAGCGGCAGGCCTCATTGATCTGGTTAGAAAAGGACATTTCCCCAAGGGATCCAATGTGCTCTTCCTCCACACCGGCGGATCTCCAGCACTGTATGCGTACCTGGACACGTTCAGATAATACCTGCTTCACCGTCCGAAACAAAAAAATTTCGTAAATATTCGGTCAACACCACATCTTCACCTAAGTTTGCCCTGCTCACATAGCATTAGTATGCTACGCAACCCCAAATAGGCGAATATGGGGTACTGCCCAAACATTTACAATAGCAACCCGAATATTTACAAAATGCCGCCCCCCCCGATGGGCAATGGGCCCGGCCCGGAACCGTAGACGGCCCAATTGGCCGGTTCCTATTGCCCATCGGAGGGGGGGCTCTGCTGAGGTTGCCCTAAAGTTTTATTTTCTAATAAAAAGAAAATGCAGCACTGGAACGCCGATAGTAAGTACCCACACATATGTTCTTCGGTATTCCACAGACATATCTCATTGATATTTATGAGTTTTATTTTGAGGAATATATGCTCGGGTACTTAGAGGTGTTATTATGGTGCAGAATCTTTTAAAATACTTGAGGAGCGAATCATCAAATGACACAAACCAACGAAAAAGTAGTGGGTATTCTGGGGGGTATGGGGCCCGAGGCCACCGTGGATCTCATGGAACGAATCATCCGCCTCACACCAGCTCTGGACGACATTGACCATATTCGCTGCATCGTGGACAACAATCCCAAGGTTCCCTCCCGCATAAAGGCCATCATTGAAGGCGGTGGTGAAAGCCCCGGTCCCTGCATGGCTGACATGGGAAAGCGCTTGGCCGCTTGGGGAGCTGATTTTCTGGTCATCCCCTGTAACACCGCCCATTTTTATTACGATGATGTGAACAAGGCGGTTGACATCCCCGTGATAAATCTCATTGATCTGGTGGTGAAACAAGTTACCACTACCCATCCCCAATGTTCCAGAGTGGGGATTCTGGCATCTCCGGCCATACGCATCACAGGGCTTTACCAGCAACGGTTTGAAAACCTGAACATCACTCCCATCTACCCCGATGCCCCCCACCAGGAAATTCTTTTCCAGGTGATTAAAAGCGTTAAAGCCGGAAATACGGGGAAGGCCGTTTTACAAGAATATGCCAAAGTGTGTACCCACCTTCTGGCCCAAAAAGCGGAGCATGCCATTGTTGCCTGCACAGAGCTCAGTGCCCTTAAAGGGGCCTTGCCTATTGAAACCATGGATGCGGCAGAAATACTTGCCACGGAAATTGTTCAGGTAATTAAAGAGGGGAAATAGGGTCGAATCCCAATCCGAATTCATGATCCTCTTCCCACGCATCGCTAAGGAGTTTGGTATAGCTTGCTCTGAAATCCACCGTCAATAGGCCGCTGTTTATGACATATTCCTGAACTGCGGAAGCACTGTCATTAGCCGCAGCAACATAGCCATTTATGAACTTGAGCACGATCGTAGAACCCTTTGTACACGATTATAGGCTTCCACTGCACCCAGCGAGCAAACAGAGCAACAAACTTAAAATAGTCATTCGAATCACGGTTTTTCCTCCGTCAACGTTGGGGATCACCTGCAAAGAATGGCGCAGCTATTCTTTGCAGGTGCATCTTGATTGTTGTGCGATGCTCACTCTCGCTTACTGATAGGATCAACCATCCTGCCCATGAACAGGATGCTACCGGTTTGATTGTCCCGGATCATGAATAGAAATGGATGATCGGCACGAAACATCAGAAAACGGTATGCCGATTTTGCTCCCATCTCAACGGCTGTAGCGGCAGCGGCCTCTGTACCTTCCTCAAAAAGTATCGAACGCCAATCAGAAATCAAATTTAGTTGAGGTGATACCATGGCAAACTATATTGGTATCCTATTCAAATTTCGGGGTAAACGCCGTTTAACTCCAAGAATTAGTTTTTTAGATCCAGTAACTACAGTAAGTTATAAAATTACTCATTAACATCACATAATTTTACCCCGAAATTTGAATAGGATACTCAAATCTAAACTAAATTCAAGCAGATGGTTTAATATTATTATGATTTAACAAGTTATACTTGTGATTTGTTAGCATATTTATCAGGATCTTCTGGCAACAGATGATTAAGGGAATATTCAAAAGTTCCAGGGAGAATTTGTTTATCAAAAAAGACCGGGAGGAAGCCGCCTTGATCGTATGAATAATCTTTGTATTTAGCCATTGTCATAGCACCAGGCGGCAAAAGAATCGTCCATGAGGAAGGTGGAAGGTGAAGTGCCTGGATGTTTAATCATCATTTTTCTCAATTCATCTGTTGTTTTTGCGAACATTATATACCTTTCATGGTGTGGGGGGGTAAAGTGATATGGAAATTTATGATAAGAACACTGGACATGGGCATGAAGTTTCACCCCGTAAAGCCCTAATTCAAAGGCCTGTTCCAGAATCTCCACAGCGCCTTCCTCTCCGGGAAACACCGTTGCCATGCCCAGAACCCGACCTGAAAACCGATGACATATTTCACTCATATACTGGTTCAAAGATCTGGCAATCCCGGGTTTATGGGCATATTGAAGGGCCACGAACCGGCTCACCCCCCGGTTCAAAAGAAAAGAAATCAAATCGGGACTGCTTTCCTGGTAGCGAATTTTCCAGGCATGGGCATCAAACCAGTTTCGGACAGCAGAAAAAATCTTGTCCAGAAAGATATGAACATGGGCATCCATTATCCAGGGCAAACCCAGAGGAATCTCTGTTCCTTCGGGATCATTTAAAAAAGGCAGTTTAGGTGTTATCATGGCATCTCATTTTTTTAAATTTCAGCCTGTTCATTCCAGGGGGTTATGGTGTCTGGCAAATGGTAGCTCATGCAAAAAACTCAAGAAACAATATTCTGGAACCAATAAAGACCAGAATCAGGCCGCCGAAAATTTCCATGCGCTTGCCAAACAGAACACCCAGCCGTTTTCCAATACCGATGGCCAAAAGAAAAATTCCAGCGGTGAACACCCAAATAACAGACCTCCTACTTTTTAGCCATTTCTAGCCGTTATTTTTGGACATTTGGTAAAGGAAACGTATGAAATATTTTCTTGAACAGGGCGTAACATACTGAAATTTATGCACCTGAAAAAAACATGAGTGTCCAATTTTGATAAATAGCCTTGTTTTTCACCTTAACTTATTGTTTTTGAATGAAATACAAAAAATGTTCATTTTTACCTGTAGGAGGTCTGAATAAACGGTTCGACCGGTTCATTTAAATTGTTGAAATTCATATTGCCCCCGGACTCAACAAGTGTGATGACTATTGATCAACCGAATAGGGGTTTAGAAACTGCCGTCTCCAAAAAAGCTGCTTATCCACCTCATTCAACCCAGCTTCTTCACAGATGATTTCCCAATGTTGTTCGATTGCGGAAATCAGGCTATCGAATATTTCGCGGGCTTCTTTCTTAGAAAGAAGGAAATTGTGTGCGGTCTCAAGGCATGTCTTGAGCCTGCTCAGATTGTTGTTGCCAGATATGAGCATGGCCTGTGAAGCCTCATTGCCTGTGCGGCCTTGAGGACAAATATCATAAGCAGGTGTCAGTGTTAGCGCTTTACCATCCCAAAAGGCCGCATGGTTCCGAGCATGATCGTCGGTGTTGCCGCACAGAATATTAAAGGCAAGTCGGGAAAACAGCTCTTTCAGTGTATGCCTTGGACTGGTAAAACGGAGGCGGATAATCTCGGATAATGTTTCATAGCTAGCGTATCGCGCCATCATGTCATCCAAGCCAAAAAGAGTTAGAGCAGAGACCATGGCCTTTCGTGTCCACTTATTACCTTTTGCAACGCGGTCAAAGCGCTCGATCAGGAGGACGTCTCTGTTAGCCGCTTTTACCAGTTTCACTGGTGCAACATTCAACCCGGCCAATTCAGCCAGTCGCATGGCGATGAATTCTGCTTTAACAACGCTGTACAGATCAGTGCTGGATGAAAACTTAGCTACGTATTTTTTACCATGGTCTTGGATTAAGGCTTTAGGACGGGCACCGCCAATAGAGCTCCCATGGAATAACGCTTGATCCAGCTCCGGTGTAAGGGGGACACCTTTTTCGACCCGTTTAGCAGATTCAATCAACTCTTCCATGCTGACATTATTTGCGGTACGCGGTACGTATTCTGTCGGGGATTGCTGGAAATCAAGTGCACCAATCCTGTCCGAGCCAGACTCCAGCAGGTAGGTCAGCTCATCCAGCTCGGCTGTATCTGTGCCAGCGCCTTTAAGCCCCAATTTTTTATTGATAATCACACGTCTGCCCCACGCGTCAGGAGCGGCATCCCTGATACAGCCGGGCATGTTTAATCCTTCAAGCAGGGGAAACACCCCTGCTTTTAGCGGCAATTCGGGTTCGTAAATTGGAATCGCAGGCTTGCTGTCATTAATACGATTTAGATAGCTTCGACCATAATTGAACAGGAGAACTCCGTTATCAACTTCAAGCAGTCCAGCCACGACAGGCTCGGTTTTGCCTGGCAGCCATATCCAGACAAAAGCGTCTTTCTCTGTTTTAGAAATCATCGCGTACCACTTTGGATTTCTTGCGAACAGATTTTGGCAGGAGCGCCAGCT
>Ga0307929_1002434_pt1 | contig 12035 bp, 11 predicted proteins | sample AceLakmetage1330_FD_203160 | JGI IMG/M metagenome (GOLD analysis project Ga0307929, IMG submission 203160) | Saline water microbial communities from Ace Lake, Antarctica - #1330 | ecosystem: Environmental > Aquatic > Non-marine Saline and Alkaline > Saline | place: Antarctica: Ace Lake...
TTGCTGTCCAAATCCTCCGAGCGTTTCCTCGCGACAGGATCAGACCCCCGGCATTGCCGCCTATTTGGAACCGCTGTACGTAAACCGTCGACGTCACGGTGAATTCTGGTATTGTCGTATTCTGCTGGCAAATGGTGAAGTGGCTTGGACATCTCCTATTTGGATGGATTAAACATGCGGAAGCGAGAAATAGGTTTTTTGATAGGGAGCTTGGTGTTGTGCTCCGTTGTGGCTTTCTTTATCCAATGGCGTGGCGCGTGGCGCTCGAATAATTTTCTGACACCCGAGGAACGCGAATGGATCAACGGGCACTATCGCGGTATCGTGGTTGCTCCTGACCCACGTTGGAACCCTGACACGGCTATCCCGCAGCAGCAGATCTATCAAGGGTTGACCTCCGATTTCATGGCGTTGGTGGAGCGAAAGCTTGGTATACATTTTTTGCGGCTGTATGCCAAAACATGGGATCAAGTGTTGGCTGCCGAAAAGCGTGGTGAAGTCGATATCCATCCCGTTCTGGCGCACTCTAAAGCGCGCTCCAAGGAATGGGTCTTTACTGATCCCTACATTCGTATTCCCATGATTATTGTAATGCGTGACTCGCTAAAGGACGCGTTCAGCCCGGATGTGATGTCGAGCCTGAAGATGGGGGTTGGTCGGGGGTATGGTATTGACGCTTTTGTGAAGGAGCACTGTGTGGACTACAACATTGTTCCTGTTGAAAGCGATCGGTTTGGCCTGATCAAAGCGGCAATGGGGGAGATTGATCTGATGATCATCGACCTGGCTTCTGCTTCGTACTACATAGAACAAGAGGGCCTTACAAATTTGCGGTTGGCCGCCACTATGGGCTCGCTCTATGAGTTCAGTTTTGCCACGCGCCGGGATAATCCCGTGCTGAATCGAATTCTAAACAAGGCGCTCGAGCAGATTACGCGTGAAGAGCGTCGTGCGATCTATGACCGCTGGATTGTGTTTGATGATAAGCCGTTCTACCGGAATCGTTCTTTCTGGTACTCGACAGGATTAGCGTTCTTTACGGTGATCGTGATTTTGACGGTGATCCTTTTTTGGAACATGACGTTAAAAGTGGAAGTGAATGCGAAGACACGCGAGCTCCAAAAGGCCCGTGATATGCTGGAAGATCGAGTTGAGGAGCGTACGCAACAACTCGCGGATGCGAACCAAGCATTACAACGGGAGATCGAAGAACGAGCCAAGATGGCGCATGACATTCTTGACATCAGCGGTAGCGAACGTGCTCGCATTGGGCGGGATCTTCACGACTCTATTGGCCAGGAGATGGTCGGTGTCACATTTTTGAGCCGGGCGCTGCAAGCGGATCTGGAAGATGAGCGGCCTGAGGATGCGGTGCGGGTGGCTCGGATTGCTGACTGCGTGGAGGGGATAATTGTCGGCATGAAACGCATTGTGCGGGGGTTGCTTCCGGTTGATATCATGGACAAAGGGTTGGTGGTGGCCTTGGCGCAGCTTGTGCGTGAGGCCGAGGCGATGTACCATATCACGTGTTGCTTCACGTGTGAAGATGAGGAGTCTTGCCGCATTTCTGATAATGCATTGGCGACGAACATCTATCGTATTGCACAGGAAGCGGTTGGTAATGCGGCAAAGCATGCATCGGCAAAGACGATTGAAATAGAGCTGCGAGTAGAATCTGGGAAGGGTGTTCTGGCCGTTCACGATGATGGACAGGGCATTCAGCGTAAAGAGGGTCATACCGGAATGGGACTCAGAATCATGCGCTATCGGGCTGAGCTTGCGGATGGGAATTTGTCGATTCAATCCAATCCTGAAAATGGTACTACTGTGGTGTGCAACTTTGATCCCAGATTGCACCTGGATAGCCAAGATTTAGTATGAATGGAATTGATGCAATTGGATTTGCATCGAAAGGAGATGTTAGCGTGGAGGGTGAAATAGCGGCAACGGATGAAATCGGGAGCGAGGCTTGTCGGCGTATTGTGCTTGTGGATGACCACCCTATTGTGCGGGACGGATTGATCCAGATGTTTTCCCGGCAATTAGATTTGTCTGTTTGTGGTGAAGCCAGCAGCGCCGAAGAGGCCATGAAGGTTGTTACGGAATTGAAGCCTGACCTCGTGATTGTCGATATCTTCCTTGAAGGGGTCAACGGAATTGAACTCACCAAGATGTTGCATGAGCAGGATGCTGCGCTTCCGATTTTGATTTTATCCATGCACGACGAAGGGCTGTATGCCGAGAGAGCCATTCGCGCGGGAGCCATGGGGTATGTGATGAAGCAGGAGGCCTCGCGAACGGTGCTGGACGCGGTTCGTGCCGTGCTGTCTGGCAAGCGGTATGTTAGCAGTCATGTTGGTCAAATTCTTGGTGATCAGTCCGTGGATTCTAATGGGACACAGTCCGATAGTGCCATTGCCCGGCTAAGTCCCCGCGAACTGAGTGTCTTTAAGTGCATCGGAGAGGGCAAAGACCGAAGCACGATTGCCGAGGAACTCGGCATTAGCATCAAGACAGTGGAAACCCACCGCGCAAGTATTAAGTACAAACTGAATGTACGCAGCGCCGCAGAGCTTCAGCAGTGTGCAACTCGCTGGGTGGAAGAAAAGCCGTAGGCGTAAGCGACTACTTGTTGGATGTTGTTTGTTGGGCGTTGAAAATGGCAATCACCTACACAAAGTAGTGAAGAGTTCACGGCTGTATTTGAAAAACTTTATGACCGATAGTTCGGGGCTTCCTTCATGATTTTTACATCATGAGGGTGCGCCTCGTGCAATCCTGCTGAAGACACGCGCGTGAACTTGCCATTGGTTTGTAGCTCTGCGATGTTGCGGCATCCGCAGTAGCCCATGGAAGAAGTGAGCCCCCCGCAGAATTGTGTCATCACCTTCTGCACCGTTCCTGCATAGGGTACGATGCCCTCGATTCCTTGTGGTACAAGATCGTCTGCATCCACATCTGCCTGGTTGTAGCGCTCGCGGCTTCCTGATCCCTGCTGCATAGCCGAAAGACTGCCCATGCCACGATAGACGACATACTGGCGTCCCTGATGGATGATCTTCTCTCCGGGACTTTCCTCTGTCCCCGCTAGAATGGATCCCAGCATGACGGTGTCGGCGCCTGCCACGATGGCTTTCGGGACATCGCCAGAGTGGCGGATGCCGCCATCAGCAATGACAGGAATCGAGCCTTGTAGTGCGGACTGGGCTGCATGAATCGCAGTGATTTGAGGAATCCCAACACCACAGACCACACGAGTGGTGCAGATGGATCCAGGGCCAATGCCAATCTTGACGGCGTGGGCTCCAGCATCACGCAGGGCCAGAGCGCCATCGGCGGTGCCGATATTGCCGGCGATGATATCAATCTCGGGATAGTGTTTGGCAATCCATCGGGTCATATCCATAACGCCTTTGGAGTGACCATGTGCGCTGTCGACTACGATGACATCGACACCCTCTGCCGCCAATGCTTCGACACGACTTTCGTTATTTGGGCTCACGGCGGCCCCGACGCGCAGTCGATATTTGGAGTCGCGATTGTAGAGGGGTTTGACGTCGCGCACGAGGGTGCTCACATCACTGAAGCTATAGAGTCCGACCAGTTTGCCTTTTTCTACGAGGGGCAGTTTTCCAATCTTATTCTTCATCATGATTTCATAGGCAGCCTGTTGATCGGTATCTGGTGCTGCAGAAATTACGTCCCGGGTCATAACATCACTGACGCAAGCGAACTCATCTTCCGAGTATTTTATATCGGTGGATGTTAGAATGCCGGCGATATTGCCATCATCGTCAAGAATAGGAAACCCGCTAAAGCTGAAATTACGGCTATTCCGTCGTTCCCGTACGGTTTCGAGCGTGTCTGATGTGCGAAAGGTGATGGGGTCACGGATTAATCCATGCAGGTGGTGCTTTACGACGCCGACTTGACGGGCCTGCTCTCCAGCACTTAAGTTCTTGTGGATGATCCCAATGCCCCCCAGCAACGCCATCGAAATGGCCATATGGGATTCTGTCACCGTGTCCATTGCCGCACTAAGAAAGGGCATATTCACATCAATACGAGAGGTCAAACGACTGCGGATAATGGCCTCGTCTGGCAGAAAGTCCGCATATTGCGTAATCAGCGAAACGTCATCAAACGTCAGCCCCTGAAAGGGGAATTCAGCCATAAATTTGGATACAAAATCATTAGTTGCCATCGTTCTACTCCTATTCCACCTCTTGTTGGGCTTGTTGCCCGTAGACTTATATGCCGAATTCGCGACCATTCCAAGCCGAAAAGACTGAAAAAGTTTAGATTTTCGTTCTACCGGTATCAAGATGATGCCTGAACTCTGAAACGTATCTCAGAAATGCGCGATTCCAAGACGTGACATTGGCCTCACATTCCACGCCCGCTCTGCTGCCGCAACTACCTCTCCGACTATCCTTGCCGGATTTCCCAACCTGGGTTTATACGCAAAACATTAAATATATTGATGTACGATCGGATATTGTAATACGTACGTACGTTTTGTATGGTTTATGCAAATGGAGGTGACGATATGGCAATTACGGCATCACAATTGCGTCAGAATGTTTACCGACTCTTGGATGAGACACTTGCGACTAGGAAACCGCTGGAAGTGCGACGGAAAGGCCACACGCTGAGAATTGTTGCAGATCCGGCCCCCAGGGGGAAGTTGGAGGCACTGGTTCCGCACGACTGTATCAAGGGTGACCCTGAGGATCTTGTCCATGTTGATTGGAGCGACACTTGGGATGCAACAGGGGGCTTGTTGTGATCTATCTCGATACGCATGTAATTGTCTGGCTCTACGCAGGGCAGGTGTCGAGGATTCCGCAAACTGCGCAGTCGATGATCGAAGAGCAAGATGTTTGCATCTCACCTATGGTGGTTCTTGAACTGTCGTATTTGCATGAGATCGAACGTTTGTCTGTGGATGCGCCTGTCATTGTCGAATCATTGGAAGCATCGCTAGGCCTTTGCGTTTGCACGATGCCGTTTCACCAGTTGGTAATGGAAGCTGCGGCGCAAAAATGGACGCGCGATCCCTTTGACCGCATCATTGCATCCAACGCAATCTGTGCAGGATCACCATTGCTGACCAAGGATGCCACAATTCTGGCGCACTGTTCGACCGCTACATGGTACTAACAGACAAACCGTAGAATCTGTAAATACGGGAACAAGATGGGCCTCTTGAGCTCGCAGGCTCCCTTAAATTTTTCGGGTGTTAGAGTAGATCAGATCCAGAAGAACCCACCCAACCCTTCCAATAGTTGTGCCATTTGGCATTTCGGATCACGCAAGGCCCGTGTGATCTGTCATCCCGAGGTAAAATCTGTCATCCCGAGCTTGTCGAGGGATCTCAGGTTCCCAGTAATGCTTGAGATTCCTCGGCAAGCTCGGAATGACAATAGCCACTTTGGTTGGTCCATGTTCACGACCTTTCAAAGCCATATGGCATAAGCGAGGAGGGGAGCTTCCACTCAAAGTTCCCCTCCTGGGAGGGGCCAGGGGTGGGTTTCTCAAGGGGTACTCTCAAATAAGGATTCGGATGTGCTCCAAGATTTTGAGGATAATTGGATTGATCTGGATGGCCTCATCCAAATCAAGTTCTTCATTGATGATCCCCGACATCAGGATGATGCCCAAAATCTGTGACGCGTTTCAGAAATGCGCAATTACGGAACCTGACATTCGGCATCAGATCTCCGATCTCTCTGCTCTCTCCGTTTCCCTCTGTTCAAACAGTCCTTCGCATGGCAGATTTACACCAAGATGAATTTTGGCCGCGTGTGGGAAATACAGTCTGGAATGGCAGGCCGGAAGGATGAACGATGAAAGTGATTGTTGATGACCGAGAGCCAGAGGACGGCCCGCTGCGATACTTGCGCACGATGCCGGATGTTGAGGTGACCGTTGGACGGCTTGAGGTGGGGGATTACTGCATTGACGACAGATTTGTGGTTGAGCGCAAAACCGTAGCGGATTTCTCTGCGTCTGTATGCGATGGCCGTTTTTTTCGGCAGGCATGCAACCTTGCGTCTGCGGCTCGCCGTTCTGTATTGATTCTTGAGGGATCCTCGCAAGCATCATCGCTAAGTCGTGAGGCGTTACAGGGTGCACTCATTACGCTGACTCTGATTCTAGGCGTGCCGTTGCTGCGCTCTTTCGATTCCGAAGAAACAGCAAGATTGATGTGCTACGCATCCCGGCAGCTGTCTCGCCACGTTCGTGGTGCTGTAAGCCGACATGGCTATCGGCCCAAGGGCAAACGCAAGCGGCAGCTGCATATACTCCAGGGCCTCCCTGGAATTGGACCCACCCGAGCAGAGTGGCTTCTTGACGCATTCGGAAGTGTGGCAGACGTTTTCGCAGCGACAGAAGAAGAACTAGCAGCCCTCGACGGCTTCGGTGATACCACTGCCAGCAAAATTGCCTCAACCATCCACGAATCTCATGCCTTATACCTGTAGGGCGGTTTTGAACAGGAGGTAACAAAGAGAGCAGAGGGGTAGTGCGAGATTACATCTCGCTCTTATCCGGCAGAGCCCTTGGTCATTTTAATCACGGTCCCCGTGTGTAAGTTTCCTGTGATGGTGTTGAAATGATGCAAGTGTCTTTCTTGTAGCGAGTTGCAAACGGGGGCCGTCTCCCGTCGGCGGGGACTGTCTGTTGCCAGGGGATCGTCGTATGAGCGGTGACGAGTATCGACCAGGAATCGACATTTTCCACCGATTCGGCCCGGACGAACCCGGGTTTGGTGTGTAGCAGCCCGTCAGTCTTTGAAAGACTGCTTTGGTGTTTGTAGGTTGCATGAAATGCTCGCAGTCTGACGCCAATAAGGGATAGTATCCTGCATGCCTTGGCCCCCGAAAAATATTGAAGCCCTCCTCCATCCCATCCGAAGACTAAAGCACCGCCTCGGGCCGTTGTGGTGGTATAGTTCCTTGATGTTTGCGGTGTCCCGGGTGGGGGACGTTGTTGGGCTGTACATCGGGATGTTCCTTGTGCCTGCGGTCCTGGCGCCGGAAAAGTTGGGGGCTGTGCTTCCTCTCGTGAAATTTGGGTTGCTCGTTGCTGTTCCTCTCGGGGTCGTTGCGCGAACAGCGATGAAATTCATCAGCACGCTTCTCGTGAAGGAGGAGCATGGGAAAATCAAAGCGATCCTGCGGGATCTTGCTGTGCTGTCATGTGGTGTTTCCGTCCTGATTGTACTGCTGATGTGGCTGGGGTGGGGATTTGTGGAGCGTAGACTGAAGGTCGACGACGATCGCATCCTATGGCTGCTGGTTGCGACTGTTGTCCTGACATGCTGGAGCCCACTGGCGCAGAGCGTATCTCAGGGGTTGAAGCACTTTTACCGTTTAATTTTGGCTCGGATGCTGGGGCCGATCGGGCGCCTGGTTGTTGCAGTGTTGCTGCTCCAGCAACTCCAGATTGTTGGTTACCTGCTTGCAAATCTGGCCGTGATGGGGGTCACGCTGCTTTTGCTTGGTGAAGGGCTGACTCGCTATTTTCGACGTGACGTCCCGACATCTGATTACCGGGACTTACTGCCGGAGATGATGCGGTATGCGGTTCCCATAGGGCTTATGACATTTATGATTAGCCTCCAACTGACGGTTGAACCGTGGGTCGTGCGTCACCGTCTTCCCGCTCTCGACTCCGCAGGTTTCTACGTAGCCGCCATGTTCGGGAACATTCCTCTCTGGGTTGCACCTGCGATGACACCATTTCTGTTTCCGCTAGTCTCGGAGCGATTCGAACGTGGCGAGTCGACACGGAGGTTGCACCTACAGGCCATGCTGTTTGCGGGGATCATAGGCGCTGCAATCTCTGTCGGACTACTACTGTTTGGCGACCGACTCCTGTCACTTCGTGACGCATGGGCACAGTACCGCGAATACGCACCGTATATGTGGCGGATTGCGTGCGTAACCACTCTCGATGTCCTCTTCAGTTGTCACATGATTCATGAGAGCGCATGCCGAAAATTCACGTTCCTCCGCTACCTGTTGCCGCTCATTCTGGGCGAAGTCGCCCTGCTCTATATCCTGATGGGGTGGGGGGCGTTGGAAGGCATCGTGCCGTCGAACGCCTGGCAGTTTGTGAACAGCCTCTTCTCCCTGAATCTCGAGTTCGTGATCAACTTCATGCTGGGAGCCCGGCTTCTCATGGCCGTTGGCGTGGTCTTGGATCTGATGAGGGGCAGGCCTACCAAGCCTTCTTTCGCGTCAGCTTGATCTGGATGAACAGCAGAATGTAGGTAACGGTTGACAGGAAGCACATGGGTGCGTGAAGAAGCCAGAGAAGTTCACGATGCTTCACCGCCTTTACGACCGATCTACAGAGCTGCGGAAGGATTAGCAGATTGAGAAAAGCTGCCATTTCCATGCTCTTCCCCGTGTAATCTACCCAGTTCTTTGTGGTCTTGCGTCTGGTCATGAACTTAGAGCCGATCTTCATCCGCTTGCGCACGAACTGTCCCAATGATCTGATGTGATGGTGATAGACACCATACCCGTCGATCATACACATCTTGTCATGCCCGTTGATCACTAAGTCGGGAAGAATGGTGCCTTCATGGAACTGGTCACGCTCAAGGTAGGGCTCAACGTATTCTCTGCGGAGGAAGAGCATGCATCCATAGCCAGGATCAAGATGCAGTTTCCTGTACACTCTCCCCTCGGACTCCTTTGTCCCAATAATCCGTGGTCTGCGAGCGATGGTCTCTCCCATGGGGTCGGTGTAGTGTGTAACGGAAAGGTAGTTGTTGACGACTGATCCGCCTGGGATTTTCAAAAAATGTGGTTCCACGCCAATAATATCGGGGAAGATCTCAAATGCCTTAACATACGCCTCCAAAGCATCAGCCTGGACTAGCTCCTCGTCACAATCCAGCAGACAGAGTAGATCTCCTTTTGCCTCGCGAAGCGCAATTGCCTTCCCAAACTCAGCGACCTTACGTTCATTGGCAAGTATCGTCAGCGAGATGTCATGCTCTTCTCGCCACTGCTCGATTAGCGACAGCGTTCCATCCGTGGACTTGGCGTCAGCTACAATTACCTCGATATTGCTATGAGGGTAAGACTGGCAGGCAATACTCCCCAAGCACTTTACAACGTGCCGCTCCTCATTCAGAGTCGGGATAATGAACGACACCTTTGATATAGGACGACTCGCCATCGAAACTCCTGCCCTTCCAAACTATATTCTTAAATACCCCAAATACGAATGAGTAGGGATAAGTGCCGAAACCGACGGGAAGTACGCGCCTACGGAAACCCGACTGCCGTATTTGCCGCAGCAATGCTAACCGACGTCGGGTTTCGATGCAAGATACAAGGAACAGTGATAGGAGTGACGCATTGCGCCACATTAAATGCAACAGAAGCAAAAAGTTGAAGGATGTGAGAAAAGGGTGGTTCGCCATAATTGATGCTACCGAAGGAAAGGGAGCGTTGAATCATGGTGACACAATCGAAAAGAGAGTATTTGGCAAAGATTAAGGATCGCTATAGGCATGCGGACAAAACCGGAAAAGGACACATACTGGACGAGTTTTGCGAAGTGTGCGGGTATTACCGTAAGCACGCGATCCGACTGCTCAATCAAGATGGGAGAAGGAAGAAGAAAAAGCCGGGGCGACCGAGCAAATACGGTCCAGATGAAATCCGAGTGCTCACAACCATCTGGCTGGCTTCCAATCGGCCGTGCGCATCACGGCTGGTGGGGATGATTCCTCTATGGCTGAGGGACTACGAAAATGAGCATGGCTATTTGGATCAGATGGCCAAAGAAAAGCTCCTGACGATCAAACCACGAACCTTGGATCGGTTGCTACATCATGTTCGGAAAAAGCACGGCACACGAGGGCTATCGGGCACAAAGCCTGGCTTATATCTCAAGCATTCTATTCCCATCAAGATCAGCCATTATGAGGTCAAGGAGCCTGGGTTCATTCAGGCTGACACCGTGGCTCATTGCGGAGGATCTCTTGAAGGAGAATTCGTATGGAGCCTTACATTTACTGATGTATTCACGGGGTGGACTGAAAATGGAGCTGTTTGGAACAAAGGGCAATATGGTGTTCACCAGCTATTAAAAACCATTGAAGAGAGTCTGCCCTTCCGTATGCAAAGCTTTAATACTGACAATGGAGGAGAGTTCATTAATCACCATCTTCACAGTTTTTATCGTGATAGGCCTGTGCCTGTTGAAGTAACCAGAGGCCGCCCGGGCAAGAGCAATGATAACCCTCATGTGGAACAGAAGAACAAGACGCACGTTCGTCAGCTCCTTGGCTATGGCAGAATAGAGCAGCAGTCGCTGCTCAAAGAGATCAACGAACTCTATGATGCATCCAGCTTACTCAACAACTTCTTCTGCGCTAACCGACGGCTTATCTTTAAGGAAAGGCGAGGATCACACTACTACAAAAAATATGACAAGCCTGCTACACCATGCCAGAGGCTCCTTAAATCTGAAACGCTCAATGAAGCCCAGAAAGTACATTTAACTGAAATGATGACAACCTTGAACCCATACAAACTCAGCAAGCTGATTGATGCAAAACAACGCTCAATCTTGAGGCACGTCCGGTAGCATCAATTATGGCGAACCACTTTTCAACTGGACTAGGTCACGGGAAGCTTCGGTTGCATTCTATTCTGGCGCACCGCGAGTGATAGGACAGGATGACACCCACACAATACGCGGTACACACATCGGGAAAGGCGCAACTCGGACTTGGCAAAGCGACGCGAAGTGCTTAAGGTGTCTCGCATGAACAGCTCACCACTTTGTGTCGCAATTATACCAGCCCGCGGCGGCTCTAAAGGTATTCAACGCAAGAATTTGCATCCTTTCAAGGGGAAGACGCTCATCTCCTGGTGCATTGATGCAGCTCTGCACGCCAAACTCGTGGATCAAGTTGTGGTTTCAACTGACGATTCTGAAATTGCCGAAGAATCACGCGCCGCTGGTGCATCCGTAATCATGCGCCCGAAAGAGATCAGTACGGATATTGCGTCCTCTGAAGATGCACTCCTCCATGCGCTGTCGAACATGGACACGCAGCCGGAGTTAACCGCATTTCTGCAATGCACGTCTCCTCTAACACAGAGCGAGGACATCGACAACTGCATACGCAAACTTCTCGACACGAACGCAGACAGTGCTTTTACCGCCACCGAATCCCATCGTTTTCTCTGGAAGAACACGGAAGCTGCCACAGGGGTAAACCACGACGGCAAGGAACGTAAGCGACGACAGGAGTTGACGCCGGAATATGCCGAGAACGGTGCCGTCTATGTAATGCGCACGGATGGCTTTCTTCGGAATCGCCAGCGCTTTTTCGGGAGAACGGTGATTTCTGAGATGCCTTCTACGCGGACATGGGAGATCGACTCCCGAGAAGATATCAGAGTTGCCGAAGCCCTTTGCTCTCTTGCCAGGCATTCAGAAGCCCTGCCTGCCGGGATCGACGCTGTGGTATTCGATTTCGATGGAGTGATGACCGATAACACCGTCTACGTCTCCGAAGATGGTAAGGAAAGCGTACGCTGCAGCCGAGGCGATGGTTGGGGCATCAGTCAGGTACGCAAGGCAGGTATCAAAGTAGCAGTCATGTCAACAGAGGAGAACCCAGTCGTCCAGGCGCGATGCGCTAAGCTGAAACTGGAATGCTTCCAGAAACTTGGCGACAATAAAGTTGATTGCTTCACGACATGGTGCGAGGCACATAAACTGGATACGGCAAATGTGATCTATGTCGGGAACGATGCAAACGACATAGAGTGCCTCATCGCAGCAGGAACGGGCGTGGTGCCCGCTGATGCACACGCATCAGCGAAGCAAATAGCCGACTTGGTTCTGCGAGCCAACGGAGGACGAGGTGCAGTACGAGAAATTTGTGACCTGATTTCAAAGAAGAAAGGGAGGTAGGACATGAATCCACCAAGACTTATCGTCGAGGTCGGCTGCAACCACAAGGGCGAAATGGCAGCGGTTCCAAATAG
>Ga0307929_1002435_pt1 | contig 12033 bp, 10 predicted proteins | sample AceLakmetage1330_FD_203160 | JGI IMG/M metagenome (GOLD analysis project Ga0307929, IMG submission 203160) | Saline water microbial communities from Ace Lake, Antarctica - #1330 | ecosystem: Environmental > Aquatic > Non-marine Saline and Alkaline > Saline | place: Antarctica: Ace Lake...
GTTAGACAGCCCAATTGGTCTGTTCCATTACCCCTCCCCGGGGGCTCTGCTGAGGTAACCTTGGAGGCTACCTTTTCATATAAAACATACATGGCTGTAAGACCAGCCACAACGAAAAATGAAAGTCCTTTAATTATAGTACGTTGCTGAGACTTTCTTATAAAAACCTACATGGCAGTAACCACCTGCCACAACAAAAACTGAAAAACTAAGATGCGCCAATCTCAGTACCCAAAACCCAGCACCCAGCATCTGCTTTTTCTTTTAAAAAATAAAAAAGGAGTCTAAATATGGCAAAATGGTATTGCACGATGTGTCACACTGAAGTTGAGCAGGAAAATGCCCCGGATCACTGTACCACCTGCATGGCAGCGGGAAAATTGATCCTGGATGTTGAGGCGGGCATTCCGGCCACCCCGGAAGACGTAAGAGATCAGGCCAGAAAACGGCTCAAGGGGCTGTGCGCAGCCTATCCTGCCTGTGACGGTAATTTTGACAAAGTATGTCAAAAAGAGGCCTATGGAAAACCCATAGGGTTTGGCGGGGCAGGGCAGGGTTCATCCTTTCGGAACAATGCCCAGGCCCTTATGAATCTGCGCCTTAAAATGCGGGTGGTGGGGGAGCATGTGGAGCCCGATGCCTCCATTCAGTTTCTGGGCATAAATTTGGATTTCCCAGTGATGGGGGCCTCCACCGCAGGCATTGAGAAGTATAATGATGCCATGCCGGAAAAGGATTTCTGCCGGGCCATTGTCAATGGATGTCGTGAAGCCGGCACCATTGGCTGGCGGGGGGATACCTGGTTTTACACACCAGAAAACAACCCTGCGCTACAGGTGCTCAAGGAGGAGAAGGGCCAGGGAGTTCCCATTTTTAAACCCAGGGCCCAGGATGTTTTAAAAAAACTGATCCACATGGCCGAAGATGCCGGGTGTCCTGCCGTGGGTCTGGATCTGGACGGTTGCGGTTCCACCATCATGGCCCGGAATAACCAGCCGGTGTTCAGAAAGAGCATGAAAGATATCAGAGAGCTTGTAGAATTCACCTCTTTGCCTTTTATCACCAAGGGAATCATGGCCGTGGAAGATGCAGAAGCCTGTGCCGAAGCAGGAGCAAAGGTGGTGGCGGTTTCCAACCATGGCGGCAGGGTTCTGGATGCCACACCCGGTACCGCAGAGGTGTTGCCTGGGATTGCGGATCGACTTAAGGGCAAGGTGTTTATCACCGTGGATGGCGGTGTCAGGACCGGATATGATGTTTTGAAAATGATCGCCCTGGGCGCAGATGCCGTGCTGTTGGGCCGGGATGCCATTCGGGCCGCCGTGGGAGGGGGAACACTTGGTGTACGGCTCCACATGGAGCATGTTAAAAAAATATTTAAAAAAGCCATGTTCATGACCGGCCAGAACCGTGTGGCCGACATTGACAGGAACATTCTTTATTAACGACTCATTATGAAATGGGCAACGGAATTGCCCTGGAGATGGTTTGATGTCATTGATTTTTCTTTATCTTGCCCTGGGGGCTGTTGCCGGCGTATTGGCTGGCCTTCTGGGCATTGGTGGGGGGCTTGTCATTGTGCCCATGCTCACCTTTGTGTTCACAGGCCAGGGCTTTGCCCATGACCACATTCTTCATTTGGCCCTGGGCACATCCCTTGCCAGTATTTTATTCACCTCTCTGTCAAGTGTCCGATCCCACAACAAAAGAGGGGCGGTAATCTGGCCGGTGGTACTTAAAATAACCCCGGGAATTCTGGTGGGTACCTTTGTGGGCGCCTGGATCGCTTCCCAGCTCAGTACCAATTTTTTAAAGGGCTTTTTCGGTGTGTTTTTGCTTTATGTGGGGACCCAGATGTTGCTGGGTATCAAGCCTGAATCCACCCGTGAGATGCCTGGTACCTCGACCATGTTCGGCGCCGGTGGGATTATTGGTATTTTTTCCAGCCTGGTGGGTATCGGCGGCGGAACCTTGTCGGTTCCCTTTCTGGTGTGGCATAAAACGGCCATTCGGCATGCCATCGGCACCTCTTCCGCCATTGGGTTTCCCATTGCCGTGGCTGGAACACTGGGGTATCTGATCAATGGATGGGGGGTGACGGATCTGCCCCCTTACAGTCTGGGTTACATCCAGGGCACAGCACTTGCAGGAATTGTGGCAGCCAGCGTCTGCACGGCTCCGTTGGGGGCAAAACTTGCTCACACGCTTCCCGTGGATAGGCTTAAAAGAATTTTTGCGTTCTTGCTTTACTTTGTGGCAATTCGCATGATCTGGTCTATTTTTTAAAATTTCTATTACCCCAAGCAGCAAAAGGAGATTAAAATGGCTGAAGTTTTAATTGTTTATGCAACCCGTTCCAGAGAAACCCTGAAAATTGCTGAGCTCATTGCCGAAGGTATTCGCATTTCCGGGCATGGTGCCACCTTGAAAAATGCCAATGAAATCAAATCCGAAGAGGCATTAAAGGGGTTTGACGGGTACGTTTTTGGTTCTGCCACCTATCATGGGGAAATGATTGCTTCCATGAAACAGGTGCTGTTCATTGCCGAGCGTGCAGAATTAAAAGGGCTTCCTGGCGGTTCCTTTGGTGCCTTTGGCTGGAGTGGCGAAGCTCCCCAGCGTATATTTGATACCATGGTTAATATTTATGGGATGAACATGGTGGGTTCTCCTCTGATGCTTAAGGCCAGTTGGCTTGAAGGGGGTGTTCCCATGGCCCAGGATTACGGCAAGGACCTTGCCAAACTGTTGAGATAGACGTGATTTCTCAAATTTCAGAAAAATGGAATTTTACCTTTTCCAGGTCTCGCCGGGATATTGACATTCCCGGCAGCCCGGAACGGTGTGAAGAGCGGATGGTGGTGGAAGATCAACACCAACGGCGGTTTGTGCTGGAAAAATTTACATTGGACCAGATGCCCCACAAACGAAAAATAGCCTTTGTGCTCCATCACCTTAAAGAGCAGGGGCTTTCATGGGTTTATCCCCCTTTGAATAATTTTGAACAGGCTGCCATCACCCGTTTCCAGGGGGCTGGCTGGCAGTTGACTCCCTTTATCAGTGGTGTTCCCCTGCATCGCCCTGAATATGCCTTTGAGGCATGGCGGGGTGAGGTACTGGCCCGGGTTCTCCTTGAATTAAAACAAAGGGCGGGTAAACCGCCGGGCATTGAACAAGGGGATCTCTTTTCCATCACCACCTATGTGACCCAGCTCAGCCAGACTCTCAAGCTGCGTGAGCCAAAGATATTTAAGAAGCTGGAACCGATTCTCAGCCACCTCCAACAGCATTTTTTTCAAGTACATGATCAGATTCCCCCGGGGTTCAGCCATGGCGATTTTCATCCCATCAATATCATCTGGTCCAAAGACGGCATCAATGGAGTCATTGACTGGGAGTTTATGGGTTGGAAGCCTGAAATCTATGACCTTGCCAATCTTCTGGGTTGCCTTGGCATGGAAGATCCCCCGGCTTTGGTGGGGGATCTGGTGGTATCTCTTCTCCACGACCTTGAAGCCGGGAAGTTTTTTTGCCCTGTGGGATGGCAAGCGTTGCTGGACTTTGTCATTGCCCTTCGGTTTGCCTGGCTTTCTGAATGGTTGAGAAAAAAAGATGAAGAAATGATTGCTTTGGAACTGGTGTACCTCAACCTGCTTGTGGAAAATCACGGAGATATCACAGCCCGGTGGAATGCAATGTTACCATGATCGTTTTATAAGAAAGTCTCAGCAACGTACTATAATTAAAGAACTTTCATTTTTCGTTGTGGCTGGTCTTACAGCCATGTATGTTTATATGAAAAGGTAGCCTCCAAGGTTACCTCAGCAGAGCCCCCGGGGAGGGGTAATGGAACAGACCCATTGGGCTGTCTAACAGTTCCGGGTCGCTTCCATTACCCCTCCCCGGGGGCGGCATACAGCCATTTGGCTCCGCGTCTACGACCCTATATTCGTTGTGTCCATCAGGGCATGGATGTTATATGAAAAAATTCTATTGGTCATTTTTTTGAAAAGATAATATCCCCGTAAAAGGTGGTGGCTTCTTCACCGGTATTGTCGGTGTCGGTCATGATGGCCACCCCGGAAATCATGGGAGGGTCCTGGCCAAACAGTTTGCGGTAATCCTCCCGGATGTTACGTCGTTCCTCAACCCAGGTATTTAAGTTACTGCCGCCGCTTTCCACCACCACCATCATCACCCTGGAGGTGTAAGCATTGGGTACAGATGTCCCCTGGGGAGCCTTTCCATCCCAGATGTAGTTGATGGCACCCATGGGGGGATATTCACCATAAATCAATTTTGCCGCATTATATTTTGTCTTTTCAAAAAATCCCAGCCGGGAGCTGTCATAGGCAAAGGTGATATAAATCCGTGCGGGATAATCATCCCCTGATTTAAGGGTGACATCACCATTCTTTAACATGTTCCGAGTTTTCCATCGCCAGGAAATAACGGGGTATTGCATGGGATCAATGGAAATTCGCCGCATTAGCCCGGAAGATGCGGCATTGCTGTGGGCCTTTATTACCATCATGCCATCCTCCCTGACTAAATCATAGGTGGTGTGATTTGTTATTTTTTTAAACTCCATGGGTTCCCAACCCCGGGGCTGTGCATCTTCCGGGGAGGCAGATGAAAAATGACCCACCATCACCGTTGATTCGGTACTATTGGCCCCTGCTACGCTTGCCCATACAATCAATCCGGAAAAAAAAAGCGACCAGAATATTTTTTTTACATGCATGTGTTCGTTCTCCATTTTTTGTTATTTATCCATGAAATCATGGAATTGAATGTCTTCTGTCTCATTTTATGAAACATAATTGTCTCTTTCTTCTCACGGAGTGCCCTTTTGGTTGGAACATAGCACCGGGGTAACGGGAAACTCTTGGTAATTATTGGCTGTGCCATGAGCTTTATTGGCTGTGCCATGGGCTGGTCTGGGAGGCGTACAAGAAATCAGGTTCATAAAAATACATCCCGGCATGAAAATTGATAGGTAAGTTTAAAGAATTCATTCTTAGGCGTTGAGTCTCCTTTTCTGGAAGGCATTGAAAATGCAGGCACATCGGTAATCCGCCGAATTTTCACAATGCAGCATGACAGGATGAACCGGCGATCAAAATGAAAAGTTTTTTTGAGTGAGCCCTTAAGGTTTACAATGAGAATAAACAAGTATAGTATTCTATTACAGTTTTTTGAATTAAATTCATCTTTTTGTTATTTTTAACAAAATTTAACAAGATTTAATAAAACAGTTAAGGAGAATAGTAATGAGTAAATATGAGTGTCCCTGCGATTATGTATACGATCCTGCCGAAGGCGATTATGACAATGGTATCGAGGCTGGAACCGCTTTTGAAGACCTTCCAGACGGTTGGGTGTGCCCCCTTTGTGGTGCTGAAAAAGAGTTCTTTGAGAAACTTGATTAACAGGAGGCTTCAACATGTTTAAACCTGTTGAAATAGCACCGGGTATCTATTCTGTGGGATGCCGGGATTGGGATATCCGGGATTTCCATGGATATTCCACCTATGAAGGCACTTCTTACAATGCCTTTTTGATTTTGGATGAAAAGAATGTCCTCATTGATACGGTTAAAAAGGAGTTCAGCCAGGAACTTCTGGATAACATCAGTAAGATCATTGATCCCGCTGATATTGATGTTGTCATCAGCAATCATACAGAAATGGATCATTCCGGCGCTCTCACCGCTGTCATGAAGCGCATTGGCAAAGACAAACCGATTTTGTGCTCCAAAATGGGCCTTAAGAATTTGAACAGCCATTATCCGGGGAAGCTCAACCTTCGGGCCGTTGAAAATGGGGAAGAACTTGATCTGGGCGAGCGGACCCTTGCATTCATGGAAACCAAGATGCTGCATTGGCCGGACAGCATGTTCACCTATGTGAAAGAAGATAAAATTCTTTTTTCCAGTGATGCCTTTGGCCAGCATTATGCTGGAGACTGCGCCTTTGACGATGAAATTGGTGATAAGGTCATGGATCATGCGGCAAAATACTATGCCAATATTTTGCTCAACTATTCTTCCAGGGTCCAGACTCTCTTAAAGTCCGTCCAGGAATCCGGGCTTGAGATTAACATGATTTGCCCGGATCATGGGGTGATCTTTCGGGACAATCCCGGTGCCATTATCGCCAAATACGACCAGTGGAGTAAACAGGAATGTGAGAAGAAAGCGGTTGTTATTTTTGATACCATGTGGAAAAGTACTGCCACCATGGCCCGGGAAGTTGCCAAGGGCATTGAATCACGGGACGTTCATGTGCGATTGATGAATACACGAAAATGCCACAGAAGTGATATCATGACAGAAGTGTTGGATGCCAAGGCCCTTGTGGTGGGATCTCCCACGCTGAATAATGGTATATTTCCCGTGGTGGCCGATGTAATGACCTATATCAAGGGATTGAAACCCCAAAATCGCATGGCAGCGGCATTTGGCTCCTATGGTTGGAGTGGGGAGTCTGTAAAAATTCTCAACCGGGAATTTGAGGCTATGAAGATGGATGTCGTGCATGAGGGGTTAAAAGTTCAGTATGTACCCGACGAGGCAGATCTTGACAAATGCTTCCACATGGGACAGGCCATTGCGGATAAAATTATTGAAGCTTGTTAACAACACCTTCGCCAAGTTTTAAATCGGTTTGAATTTTTATAATTCATTTACCATAATTTTCATATAAAACTCCGTCCAATGCACTGGAATTATAAGAGTTTCATTTTTCGTTGTGGCTGGTCTTACAGCCATGTATGTTTTATATGAAAATGAAGTGTCCAAGTACCCTCAGCAGAGCCCCCCCCCCGATGGGTAATAGGAACCGGCCAATTGAGCCGTCTAACGGTTCCGGGCCGGGTCCATTACCCGTCGGGGGGGGCGGCATGATATCATTTTCAATATTCGTTGTGTCCCACAGGACATGCCCGTTTATATGAAAGAGTAGGGTGCCTAACATTCTTTCTTTCATTCTTTCATGCTTTGTTGTGGGCAGGCCGAGGCCAGAATAAGGTCTGCCCGTGGCAGTTTATATGAAAATGAAGTGTCCAAGTACCCTCAGCAGAGCCCCCCCCGATGGGTAATAGGAACCGGTCAATTGAGCCGTCTACGGTTCCGGGCCGGGCCCATTGCCCGTCGGGGGGGGGGGCATGATATCATTTTCAATATTAGGTGTGTCCAGCAGGACATGCCCGTTTACAAGAAAGTCTCACCAGCATGTTGGAATTAAAGGACTTTCATTTTTCGTTGTGGCAGTGGTGACTGCCATGTATGTTATATAGGGGCCCAAAGTGTTTGGTTCATGTTGAAATCCAGGGTTTTAGCGGGGAGGGAGCAAACCAGTAGGGGACCCGGTACAAATTTGGATAATAAGGTTTTCCAGAAGAACATGGGGATGCGAGGTGGCGGATTTCAATCGAAAATCCAGATCTCCCAGGGCCATGAGAATATGGATAAGCTCCTTCTGGGTAAAGTTATCTGATTTTAAAAAGGTCTGATAAACCGGGTAGGGATTTTTCGGATTCGGAGCCATGCTAAGGTCTGATGCGGGTTTCTTTTTTTTGGCTACGGCTTTTTTTTTGCCCGAAGGTCTCTCTTCATCCACCAAGGGCAACTCATCTTCCCAGTCGGCAAGATGTTGGCGCATCAACTCATCTGCCTTGACCGCCGCTGGCAGCGTAATACGGGTGAATTGCTGATAACTTTGACCTGGATGCCATACCATCTCTTTTTTGCCCCGACAGGACTCCACAAACCCCTTTACCCGGGTGATTTTTCGTATCTGGTTACCCAGGGCCTTTAAAAATTGCAGGGGATGGGCCCCCTCCTGGGTCAGGGAATGAAAGTAAAACAGAGCCGATGGTGCGTTGCGGTCAGCCACGGCATTGGTGAATTCAAATATGGCATCCTTGCGGGTACGTTCCACCACCGACTGCACATCCGTGGCAGTGATGCCCGGTCGGGGGCCGATAAAGGCCACCAGTTTTTCCAGGTTATCCACCAGGGTGGCGGGGTCAAACCCCACCCGGTCGGTGAGCAGGGTAAATGCCTGGCCATCAATGCCCTTTTGCACCGGTGTCAGCACCTCCTCCATGAGGGTGCGCAGCAAAGCTGCCTGTTCGGTTTTATCTGCCTTGCGGCTGCCCTTGGCCACGGTGCAGTCCACCACCAGCCCGCATTTAGAAAAGGCCTTGAACAGGGTCCGACGTCTGTCCGCCTGGGGGGTGGTGAGCAATAGATAATGCCCCTGGGGGAGCCCCTTTTCCATGAGGGCTTGCAGGGCATCAAGGTCTGTGGGTAAAATTCCCGATTGACGATCCGTGGAAAACAGGGGAACGTCCTTGGCTGCCACCACCAGACGATCCTGCATCATGGAATAGGTTGACACGCGCTGCACCATCACCGGTAGCCGGGCTTCCTCACCATCCAGGAAATCATACCCAAGGCTGCGCTGGTCTTTGGGGAGCAATCCATCTAAAATGTGATCAAACATTTTACGACATAAAAAGGATTCGCCATGGACAAGATACACCGATGGCATATCCGCAAAAGAAGTGGTTTTAAGCCATTGGGAAACTTCTGTGTGTTTGATCTCCACCACAGATCACCGCCCGGATCTTGACTGGCGGGAAAGCCATAAAAGCATCCCCACTGCCACCAGGGCCATGATACCGCCAATGGTCTGGGAAGGGGAAATCACATGCAAAACAAATTCCCCCCGCTCATCCCCCCGGAAGAACTCTATCAAAGATCGAAAAAGTCCATAAAAAAAGATGTAAAGCCAAAAAAGTCTACCGCTAAAGGCAGATTTTTTATCCATGGCCAATAGCAGACCAAAGATAATTAAATTAGAGAGAACGGCATATAGCTGGGTGGGATGCAGGGGAATGCCCAGGGGGGCCAGAGAATCGGGATCAGAAAAGGTGATGGCCCAGGGCAGATCACAGGTTTTTCCATAGCAACATCCGGCAAAAAGGCACCCCAAACGTCCCACGGCATGGCCCAGGGCAATGGACGGGGCCAGCAGATCGGCGGTGGACCACAGGTCAAACTGTTTTCGTTTAACATAGACCATAGCTGCCACAAGGGCCAGGATGAAGCCCCCGTAAAAAACCAGTCCTCCATTCCAGATTTTAAATATATCCAGGAAATTATCTGAAAAAAGGGAAAAATTCTGGATCACATAAAAAAGGCGGGCCCCCACCAGGGAGGCCAGAAGTATCACCAAAAAAAGATCTGTAATTTCTTCGTGCTGGATGGCGGCACCCCGGGCCCTGGCCCGCCGGGAGGCAAACCAGATGGCCGTCATAAATCCCAGGGCCACAAAGAGCCCATAGGTATACAGGGTGATGCTGCCGATTTTCAATAGAATGGGATGCAATGCATAACTCCTAAATCAAAATGGGTTAATGCCCCCCCCGACGGGCAATGGGCCCGGCCCAGGACCGTAGACGGCCCAATTGGCCGATTCCTATTGCCCATCGGGGGGGCTCTGATGAGGTTGCCCGGAAGTTTTATTTTCTAATAACGGGCATGTCCTGCCGAACACAACGAATATTGAAAATGCTATCATGCCGCCCCCCCGACGGGCAATGGGCCCGGCCCGGAACCGTAGACGGCCCAATTGGCCGGTTCCTATTGCCCATCGGGGGGGCTCTGCTGAAGATGCCCGAAAGTTTTATTTTCTAATAAAAACACCCATAAGCCAAGCCTGACCCCAATCACATCACCCAGTACCTAAAACCCAGTACCTATTACCTATTACATTTCCGGAATTTTGTTCAGGATGACGTGGTAGAAGAGAATCCCCATGCCGATACAGATGGCGCTGTCCGCCACGTTAAAGGCGGGCCAGTGGTAGGCGCCAATGTAAAAATCCAGGAAATCCACCACCTGGCCGAACCGGAACCGATCGATTAGATTGCCCACGGCTCCCCCGAATATACCGGCAAGGCCCATGGAGAGAAACCGATATTCCCGGGCCACCTGGGCATAAAACCACAGCAATCCCACGGACACCAGGGAGGAGACAAAAAGAAAAAAAAACTGGCGCACCGCCGGGGACTGTTGGGCAAACATGCCAAAGGCCCCACCGGGGTTGAGCACGTGGGTGATATTAAAAAAAGAGGTCACCCCAATGCGCTCATACAGGGGTAATTGCGCCATGATCAACGCCTTGGTGAGTTGATCTGCGAGGATAACACTCCCCGCAATGATCATCAGCCGCACCAGGCTCTGTTTTTTTGTCACGGTCATGGGTGGCTATGCCTGAACACCAATGATGTCCAGGGCTCCAGAACATCGAGAACAGGTACCGGGCAGATCTTCCCGGTTTCCAGTGGTGTCGTCATAGCGCCAGCACCGTTCACATTTTTCTCCGTCGGCCTTGGCAACTGACACGAACAGCCCTTGGATCTCTTTACTGGTAAATCCGGTTTCACCCGGGGTATCCAGCAAGGTTGCCTGGGAGACAATGAAAATATCCCTCAAATCCGGCCCAAATCCCGCCAGGATCTCCCTGACATCATCGTCGGCCACATGGATGGCAATGGCGGCATCCAGTGCATGACCAATGAGCTTGGCAGCTCTGGCCTCTTCCAATGCCCGGGTCACCTCAGCTCGAACATCCAGAATTTTTTGCCATCTAAGCCCCAGAGTATCATCCTTCCATGTCGGATCCACCACGGGCCGGGAGGTGAGATGGACGCTTTCTGCCTTACCATCAAAGGCGGGCATGTGCTTCCACACCTCTTCTGCGGTGAAGGGTAAAATGGGGGCCATGACCCGGATGATGCCATCCAGCAGATGGTACATCACTGTCTGGGCATTACGTCGCACCGTGGCTTCGGGGGGTGAGGTGTAAAGTCTGTCTTTATTAATGTCCAGATAAAAGGCGGACAGCTCCACCACACAAAAATTGTGCATGGCATGGTAAATGGTGTGGAACTCATAGGCATCATAGGCATTCAGGGATTTTTCAATGAGGGTGGCAAGCCGATGAAGCACAAACCGATCCATGTCCGTCATGGCCGACACGGATTGAAGATCCGTATCTGGATTAAAATCAGACAAATTACCCAGCATGAACCGACAGGTATTTCTGATGCGGCGATAGGCGTCGGAGAGCTGACGGACAATGTTGTCTGATATTCTCACATCATCCCTGTAATCCGCCGAGGCCACCCAGAGCCTTAAAATATCAGCTCCGTGCTGTTTGATGATCTTTTCCGGGGACACCACATTCCCCACGGATTTGGACATTTTTTTGCCATGGGAATCCACCACAAATCCATGGGTAAGCACAGACTTATAGGGGGCATGGCCGGTGCGGCCCACGGCGGTGAGAAGGGAGGAGTGGAACCATCCCCGGTGCTGGTCACTGCCCTCAAGATAGAGGTCTGCCGGGCGTTGGAGCCCTTCTCTCTCTTCCAGAACGGCGGCATGGCTCACACCGGAGTCAAACCAGACATCCAGTATGTTGTGGTCCTTTTGAAAGTGGGTGCTGCCGCAGTTTTCACACACCGCGCCTTCTGGCATAAGCTCTTTGGCATCCCTGGCAAACCAGACGTCCGAAGAGTGTTCCAGGAACAGGCCATGGATTTTATCCACCGATTCTCTTGTGATATACACCTCCCGGCACTCCTCACAGTGGAACACCGGAATGGGAACCCCCCAGGAACGCTGGCGGGAAAGGCACCAGTCGGGTCGATTCTCGATCATCGAGTAAATCCGGGCCTTGCCCCAGGCAGGAATCCAGTTGACGTTGTCGATCTCTTCCAGGCTTTTTTTACGCAACCCCTTGTTATCCATGGAGATAAACCATTGAGGAGTGGCCCTAAAAATCACCGGTTTTTTACACCGCCAGCAGTGGGGATAGGAGTGGGTGATGGGGACATGTTTCACCAGAGCACCCAGGGCTTCAAGTTTTTCAATGATTCCCTGGTTGGCCTTGAGGATGAACTGTCCCTCAAAATCGGCCACCTCGTCGGTGAAACATCCCTTGTCATTCACAGGGG
>Ga0307929_1002436_pt1 | contig 12030 bp, 8 predicted proteins | sample AceLakmetage1330_FD_203160 | JGI IMG/M metagenome (GOLD analysis project Ga0307929, IMG submission 203160) | Saline water microbial communities from Ace Lake, Antarctica - #1330 | ecosystem: Environmental > Aquatic > Non-marine Saline and Alkaline > Saline | place: Antarctica: Ace Lake...
CAATGCGGGCGATTACTTTGTTGACACAAGGGAACCAATACATCTCAATGCCCATTTCAAGCTAAACTTTTTGGGTGCCATAGGCTACAATGGAAGGAGATGGTTCACAGGGATCCAGTTTATTTCGGATACCTATTATTCAAGGCTCGAAAAAAAGATGATTGCCGGAATTGGCCATGGCAAGACCAGCCTTTTTGTTGGGTATAGGTTTAAGACTAAGAAGAAGTGAAAATAACTTTTTTTGAAGGATATAAAACCTCATTTTTTGGATGTAGAAGGGATGGCTCCTTAAACAATCCGGCTTTTTTGTTAATCTATATAGCAGTGCTACTATTTAGCCATACCAATGCTTTTGCCCAGAAAAAGCCTGCCACACCTACCTTCGATACCATCCATATCACCCCCGAAAATGTTGTTATATTTAAGGATTCCATCTTGATCCCTCAATCCGATACCATTCTCCTCATTAAAAAGGGTACGAAATACAGGACAAGAAAAAATCCCTATAAAAAAAGCGAGGCTTTTTATGATTCTCTTTATTACAAATCCGACAATAACTTTTTTGGGCGGGAGCTTTATACAATGCTTGTGAAGTATAAGCCACAAGACCAGGAGGTGGTTTCATCAAATCATACTGATGCTTCGGAACCCTTTGATGCCTATCTTGGAAAAACCATCAGTTCCATACATTACAAGCAGGTTGACCTTATGGAAGGTTCGGTTGATGATACTTCCAGGCTCGCGGTTACCGACATTGGCAGGTTTATTAACAAAACACACGTCAATACGAGGCCCGGAATATTGAAAAACTATACACTGGTTAAGGTAGGCGACAAAGTAAACCCTGGCATCTTATCGGATAACGAGCGTGTAATTCGCAACCTGCCCGGTATTGAAGATGTGCGTTTTCTTTTGGTTCCTGATCCCGATAATGACGACATGGTAAAGCTGATCATTGTAACCCAGGATGTTTTCCCGATAGCCATTACTGCACAAGCATCAAGCATTACCAATTTCCAATTGGGATTTTGGAATAGCAATACCCTTGGTTTAAATTTTGGATTTGGCGGACAGGTGTATTTCGATGCCGATGAAGCACCGGTACTTGGGTATGATTTAGGTGCCAAGTACGGAAATATCAAGGGCTCATTTATTGATGCGGAACTTACCTGGCTTGATGCCTTTGTTTCCCAGAGACTACAACTGAAATTCAGTAAGAAGTTTTTAACCCCACAAACGAAATTTGGAGGTGAACTCGATGTTGGATGGATTGATGATGTGTATGGAATTGGAGTTGAAGATACCGTTTATGAATGGAATTATACGGTAAATTACCAGGATGTCTGGGCAGGTAGGTCATTTCTTCTTGGTAATGAACAAAGCCGCAAAAACCTGATTTTTTCACTCAGGCTCAGAAGGGAGTATTTTATTGATCGCCCCTATGTTGCCCGGGATAGCAATGCAGTTTTTCATGATGAAAAATACTACCTGGGGAAAATAGCATATTCAAACCTGAGCTATTACAAATCAAGTTTAATCAGATCCTATGGAGTTACTGAAAACGTACCGTATGGCATGGTTTGTAGCCTTACCTTTGGCTACACGGATATCGAGTTTTTTGGGCGTACCTATCTTGGAGGGAGGCTTGCTCTTGGCAAATATTTCACCGATGTAGGCTACTTCTCTGGCAATGTGATATTAGGAACGTTTTTGGATGGCGGAAAACCATCACAGGGTATATTCGAGACAACACTCTTTTATTACACGCCCTTGATGCATATCAATTTGTATGGTGCACGCAGCTTTTTTACCTTTAGGTATCGACGGGCATTAACAAACGATATAAAAGCAGATGTCAATTTCGGTGATAAAATCCGAGACCTGGACCAGAGAAACCTTACAGGCAGGTCATTGCTTAGCCTGAATTATGAATTTGTTTTATTTCCATCGTGGTACATTTATGGATTCCGTTTTGCCCCTTATGTATTTGCCGACATGGGCTTGATCTCAAGTTCAGTAGATGTATTTTATCAAAGTAGCTTTTATTCCGCTTTTGGATTTGGAATTCGATTAGGGAATGAGAGTTTCGCTTTTAATACCATCAATCTATCTATGGGTTTCCTGCCACAGGGGTTAAATGATCAATCCGCAATATTCTATCATTTCGATATTGGTCAGCCTCCCCTGATCCCGGGCTTAGACGTTCAAAGGCCGCATATCTACAGGGAAGAAGTTATCTTTCCTACCAGTTTGTAAAATATTTTTTTATACCAATTTAACATCAAAATTTCTCCCGTACGTACGGGAGAAATTTTGATGCATAAATGGTAAATGCCGATGTATATTTAAAGCAGCATTAAAAGCGAAGTGAATTAATGGCGCAGTTTAAATAACAATCGGTATTGTGCTTTAAAATAACATAAATTTAATATATAGGAGTTTTGTCGTATAAAAACTTTTATACTTTTGCGCGCTTAATTTTTAACCACTTAAAATTTGAAAACAATGGCAAACGCTGAAAAATTAAGGAAAGCAAGCGAATCAGCAGTGCAAACATTCGCTAAATTGAAAATGGACGAATATGCTGACTTACAATCAAAACTCGAGTATTGTATTGGAAGTTACGACCACGACAACAATCCATCAGGATTGGTTGAATACGGAACAATTGCATTAAATGAATTGAAAGCTATAAAAGAAAAGAGTCCACGTAAAGTGACCAAGAAATTGATTACTGACCTTGAGAAGAGCCTTTAAGAAAAACCTTTCTAAAACAAAATTTAAAGCTGTACGAATTTTCGTGCAGCTTTTTTTATTGCCTCGTTTGCTTCTTAAACCTGTTTAAATTATTCCTCACTGTCAAGCAAACTCCTCAACTGAAACTAATCTTAAAGACCAGATAATCCACTAAGTAGCCCCTATGTGTGCAGTCAGCAGTCTTCAGTTGGTGGGCCTCAGTTCTCAGTTTCTCAGCCAGAATGGTCGATAAGGGTTTAAAGCCAGGGCCGCTTTGAATTTTCGATATTTTCATCCAACAACATTCAATTTCTATCACCCAAGCACAACATTCAAAACTGTCAGTATGGATAAATTCCAAATTTCTTACCAACGACCGAAGGAAGTCCGTACGGAAGAAAGTAACAATTTCTAAAATTAACCACTAATACCTTTCTCTTCATTCCCTTTGCCGAAAACTTAAAAACCCTTGCTTCTCATCTGTGTTTTTTGTACTTTGCGTCCTCAAAAAATTTCGGGAGTATGAAAACATCTATTACCATCGCCAGAATCATCTTGCTGTCTCTGCTAATACCCTTTGTGTGTTTCTCAGAAAACGTCACTAAAGAAAGGGCAGCAGCACTTGCAATTCATTTTTTTTCCTCAGGTATTGAAGCCAAACACTTCGCTCATTCATCCGAAATATCAAATATCCAAACCCTAAACAGCGAGGGTATTCCTGTTTTGTACGTGATTAATTTTAGGGATGGTGGTTTTGTGGTTACCCCAACCGACGACTCATTCTACCCGATCCTGGCCTATTCATTCGAAAGTAGTTTCTCCGAAACAGAGCTTCCACCAAATTTAAAATCATGGTTGGATTGGTATTCTTCCCAAATCGTAGCAGGTATTAATGAGCCTGATCTGTGTTTTAAAAATCAGGTATTTTTGTGGGATAATTTCCAGGAAGTAGCACAAGATTTTTTTACAGGTGAAACAGGTGTTGAACCGTTATCAACAAGCAAATGGGACCAAAAAGATTATTACAATGAAATGTGCCCGGACGATCCCGATGGATTTGATGGACATTCGCCAGTAGGTTGCGTTGCTACGGCCATGTCGCAATTAATGTATTATTATCGTTTCCCAGCTGTGGGCAATGGATCGTACGCATACACTCCCCAATATGAAGATGGGATTTATGGTGGGCAAGTTGCTGATTTTGGCAACACCTGGTACCGCTGGGACGAAATGCAGGAGCAGTGTTTCGAATCCAATTTGGCGGTTGCGGAGCTTTGCTACCACTGTGGTGTTTCGGTGAATATGGAATATCAATCGAGCAATGCAGGTGCTTCATCAACCGATGTACCTTCGGCGCTTATCAATTATTTCAATTATGCACCATCGGCATATTACCAGGAAAGGGCAGGGCTGGGTTCCACTACTCAATGGCTGACGATGCTTATGCAGGGCCTTGATAAGCGGCAACCAATTTTATACAGGAGTACCAACGGTTGGGCTGGGCACGCCTATGTTTGCGATGGTTACCAGGATTCGCTTTATTACCATTTTAATTGGGGCTGGTCGGGCAATTTCAACGGCTACTTTTATATCGAAGAATTAATTCCCGGGGGCATTAACCTTTCCTATGGTCAGGGTGCTGTATTCGATATTTATCCCGATACCACACAATTCGAGTATCCTCTATTTTGTGATGGGCCAAAAGTATTGTCTTCAAAACTTGGAACAATTGAAGATGGCAGCGGCCCGGATAATTACCTTCCGAACACTTCATGCAGTTGGTTGATACAGCCTGCTGATACCTCCCTGACCAACATGCTGCTTGATTTTTTGTTTTTAGACACCGAAGCTGGTACAGATATCATTTCAATTTATGATGGCCCTACTGCCGAAGCAGAACTTCTGGGTGAATACAGTGGCAACGAAATCCCGGGAACGATTTATCCCTCATCCAATACTGTTTTTATTACATTTCAATCCGATGAGGAAAGTGAACTAAATGGATGGAAATTATCGTACTATGCCTACCGGCTGCCATTTTGCGACGAAATATTTGTTGTAAACGATAAGGATGGTGTGATTGAAGATGGAAGTAACCACCTACAATACGCGCACAATACAGATTGCTCGTGGCTCATCGCCCCCCAGGTTCCCGTCACTGACTCTGTAGATCGCGTAAGGCTGCATTTCGATTTGTTCAGCATTGCCCCAGGCGACACGCTTTATGTGTATGATGGCGAAAATGAAACCATGCCCCTTTTGGGGAAATTTTCGGGATGGAACCAGCCGGAAGAAATAATTTCGGGCAGCAATAAAATATTTTTGAATTTTCGGACTGATGGCGGGTGGGCCGGGCCAGGTTGGAAAATCAGCTATTATGCTGTTAACCCTGATTATTGTAAAGATACGGTTTGGCTGACCGGGCAGAGTGGCGTGATTGAAGATGGTAGCGGAGCGAAAAACTACGTGGAAAATACCGAATGCAATTGGGTGATTGATGTGCCCAATGCCGAATTTATTGTCCTTGATTTTATGGAAGTTGACCTCGAAGAGTTTTACGACAACGTGAAGGTCTATGATATGAACAACAGCAACCAGTATATCGAACGTGTTACAGGGTACGAACCTTACCAGCCTTTTACAGTAAATTCTAACCGGGTTTTGCTGAAATTTACAACTGACGAAAGGGATAATTTTAGTGGATGGAAAATGGCCTACCATGCCTCGGTTGAAGGGATAGATGAAGGATATTTCAACAAATTGCTAATTGTCCCTAATCCATTTACTGAAATAATAACTATAGAAACTCCAAACAATTCCCGGGATTTAAACTACTTGGTTTTTGATATGCTTGGTGATGTGAAGCTTTCCGGTTCAGTTCAAAGCAACAATCAATCACACATCAACCTGAAAAACCTGAACACGGGGATTTATTTCATCCGGCTTTCGGATGGGGGAAGTTTTGTGACAAGGAAAATTATTAAAAATTGAAAAATATTCTTTTGGTGGATAGAGACAAGGCATGCCTTGTCTCAGCGTTGGAATATAATTTCTAATCCGTCAAATCCGCGAAAATCCGCATCTAAAATATACGGCTTTATGGAAACCCAATAAAACAAAAATATGAAATCCTTTACCCTCCTATCTTTTTCGCTTTGCATGGCAATACTTTCATTTGCCCAGGACAAAGCCCCCATTGCGGAAGACGATTACTACGAGGTCTTTTCATTAAGGACCGACACCCTTCATGTTCTCGAAAATGACTTTGCCTACAATGAACATCCATTTAAGCTACTCCAGGTTTTACCACCCATGCATGGCAAGATTGATTGGGACGATAGCCTCATCTATTTAACACCCAACATGCATTTTAAGGGTGCTGATTCTCTTAAATACCGCATCCTTGACCTCGAGAATAATTTGATGTCGGAAATGGCAACAATTTACCTGGAGGTGGAAAACAAAAGTTTCGACACCCTGAATACAAACAACATCCGCTGCCGCATCAATGCTTGTGGTGTGCAATTTTGGGACATGGATGATGTGAATATGTTTGAGGCTCCCGCCAATTCAGGAGTAAATGCAATCTTTTCTCAATCGCTATGGATGGGGGCCTTCGACCAGGATGATGTGTTGCACGTTGCCGGTGACACCTATCGCTGGGGAGCTGATTTTTTCCCTGGGCCAAAATTGGATCCTATTAATTACAACTCAGAATACGACATCAATTGGAACAGGGTGTGGATGCTCCATCAATCGGATATAGATTTTCATCGTTCACATTGGCAGGATGCAGGCTACGAAATGATTGAAAACATTAGTGAATGGCCGGCAGCTATCGTTCCATCTTATGCACCTTTTTATGATATGGATGGCGATGAAAACTACATGCCTGAAAACGGAGATTTCCCTTTAATCAAAGGTGATCAGGCCATCTATTTTATTTTTAATGATGATCGCGACGAACATACACAAACTGATGGGGTCAAACTTGGGATGGAAATCCATGCCATGTACTATGCCTATAACAGGCCAGCGGATTCAACCCTGAACAACACTATTTTCGCTTCCTACAAAATCATCAATAAATCCGAAAATGATTACCATGATTACTATATTGGATTTTATAATGATTTTGATATTGGCTGTCCCTGGGATGACTATGTGGGGACAGACACCATATTAAACTCAATGTACGGCTACAATGCAACACCCATCGATTGCAGTAATCAATATGCGGAAAATTACGGGAGTTTACCACCTGCAATATCAGTCACGGCCCTGAATTTCGATATTTCATCCACCATAACTTTTCAAGGATGGGGGCTGGTCCCGACTACCGATCCACAAATAGATACAGAATATTACAATTATTTAAAAGCCATCTGGCGCGATTCAACCCATCTAAGCTATGGGGAACAGGGTTATGGTGGCACCGGGCCAATTAATTTTATCTATCCCGGAAACCCGGCTACGGGTGCAGGTTGGTCGGAGGTTTCGGAAAACAATGAAATTGGCGACCGCCGTGGTTTGCTTTCAGCAGGCCCCTACAACCTGAATGCCGGTGAAAGTATTGAGTTAGAATTTGCGCTGGTATTTGCAAGGGCCTACACTGGCTTAAATTTGCCCAACCTCAATAGCGTGGAATTGTTGAAAGAAAGAATTGCAGAAATACATAGTTTTTATAATGAATCATTGGGTGAAGATGAAATACAACTTCCGAAAATAGAAGTAGAAATATACCCAAATCCTTTTTCGGATTTCATCACGATTAAATCTGAAATCAATTCCCAAAATCATAGCTATTCAGTTTTTAATATTCTTGGGGAGGAGGTGGTTTCAGGGACTGTTCAAAATAACAATCAATCACAAATCAATTTGAAAAAATTGAACAAGGGGATTTATTTTATCCGGGTTTCGGATGGGGGGAATTTTGTGACACGGAAAATAATTAAAAATTGAAAAATATTTTTCTGGTGGATAGGGTAGTTGAGACAAGGCATGCCTTGTCTCAACTGACCATCGTCCGCCAGCCGGCGGACATGGAAACGTTTGATGAGTAGAAAATAGTTCTATCAGTATTTTTCATCCGTCTAATCCGCGAAATCCGCGTCTAATATTTGTAATTCTAAATTTAAACCTTGGAATTTGATAATTTGAAAATATCGTTAATATGTTAGCAAAAGATACTTTCTAAGAGCCAATAAGGCTTAACGCGAAACGCCAAACCCTCAACTTTATTCACTCTAAATACTTTAGCTCACTTTAGTTCACTTCAAACCCCGCAAAGGCGGGATTTCGCTTCGCTCAACTCTAGGCACTTTTATTTCACATTAACCTCTTCAAAATCCGGAATTTCCTCAAGGAAAGCGTAACTGTTTTTTTCAAAATCAATCTGGCAAACGTAGTGCTCCAAACCATTTGTCACCACCAGGTATTTTACCTTTAATGCCAAATTATACCGGGCTACCTGGTCGAATACCTTTTGATTGATTTTTACTGAACTGGCTTTACATTCAACTATGAGCAAGGGCTGACCTTTGGTGCCAAAAGCTGCAATGTCAGCTCTCTTCATCATTTTGTTCACTTTCAGTGAATATTCAACCGCTATCAATGATTGAGGTACACCTTTTTGATTGATCAGAAAATGAATGAAATGTTGCCTGACCCATTCTTCCGGAGTTAGTACAACATATTTCTTTCTTATGATATCGAATATTTCGGTTTGACCCCGGATTTGTCTTGTTTTACATTCAATTGATGGTAGGTTGAGATTAGCCATGAGCAATCAATCAGTTTTGATTCATCGCCAAATTTAACATTATCATTTGTTTAAACTACTTTTGCAGCGGAAAAGAAGATGGGCTGAAAGGCTTGGGATAAATTGACGAAATTAGAAAGGAATCGCTTATGATAACCAAAAATGACATCGTATCAAACTGGCTTCCGCGATATACAGGCCAGGCAGTAGAAGATTTTGGTGACTACATTTTACTCACCAATTTTTCGAAATACCTGGAATTATTTGCTGAGTGGCATAATGTAGAAATTGTTGGGCGCGACCGTTCCATGCCCAGTGCTACTGCTGGCAACATGAGCATGATAAATTTTAGCATGGGTAGCGCCAATGCAGCGACCATCATGGATTTGTTAAGTGCCAAGAGACCAAAGGCTGTATTGTTCCTGGGCAAATGTGGCGGGCTCAAAAAGAAAAATCAGTTGGGCGATTTAATTTTACCTATTGCTGCCATCCGTGGCGAAGGAACCTCAAACGATTATTTCCCTTCAGAAGTACCAGCTTTGCCTGCTTTTAGCCTGCAAAAAGCAATCTCAACTACCATTCGTGAGCATGGCCGGGATTATTGGACAGGCACAGTTTATACAACCAACAGGCGGGTTTGGGAGCACGACGAAAAATTTAAAAAGCACTTGCGAAAAACCCGGAGCATGGCTATCGACCTCGAAACGGCCACTATATTTACTGTAGGTTTTTACAACCAGATTCCAACCGGTGCCTTGCTTCTTGTTTCCGACCAGCCAATGATTTCTACGGGCGTGAAAACTGAGTCGAGCGATCAGGTTGTGACGAAGAACTATGTAGAGGAACACATAAAAATTGGGATCGAATCGCTCAAACAAATGATCGATAACCGGCTAACCGTAAAACACCTCAGATTTTAGTGCCTGTCTCTGTTTCGTTCTTGCTCTGCGGCATAGGGATAACCTTGGATGGCCAAATTAACTCTATGATTTCAAGGGCAGGGTTATCCGTTAAAAATATTTCATTTTTATAATCAGCTCTTTGCTTTGCCGGGTATCGAACTCACAATCCTTGTACCTCGGTGGCCCCATGCGGGATTTTGGATTGTTTGAACTACCCGTTCCTTCTTTGGGTATGCCAATCCAATTTGTTTCAATCTCCCCGTCTTCATCCTCATCGTGATAAACAGCTATTGCATATTTTCCTTCCGCTACATTTTCAAATGTAGCCTGTGCAGTTTTGTCTTTAATCTCGATGTATTTTTTGGCAATAGCATTATCCGGCTCCGACGGGAATCCCTCCTCTGCATTAAATAGCGTTAGTCCAACCTTGCCGTCGTTGCTTCTTAAATCCACAACTTTAACGGTGATATTAACGGTTGCTTTTTCGGATTGGGCAAATCCTGGAAAGGTGGAGAGCAAAAGATGGAAGGAAAACAAAATGTACTTCGTGTATTTTTTCAAAATTTGTATCTCTAAAATAACTTGATCAGCTTAATAACTAAACTAATGAATGATCCAATTGGTAAAATACTGGAGGCAATCAATTTGCCAATTGCTGAAATATCAACAAACCAACCAGTAATTTTTTTATCAAAATACTCATTTACCTTTAGCAAATACGAGTTCAGTTCAATTAGATCATTTAGGTATGTAAAACCTATCTTTCTATCTACTAATTCAATTGATGCCAATTCGATTTCGTTTTGATTATGAATAAAAATATTGGTGATTTGAGATCTCCTGAGGTTTTTTGCCGTTATGATTACCCTATAGAAAGAATATTGAGTGAAGGCTAATAAAATAAAAAGGAATAAATACAAACTACCCATCCCTAAAATACCTACATACAGAATAATGTCAGTAGTAGAATTCTCAAAAATAATATAGATAATTATTGGTATAATTGTGCTATATACAATAAACTCCATGACAACAGACATAAACACTGTTTTTGGTAATTGAAAACTTTTCGGGTTTTGAATTAGGATGCCTATATCAAATCTATATTTATTCAACTTGCTAAAGCCAATTGTAATTATCAACAAACACCACAAGCCAACTGATCCGCACAAATAAGCCATGAAAATAGAAACCTCGAAATATGCAATGTAAATATAAACCACCGAATATGATCCAATTGGCATGAAATTATTAGGAAGATTATTGCCAATCAGCCAAAAAATAGTCGCTGTAATAAGTCCAATTGGAACTGTAAAAAATAAACTCATTTTACTACTCATTTTATCCTGATAATAAGTGTAAATTTTAGTAAATTCAACATCATTAATATTGAAGTATTTTTTAGATTTGACCAAGGCATTCTCAAATTTTATTGCGCTTATTCGACCAAGAGAAAAACCGGCAAATATTGATAGGCTACAACAAATTTGTAAAACATGTACTACTGAACATATTACTTTTGAAAACGAGTCAAAACAAAGTACCAAAATTAAAAATATCAGGTAAGTTGATATTGAAACTATTCCGAATAAAATTAGAGGATGTAGATGGATTTTAGAAAGTATAGAAAATATTGGCCAAGCATGCGAAGCATCTTTAAGGCGATATTTGAAGTTGTTACCTTTCAACATAATAAATTGAAATAATGTTTTGTTTCCACTTCAAAAATAGTAGTTTTATTTTACTTTTTACAATTTGCACCTCGAAATTTACAATCGAATTGATATTGAAACTGGTAATTTCAAAACATCGCTACTAACACCTTCCATTAAGGACACAAGACAAATTGTTGTTGATGTAATTGAGGGCTACCAGGCTGAATAATTTTTGTGTGTTGAAATCTCATCATTACTAAGTATTTTGAATAAACCATGTAGGCGGTACAAATTATTAAATTAATTTTGGCTTCGCATGAGAAGTTTGATACAATTCATCATCTGTCGGGTTAAGGTTCAGGGAATACTGTTTATTTCCGCCATTTTTCTGATTCCGATTTTCACATTCGCTCAATCAAACAACCACTGGACCCGCAGTTTCAACGAGGAATCCTCCCTGCTTTCTGGCGCAGTTGTGGGTGGAGGAGCAGGCCCTTCTGCCATTTATTATAATCCTTCCACCATATCTGAGATCAGTGAATCAAAGTTTTCGTTGCATGCAAGTTTGTTTTCACTTAATTCTTATAAAGTCAAAAATGCCTTGGGCGATGGGGCAGATTTGAAATACCTGCGGGGAGTTATTGAACCGCGGTTTCTGTCGTATATGATTAAACCTAAAAAACATCCAAACTGGAGACTTGAAGTAGCTTTTTTAAATAATGAATCATACAGAATTGAAATGACCAGTTCCATCGATCAAACCCTCGATATACTTACAAATGTCCCCGGCGAGGAACGGTATTATTCTTATTTCCAATACCGAAATATTTACCGGGATGATTGGGTTGGTTTTGGCGGTTCTTTAAAATTGAGCCCGAAATTTTTTGTAGGGGCCAGCATGTTTGTTTCCATTAAAACCATGGAATATACTTACACCCTGGATTTGGAGGCATTCCCTCTGGATTCTGTTTTCGTT
>Ga0307929_1002437_pt1 | contig 12023 bp, 10 predicted proteins | sample AceLakmetage1330_FD_203160 | JGI IMG/M metagenome (GOLD analysis project Ga0307929, IMG submission 203160) | Saline water microbial communities from Ace Lake, Antarctica - #1330 | ecosystem: Environmental > Aquatic > Non-marine Saline and Alkaline > Saline | place: Antarctica: Ace Lake...
CGCAGCGCAGTTGGGTTTTGACAAGGTCTGGTTTGTCGTAACCATTGCTGTCATGTTACAGGATTCCTTCCTGACGCCCCCTTTTGGCTATGCCCTGTTCTATCTTAAAGGCGTTGCACCTCCCGAGGTCAAAACATCGGATATTTATTGGGGGGCGTTCCCCTTTTGGAGACTCATGGAATTAGGCCTGATCATAGTCGTGATATTCCCACAAACGATTACGTGGCTTCCTAGCCTTATCGTAAAATAGGCGACAAGAAACTACATGCAGACCATTCCACCTTTCATTTCTGAGCACTTATACGCATCGACAACCGGAAATATTACGCAAAGGGGTTTTGGCGTAATCCCGAAACTACGGCAGACACAATAAAGAATGGTTGGCTCCATACGGGAGATATGGGCTATATGGATGAAAGCGTGTATTTGTTCATCATGCCTATCCGGTTGCCTCAGGGAGCTGGCCATGGCTGCCAATCGTGGATCTCATCATCTCGAATTTTTAAAGTGCCGGTCGGTGGACACACATAAAGGCGGTGTTACGCACAAACATCTACTGGCTATACCCGAATAAGTCCATTTTCTCGTTCAAAAAAAGGCGCTCGCGACGATCAGTTTGCCTGTGAGCACTGGCCTTAGCTAACAATGTTAATGGCTGACCAGGATGCAAAACAGTGTATGGCGGTGAATGAATTCATCGAAACCCAGAGGAGCGCGAACCTGAGTCAACCGGATAGGCATGATGTTCATTATGGATCGCTCAAAGGACAGATAATCAGCAGGGGTAGAAAAAATTAATATTTCTAAATTTTATTTATTAATATGCAAATAATTCCCTTTCGGAGGCAACTTCTCAATAGCTGGGGTTAACCCTGGAAGTCTTAATTTTTGAAGGGTTACCTTTTTTCCTTGACACACAGAGGGCTCGTTCCTAATATTTTTCTACGACTTCATACCTATGATCCTTATGGGTAAATCTGAAAGTTTTTCAGGGAACATCATCATGACAAATGCTAAAAGTTTATCCGCCATAACGAACTGGGTTACGGTAATGCGGCTTCCCTTCACCACCGTGGCCCTGATGCCTTTTGCCGCCGGGATTTTCATCGGTTACAGGAGTGCTGATGCAATAAGCTGGACAGCCTCAATCCTTGGCCTGCTCGCAGTTCTCTTCATCTGTATTACGTGCTATCTGATCGGGGAAATTTACGATAAAGAGGAAGATCTGCTGACCCTCAAGTATATGAGGACCAGGTTTTCGGGGGGCACCCTGGTGGTGGCGGACGGCTCCATTTCCCCGAGGTTCGCAGGAACCTTAGCGATCATACTGCTGTGTGTGGCAGCCCTTTGCGGGTTCTCTATATCAGTTATATCCACATGCTCTGCTATCAGCTCGTGCCCATGGGACGGGGGGCGGCAATATAGCCGACTCGGCCCTCTCACCAGAGCAAAACCGGGAATTGATGAATACCATAAGGCGGCTTCAAAGAGACTCGGTTACCATTGTGGAACCGGTGGCCGGGCCTCAATACTGGCCCCACCTGCTCAAAAGGGACAATAAGGAACCAAAGTCCACGGCATCCCGTATGCTGTTTCACGGCTGCGCCGCGGGCTGGGGTCTGGTATATGTTAACCGAAATTCGTGACTTCAAAAAAATAGTTATGTGTTATCAACAGGTTACATGTTGCGAAATTGCTATTTTGGCACTACACATTCGAATTCTCTCTATATAATAGCCTTCAGTGTTTTGCCCAGTTGTTGGGGTAAATCCAGGGCATCATAGATTTCCTTGTGATTTGACTCTGCCCTGGATGACTTCCGGATATGGACGACCTTGCCGTCTTCTCGTTTCAAAGTGGTTGATACTCTCATGTGTGACGAGAGTCGCACACGAACCGTTTCCCAGGAAAAATGTATTCCCTTTTCTCTCAGTTTGATCCTAATGGTTTGGTATCGTTCAAAAGTGTGTACCTGGTGACAATTTAGCTGAAAGGATTTCAATGTTGAAGTAGCCTTTGATCCCAAGTTTCTCTTTCCAATATTGCTCCCATTTATCTCTGGAGTATTGCCTGATCATGATCATTTTAGAGATGTTTGTTACTGCCTTATCAGACCATCCCCAGGCAATTTTCTTCAGTCGTCGACCGACTTCCCTAAACAGCCGTTCAAGTAGAGAGGTTGTCTTTGGAGCGATTACGCCTGTTTTCAACCAAATGTCTATATTGGTAAACAACCGATCTGAGAGGTTTTCAAGATAGGATGCCCCATTCTTATAACCCTTTTCACGAAAGGTTTTTATTAGTTCTTTGATTTCTGTTTTGCTGCTTTCGTATTTGGATTTTACTGTTTCCTTATCTTCTTCTTTGAGGATTTCGAAGTCTCCTTCGGGAAGTTCTATGCCTATTAAATGCTTTAGCTTGTCGGTTTCTGGTTGGCTATCTTTTTTCTTTAATCCGTCTTGCCAGAGGGAATGGTAAAGTCCTCTGGGGCCGTGCCAGGTGCAACGTTGGCTTTCAGCGACATCAGCAAGGAAATCGTCAAGCCCTGGCTCTCCGTCATAAATAAAGGGGATGTTATAGGGTTCAGCTTCTTTAATACGATCTTTGATATTACGCTCTATTTCCGGCCAGGTGGTATTGGTAAAGGAACCAAGGGGCTCGACTCGGCCTGCTTTGGTAATCCCGACAACGGCTCTGAGCTCTCCTTTACGACCTTCTTGCTGTTTGACCCCTGTGCCATCGGCCATTATGGCTGATAAGTTCTCTACTGATACAGGCTCTTGAAAGGTATCGTCAATATCACTGCCAATAACGATATTATGGATACCGCCTAATGATATGTCGATGGACCTTCCATCAATGAGCCTTCTATAATTGGTATCAATGACTGATTCGATCACCTCATGCTCAAAATTTGACTCCTTACGGGCATATCGGCCTATTTGTAAGGCACTTAGCAAAGGAGAATATATCGCACCACAATTGCAGCATTTGCTCCTTCTTAGAGGTAAAACTAATCCGCCAAACACTGTAGAAATCTGCCGTGGCTTGCTACGATATCCCTTTTTCAGAATCTTCCGACCACGACAAAATCGATTTTCTGAATCTCCTTTTCTTACATGCCGACCCAACCCCTTCCTGACTTTACTGGGGTAAATATCTGTTCGGCTTAAACGGTTTGATATGATGTCATCATAGCCCATTAGAATGCTTTTTAAAATCTCCAGCATCAATGGGTTTTGGAGTTCTTTTAGCCTATAAACTATCTCGTTTAGATTGACTTTACCTATTGCAAGATCGAATCGAAGTGTTATATGTATTTCCTGTTCCATCACGGTCTCTTTCTCCTGGTTTTTGGTGTTGTTACCTAACCATAGAAGGAGATCGTGATTTAATCAATTATTATACCAGGTACACACTTTTGAACGATACCAAATTGGTTGCAGTGATTGTCGAAATCAGCAGATGAAAATCTCAAGCAGGTCGAATTCGATATCTCCCATGACAGGTTCTCCGATTTTCATTTGCATATCGATCATTTTTCGCATACCCTGTGTCCGAAAATTTGATTATTCGCACTTTACAGGAGGTAATCTCCGTTATCAACAAAACTGATTGGTCGACAATATTGGCAAAATAATACTATTTAGAGCAAACAACGTAAAGCATGAAATGCGCCCAGAGGCAGTAAACTTCAAAATCTTCGTCGCTGAAATATGATCGACCCCCTTGAGATTACATCGAATTGTGTTGTTCGGTCAAGCACTTGATACATTGCTGGTTCACAAGGAATTGCCAAAAAATCATAACCCCAAATCCACATTATTGATCATGGAGTAAACAAATGAAAATCGATCCTCGCAGCTTGAAAAAAACTGAGGCCTATTTTATGCTTATAGGCGCCATTAATCCGCGTCCCATTGCCTGGATATCAACCGTAGGTGAGGATGGCGCCTTCAATCTTGCCCCCTTTAGCTTTTTCCAAGGTATTAGCGCCAAACCGCCCGTCATCTGCTTTAGCACGACAACGAAAAGGGACGGCGGAAAGAAGGATACTTTATTGAACATTGAATCAGGTAAGGACTTTGTAATCAATACGGTACCTGAAGATCTTGCCGAAAAAATGAACCAAACTTCGGCGGAATACGCTCCTGGGGTGGATGAGTTTAAGGAAGTCGGCTTACGGCCTATAAAGAGTGAGATTGTTAAATCGCCTCGATTGGAGGAATCACCCGTAAATTTGGAATGTCAGCTAAGACAAGTATTGCAGTTTGGTGAAGACCCAGACGTAGGTTTCCTAATCATCGGAGATGTGGTTCAAATACATGTCAAGGATGAGTATTATGTTGACGGGCAGATAGATGGGGCAAAGATTAAAAACATCGGTCGGCTATGGGGGAAAGCTTATTGCCGGTTAACTGAAGTATTTGAAATGAACCGACCCGGTGCCCCTTAGGTTCAGAAGGAAGAGTTAGATTGTGCCCGCATCCTCCACAGAATCTAAAATGAGGTGGATTTGTAAAATTGCACTTAGGACAAATCCTTTCTAGTTTAGCTCCGCTTAAGACGGCCAGTTGGGAGGACAGTTGATGCAACAAACGAAGATTCTTCAAGCGCTTAAGGAGCTTTGCACAGGGTGTCATACATGTGAGATAATGTGCTCTTTGAAACATACGGGGATGGTTAAGCCGGCCCTGGCGCGGATAAGTGTAGGTTATTCTAAAGAAGATCCTCTCCCTTTCCCCATAATCTGCGAGCATTGCAAAGACACTCCCTGTAAGGAAACGTGCCCTGTTCCCGATGCCATGTACACGGATGAAAACACGGGGGCGGTTATTATAGACGATGATTATTGTATCCAATGTCTTGCCTGTGTGGAGGCCTGTCCCTTTGGGGCCATTCGAGTAGGACCTAATCAAGAGATACTCAAATGCGACTTATGCGGGGGCGATCCGGTATGTGCCAAGTTCTGCCCTGAAGTGCCGGGGAATCGTTTCCCCCATCTGCCCTGGCCCACGCAGTCCTGTCTTCAGTACGTGGAACCTTCTCAGGTAAAAAATAATCAAAGATCCAAGTGAGAAAGGGGAAAAATGATGGACGGTCTGGGAGATCTTCTTAGAATTGATCTGAGCACTCAAAAGATTTCCAAAGAGCCTATACCTGTAGAGCTTTACCGCAGGTTTCTGGGGGGCGAAGGAATCAATGCCTGGCTTTTCTGGGAACATTTTCTGAAAGTGGACCCCAAGATCGACCCCTTAAGCCAGGATAATGTCTTAATCATGGGTGTAGGGCCCCTGGCATCGACCGGTTTTGGGGCGGGAAGTAAGACAAAATTTACCTATAAATCACCGGTCTATAATTTATATGGCGCCACCAGCTGTGGCGGCGGCTTTAGCAGCCAACTTCGCTGGGCCGGATATGATCACATCGTCATAACCGGCAGGGCAGAACACCCGGTTTATATATGGATCAAAGATGATTCGGTGGAAATCAGGGATGCCAGTAACTTGTGGGGAAAGGGTGTCCTGGAAACAGATGCCCTAATCAAAGAGCAGCTGGGAGAAGGATTTGAAACGGTGTGCATTGGTCCGGCTGGTGAGAACCTGGTGCGCTTTGCCTCAATCATGGCCAGTTGTCACAGGGCTGGCGGCAGAGGGGGTGGAGGCTGCGTTTTCGGTTCCAAGAACTTGAAAGCCATTACTGCACGTGGAACAAAGGGTTTGTCCATATATAATCCTGATGGTTTATTCGAAGTGGCTGAAGAGTTTCGCAAGTATAAGAATGGAGATTTGGGCTCAGCATATAATCATAGAGCCGGGACGATGAATCTGATAAGGGATACGCATCATACAGGCCTGCTTGCATACCGAAATCATCAAGGCCGTATGGTCCCGGATGAAAAAATCGATAAGCTGGACCACAACTGGTACAATAAAAACATAGGGGTTCAGTCAAAGGCATGCTCACCCGGTTGCGGGTTTGCCTGTGGTGGATGGTATCATCTGAAGGGAAATGAAAGCCCTGGAGCCAGAAGGCACGCCGGCGAGTGGGGCCCAAAACCGGAATTCGGGGCGGCAAATCCCTTTGGTCTCGGCTGTGACCTTTCCGATCTGCCGGAGATTTGTCACATCAATAGGATGTGTAATGATTATGGTTTGGACGTCATGGAAATCAGCATGACCCTTTCCTTTCTCATGGAATTGTGGGAAAGAGGAATCATCAGCCGGGAAGATACGATGAAGTGGACGGGTGAGTCCCTTTCTCTTGAGTGGGGAAACTACGAGGCCATGGAGAAAATCGTAGAATACGCAACTTGGCGCAACAACGAGCTGGGTGACATGGTGTCAGGAGGGCTTTACAGGGCGGCGCAAAGGATTGGCGATGCCAAAAACGTATCCGTCCTAAAGTATGCCATGTATGGAAAGGTCGGTGCTGCCCACGAAGGGGCGACCAGGATCTCGAGCTTTGGCATCGCTATGGCGGTAGCCCCCATCGGTGCTCACCACTTGAAGGGCACGGGCATAAGTGCAGGCGTATCGGAGAAGTTCCTGGGTAAGCCGGATGGCGCAAGCAGCTTTGCCTTAATCACAAAAGGGGGAGGATTAAAAGAAGGAAAGGGAGCCTCTAAATACATGTTACAGGGGGCCGGTCATGCTCTTGGCGAGATCTTTATGGCCATTTCTAATTCCCTCGGCGTGTGCCACTTCCTTTGCAGCCACGGCAGTTTGAATGAGATCCCCCTGGACATACTATCCAGGGGCGTGCGGGCTACCACTGGAATAACGCTGACTCCCGAAGAGCTCATTACCGCAGCGGATAGGGTGACAAATATCCAGAAGGCCTTCAATAGCAGACTCGGTTTGCGAAGAGAGGACGATACCGTATGCTACCGGTGGATGAATGAACCGATACTGGAGGGATTTGCCAAGGGTATGAAGGTCTCCGATTTCCTCGAGCCCATCAAGGATGAATATTACGTCTATAAAGGATGGGATAAGGAAACATCTTTACAGAACAAAGAGAAATTGGAGGAGCTGCATCTGCAAGATGTAGCGCTAGTGCTGGCCGAAGAGGAGGGATTGGCTTGTGGTCACAGCTGAATCGTCAGGCTTGTCGATCAAACGATAGTAACTTTTTATCTTGAGGCCCCACTGGGGGCTCCATGATACCTTCCGCTTTGCGGGAGGATACTCACGCTGAAAAAGCCTGACGGTTCTTCCTAATTTTGGCAACAAAGAAGAAAGGCGATATTATGTCAGAGCATGCTATCTTTAATATTCCTCCGGAGCTTATCGAAGCCTTGCTAAATAACCCTTGGGATGCACATCTTTTAGTGGACAAAGAAGGGATTCTTCGGTTCATTAGCTCATCTAACGAAGCCTTTTATCAAACCACAGCAAAGAAATCAATTGGACGTCACATCTCTGAGTTGAACCCTCAAAGTGGGTTGCCACGGGTAATTCACACCGGCAAGCCGGAAATCGCAGAGCCTTTCGAGTTTCGTGGAAAAAAACGCGTTGTTTCCAGGATTCCTCTTCGAGACCGGGAAGGAAATATTGTAGGAGCTATCGGAAAGCTAATGTTTTGGCATTCGGACCAGGTCAATCATTTGCACAGACAGGTAGAGGTCTTGGAAAGCCGAATACAGTATTACGAGAAGGAATTAAAGGATCTCTATCAAACCCGTCGCTCTGTGGATAACATCGTTGGAGAGTCCCTGCCCATGCAAGAGGCCAAACACATAGCAGTTCGGGCGGCACTGACAGATCTGGCCGTGCTCATTACTGGTGAGACCGGTACAGGCAAAGAGATTTTTGCAAATGCCATCCATCAGATGAGTCTAAGAAAGGATTATCCCTTCGTTCGAGTCAATTGCGCCTCTATCCCTATAAATCTCATAGAATCTGAGCTTTTCGGGTACGAGGCCGGAGCCTTTACAGGGGCGACCCGTCAAGGAAAGGCAGGGAAATTCGAATTGGCGGACAAGGGGACCATCTTTCTGGACGAGGTGGGAGACATGCCTTTGGCCATGCAGCCCAAGCTTCTTCGGGTTCTCCAAGAGCACGAAGTCCAGCGTCTGGGAGGTACGCGAACCTTGAAGCTGGACTTTCGCATCATTGCCGCTACGAACCGAAACCTGAAGAGCATGATCCAGAAGAGAACCTTCAGGCAGGATCTCTTTTATCGTCTCAATATTTTTAACCTTGAGACGCCGCCACTCCGGTCTATTCGGGCCGATATTCCACGCATTGCGTACCTTTTTATCTCAAAGTTGCATTCAAGAAACCCTAATACCCCCACTAGGATTTCGGCCCCTGCCTTGAAATGCCTGAGTGAGTACTATTGGCCTGGTAACGTCCGAGAACTCCAAAATGTTTTAGAAAGAACTGCGGCAACATGCCAAGAAGCGATTATACAAAAGCAGGATCTGCCTACAGAACTACAAGAGCCGCTTACAATTGCTCTCGAACCTGATGGGAAGTGGAAGCCTAAACCTCTGACAGAGGAACGGGCTCTGTGTGAACGTAGGGCTGTTGAGCGTACCTTGAGATACACCCATGGAAACCGGACGCGGGCCGCACAATTACTAGGAATCCACCGAACAGGCCTTTATCAGAAGATGAAACGTTATAATATTGTAACTGTATAATTTCATCGACATGTCTATAAAAATCTACAAATCAGTCTCTCTGTAATTTATCTATAAAATTAAATTAGATATCTTAATTGGCGAAAAGAAGTGTGTAGAATATTTTCTACAAATCACGGGCCTTGACTTCCCGTATTGGCTTTCCATTCTGGTCATATATTGTTTAAAGATTAAATCTCCAGTAAAATTGATAGGTTATGACGTGACTTAGATCGTGGCATGGTTATTGCTACAATTGTATTTCATGGATTTTGAGATTCCCGAAAATTTGCGGCTTATGGTGGAAACCATTCGGCGATTTGTAAAGCAGGATCTTGAGCCGATCAGCCAGCAGGTAGAAGATGAGGATCGGATCCCGGATCATGTAGTCCAAAAAATGCGAGATCTGGGTTTGTTTGGATTGGCTATCCCAGAAGAGTATGGTGGCTTGGGCCTAGGGGCCTTGGGAGAATGTCTTGTCTATGAGGAGCTGACCAAGACAAATGCGTGCTTTCGGTCCCGCATCGGTACCAGCAACGGCATTGGGTCAATGGGTATCCTGTTTGACGGCACAGAAGAGCAAAAGCAACGGTATTTGCCGAGAATTGCCAGTGGCGAGTGGACGGCTTGTTTGGCGCTTTCAGAGCCAGAGGCTGGTTCAGATGCAGGGAACGTTCAGACTACAGCCAAGAGGGGAGGAGACCGCTTTGTTATCAACGGGCTAAAGCATTTCATCACCAACGGCGATATAGCCGATGTGACCACCGTGATAACCCTGACCGACAGGGAGAAGAGAACCCGAGGAGGGATTACCGCATTTGTGGTAGAGAAAGGCACTCCCGGGTTTTATGTGGGGACCATTGAGCGGAAAATGGGTTTGCGGGGGAGCCATACATGCGAATTGATATTTGACAACTGTCGTGTCCCGGTCGGGAATGTCATAGGCGGGGAGCCTATGATCGGACACGGCTTCAATACCGCCATGAGCGTTCTTGACAAAGGCCGTCTTACCATAGGGTCGTGCGCCCTTGGGGCAGCACAAAAACTGCTGGACCTCAGTGTGGAGTATTCCAAGGAGCGGGTTCAATTCGGAAAGCCGTTGTCCAGGTTTCAGTCCGTGCAGAACATGTTAGCGGATATGGCTACAGAAATTTATGCGTCCAGGCAGATGCTGTACCATGCTGCATGGCTGGGAGACCAGGGTAAGAAAATCATCAAAGAAGCCTCTATGGTCAAGCTCTTTTGCACGGAAATGGCTTGTCGCGTGGCTGACAATGCAGTCCAGATCTTCGGCGGTATGGGATACATGCGGGATTTTCCTGTTGAACGTTTTTACCGAGATCTCCGTTTGTACAGAATCTATGAGGGGACCAGCGAAATACAGAGGTTGGTCATCAGCAGGGAATTGGTCAGAAATTGAGAGGGATTGGGAGGGAGTGGGCCTCGGATCACTTCCTTCCAGATTACGTGGAATTTTTTGACCATTACTGATTTTTTACCAACACTCCAAAGAACGACTGGATCTTACTAAATTTTTATGTATGAGGATACAATAAGTGGTTATTTACGCAAAGGGAAAGGTTTTTGAAGATTTTGAGGTTGGGCAGGAATTCGAGACTTCGGCAAGGACTGTTACCGAGAGTGATATTCTCAATTTTGCTGGTCTTTCCGGGGATTTTAATCCTCTGCACCTAGATGAGGAATTCGCCAAAGGTTCCCCTTTTAAGACCAGAGTCCCTCATGGTTTATGCATTATGTCCATCTCTACCGGGCTTATTGACCGACTGGGGGTGATTAGCTGTACGGCACTGGCTTGCCTGGAGATTGACTGGAAGTTTCTTAAGCCGGTACTGATAGGTGACTCTATTAGGGTCGTTATGAAAGTCTTGGAAAAGAAGGAAAGCAAAAAGAGAGACAGGGGTGTCGTAACCTTTGAAATGATAATTTTAAATCAGAAGGGTGAAAAGGTCGAAGTGGGTTTATGGAAACTCATGATGGCCAAAGGAAGCTATTTTTGAACGCTGATACATTTTGTTATTGGGGTTAGAGACTAAGGTGGACCATGGATTTTGAATTTACTGAAGAACAACGTATGCTAAAAGACTCGGTTTGCCGATTCTGCGAAAAAGAGCTGCCAAGGGAGATCATCAGGAAATCGGATGAGGAGGAGGAACTTCCGTCCGCTCTATGGTCCAAGATGGCTGATTTGGGGTGGCTGGGCATTGCTTTGCCGGAGGAATTTGGCGGCACGGGGGGAACCATTATCGAGCAGTTGATCATTATGGAAGAATTGTCCCGACACTCCCCAGCGTTGGGCATTTGTTTTATGACTACCAACTCCTTCGGTGCTCGTACAATTCTCAACAATGGTTCAGAGAAACAGAAACAGGCTTTCTTGCCTAAAGTCAGCCGTGGTAAAGTTAAGTTCTGTTTGGCACTGACTGAGTCGGGAGGGGGGACTGATGTCCTCGGGGCATTGAAAACGATAGCTGAAACCAAAGAAAGTGAACTCGTTATCAATGGTCAAAAGACATTTATCAGTGATGCTTCAATTGCCGACTATATGATTCTTGTGGCAAGAACGAATAAAACGCCAGCCAAGAAATCCAAAGGGATTTCACTTATGCTTGTAGACCTAAAAAGCGACGGAATCGAAGTGCGGAAACTTCGCAAACTGGGTATCCGGGCCTCGACAGTTAGTGAGGTTTTTCTGACGGACGTACATGTTCCGTTAGAGAATCTTCTCGGTAGACGCGATGAAGGATGGTACCACCTTTTGGATACACTTAACAATGAGCGCATTCTGGTGGCTGCATATGCTATAGGAATTGCACAGAGCGCATTTGAGGATGCACTCCGTTATGCCAAGGAACGGGATGCCTTTGGGCAGCCAATCGGCCAGCTTCAGGCGATTCAGCATTATTTGAGCGATATGTATGTACAGTTGGAACTATCCCGATTGATTACTTATAAGGCCGCCTGGCTTCAATGTCTTGGAAGACCATGCGGTGTTGAATCCACTATGGCAAAATTAGTTGCCTCTGAAGCAGGATTGGAAATTGCGACCAATGGAATGCGAATTCTCGCTGGTTATGGTTATATGATGGAATATGATATGCAGCGATATTACAGGGACGTTATGCAGGCAGTTGTGACCCCTATTACCAATGAGATGTCCAAGAACTTTATCGGACAGAACCTGGGTCTCGGACGTTCCTACTAATTATTTCTGCACAATCACATCCGAGAGAATATAGTTTGTTTTAGTGATTCTAAACATCAAGAATCACAACCTTATGGAGGAAGACCTTTTATGGATTTCAACTTGACAGAAGAGCAACGATTGATAAGACAGACTGCGGCAAAATTTGCAAAGAATGAAATTGAACCTTCC
>Ga0307929_1002438_pt1 | contig 12022 bp, 13 predicted proteins | sample AceLakmetage1330_FD_203160 | JGI IMG/M metagenome (GOLD analysis project Ga0307929, IMG submission 203160) | Saline water microbial communities from Ace Lake, Antarctica - #1330 | ecosystem: Environmental > Aquatic > Non-marine Saline and Alkaline > Saline | place: Antarctica: Ace Lake...
AGTCGAGAACAGGCATTTTATCGTTAATGTTTTAATAAATTAATAAGTTACACTATCTGTCTTGGTGGACGTTGGGACAGCAGTGATTTTTAGTATTTATACGGAGCACAAAAATGGAAGAGAGAAAGGATGTTGTGATTATTGGTGCGGGCCCTGCTGGAATTCAGGCTGCGATACATTCAGTTCGTAAGAAATGTGATGTACTTCTTCTTGGAAGAATTGAAAGAAGTGCGCTGTTTTCGGCTCATGTCGAGAATTATGCCTGTGTTGAAGGCGTTAAGACTGGTGAAGAACTTTTAGTCGCTGGTATGGATCAGGTGCAGCGTTTTGGGGCATCTGTAATGGAAGATGATGTCTTGAAGGTTCAACAGGATGACGATGGCTTTGTGGTTGAACTTGAAAGCGGAGTGACCATTTTGACAAGAACCCTTATCTTTGCAAACGGGACCTCGAGAAAAAACTCAAGGTTCCTGGAGAAAAAGAATTCTTTGGAAGAGGCGTCTCATACTGTGTGGACTGCGATGCTAATTTTTTTAGAAATACTACGGTGGCTGTTATCGGTAACGCTAGTGCTGCCATTGATGGGGCACTCACTTTAACCGGATATGCGAGCAAGGTCTATCTGATCAACAGGGAACTTGTCGCTTCTCCTGAGTTAATTGTCAAACTTAAAGAGTCAAGTGTTGAGACTGTGAGTGGTACATGGGTAGCAGAAATAGCAGGCGAAGATGGCGTACAGTCTCTTGTTTTGGAGAATGGTGAAAAGTTACCACTCGATGGCGTATTTATAGAGCTTGGAGCAAAGGGTGCGATGGAGCTTGCTCTTGAACTTGGTATTCAACTCGATCTTGATACCATGAGCCATATCGATACGAATAAAAAAACAGAGACCAATGTTGCCGGGGTCTATGCTGCCGGCGATATTACAGGCCATCCGTATCAGATGGCAAAGGCAGTGGGGGAAGGTTGTATTGCCGGGATGGAAGCTGCAAATTTTGCTAAAAAACAGAAGAGAAACAAGACGGATTAGGCACAAGAAGGTATTGGAATAGCCATGGATAGAACAGTCATGGCTATTTTTGTTTTAATGATTCCAAAAAATCCTCGGAAAGAGTTCCATCTAAGGCTTTAATCTTTTCTTCTAACTCCTCACTAAGAGCTACACGTCCCGCCACTACACAGCCGCGTCTCCCCGGAACACATTCTCCGTGCAGGCGTTTACATTTATCTTCTACAATATCATAGTTTTTACAATGAAAGGTCATGGCGTCAGTAACGTGTTTCGGTTATTTTTTAGAGTAAATTATTTGTTTTCAGGTCCTGAACAAATAGATTGATCAGTTCTTGATAATATTTTCTTGTCATAACGGGATCTATGGATTCTGAGCGTGCCGTCCAGATAAGTTTTTCCGTTGCAACTTCGTAGAGGCTTGTCTCGAGTATAATCTTGGTGGTATTTATATAATTTCCAGGTGAATAAATGAAACCATGTATGTAAGGATAATATCCGTAGAAACTTATCGGATTTGCATAGCTGTTGGTTCCAACTATTAAATTATCAGGCTGGTAAAAACTTTTTTCGTTCTCATTCACGAGATGGGTTATCAGGATTGTTTTAGCACCACTTTTTTTAACAACTGCTCGCAGGGCTTCTTCTGTGGGTTCAATGCTACTCTTACTAATGGTGTAACTGGCGATTGCCTGTGCACCTGATTTTTTGAAAGTATCAACAAAGGTGTCTTCGTAGATTCTACGTTTTGTTTCATCTTTTGCAACACCTACTACCAGAATTTTGGAAATAGGGGCTTTGGCAAATGATGGGTCGGCTTGACTTGAAAGGAGTCTGCTGGATGAACAGCTATTCAAGAGTGTACAAAACAGAAAAAGAGTTATTAGTTGTATGGTTTTCATTGTGTTTCCAGAATTTTTTCGTCTGTGTGTAGTTAGCTGTTTATTCAATGATTGTTGGGCGATTTGTGAATGTCATGTTGCTTGATCGTAGCAATATAATCCACACTCAAAATAAAGGATTTACGCCCCGTGGAAAGCACGTGGACAATATCAGAAATGACAATCATCCGCAATCTATAAAAAAAGGCGTTATGATCTTGCCATGGAAAAGGGGATTCATAGTTAAGTCACCTGTCTATTATCCCACCTTTCACCATTTATTGAGCAGAGGCTTTGTCTTTTTTTGAAAAATTCAAGACATCGGTGGAGAGACCGACGATGTGTAGGTTGCCCAGTTTTTTGTAACTTTGTAGTATTCGAAGGTGCCGCTGGTAATTATTGTTCTATGCAAAATTACCATTCGTTAATAGAGGAGTGATTGTTTAGCTTGCGATGATAAAACAGATTCAGATTCTACCATCAACTTAACGACATCTTTCATCTTTGTTTTCGCCTGCCAGCCCAATTTATAATTAGCTTTAGTTGGGTTTCCGCAACTGAAATTTATGTCGGTTGGCCTTAAGAGTTGAGGGGATGTATCAACATGATCAATCCAGTTTAATCCTAAGGAATCGAAGGTTGTTTCAACAAAATCTTTTAGACTACTTACTGTCTTCGTGGCAATAACAAAATCATCAGCTTCTTCCTGCTGTAACATTAACCACATTGCCTCAACGTATTCTGGAGCCCATCCCCAATCACGCATAATATCAATATTTCCTAATGCTAATCTTTCATTACTCCCTTGAGCGATACGGCAGGCTGTCGAGATAATTTTTTTTGTGACAAAACGGGTAGGCCTCAATGGTGACTCATGATTGAATAAGATACCGTTACAAGCAAAAAGTTTATATGCTTCTCTGTAGTTATTGACCAACCAAAAGGCGGATGATTTAGCAATAGCATAGGGGCTGCGGGGTTGGAATGGAGTTGACTCGTCAGCACCTCCGCATTGAGTATTTCCAAAACACTCGCTTGATCCGGCATTATAAAATTTGACAGGAAGGTCGAGAAAACGAATTGCCTCGAGTAGGTTCAAGGTGCCAGTATTATTACTTTCCAGAGTTTCAACGGGTTGTTCAAAGGAAAGACCAACAGAGCTTTGCCCTGCTAAATTATAAATTTCATCAGGTGCAACATTTTTCAGAACATTGACTACACTGCGAAAATCATTAATAGCCATTGATAATGTTTCAACATCATCTTTTATATCAAGTGAGGACAGGTTAAGGAAAAAATTGATATATGAATCTCTTGATGTACCATAAACTTCATATCCCTTCTGTAGGAGCAACCGTGCCAGGTACGCCCCATCCTGTCCAGATACCCCACAAATCAAAGCTTTCATAATACACTCTCACGTGGTCTTGACGGTTTTATCTTTCAGGGAGCGATAGCATTCATCACTCTCTTCAGCGACGCGTTCAATCGCAAATTGCTTCTTTTATTCTATTCCCTTCTGGGCCTCTTGCAAAAAAAACCAAGGAAAATGCAATGAAACTCAACAACAAGATATCATGGTTAATGGGTCGTGTCCAAAAAAGTTTATTCCTTCACCTGGACTTCTGAATAAGCCTACGTATCATCAATAGTATTTTTTTTATGAAAGATGTATCTGTGGGTTTTTGAATTGTAACGGAAAAGAATACTAAAGGTGGGCCAGGAGAGGAAAAAAATGATGGAAACGAAAAAGGCGATTCAAGCTAACAGCCTGAATCGCCTCGGATTTCAATGGGGTGAGTGATGGGACTTGAACCCACGACCTCCTGGGCCACAACCAGGTGCTACCACCAACTGAGCTACACCCACCACCTAAAATTCGCTGTTTTTTATACCCTTTGTTAGAATATTTGGCAAGAATTAAATTTTATAATTCAGCCTTACAGTGCATACATTTTTTTGCCTGGGCTTTAATAAGCTCGGCACAATAGGGACATTCTTTCTGGAAATTATCTTTTAAAAGTTTAGTTATCACCATGTTACACTTTTGATCATACTCCGTTTTACGGAAGGTATGGTTGCGGATGGCGTCGATACAGGAAAGATCATTAAGCTGGACTAAAAGCATAATAGCCCTTTCTCGTGCTTCTGATTTAGCGGATTCATCGAGAATCAAAGTTAAAACAGGACTAAGATCCTTGTTTTCCACACAGGTATCAAGTGCAGCTATCGCTTCTTGTTCTATCTTGTAGCGATCGTGTTGTGCTCGCATTTCGTCAGGATCGATAATGGAACCCGTGAAGGCGATTTTAGAAGCCACCATCATCACATTTTGTTCCTTGGAACCTGGTAACTGCATACTTCTGAAGGTAGCCTTGTGCCCATAATTAACTTCAACTTTATCCCATCCTCCTGAAAAAGTTGGACAGTCATCGTTGAGACAGATAAAGAGAACCTCAGAACCCCAGCCAAGCCCATCTCCGACATGAACTGGAGGTGCTTCGCAGCAGATCATTTTGGTGTCGCAATCTGGACAGATATGCACTTCTTCAAGAACACTTAAATTTTGAATAACCATTTGTACTCCTAATTAAAATTATATCATCCGCTATTGAACGGCTGAAGATTTTGAATTTTGAAAACTATCTGGTACTGCACACTGTGTCCCTTCTGACCGAAGGAGAGATGGACCTCAGCCGCCTCCTTTAGAACCCATGAAAACATAAAAAAGAGCCCAGGCTGATATAACAATGATTAACAGCGTTTTATTGCCTGGATCTTTTTTTTGCTGAGTCTTGTCAGGCGTTTCTTTTTTTGAATGCTGTTCCATAAAGCTATTTCCCACTCTTTGTTAAAACTGAATCAACAGCTCTGGAACGTTTCATATGCTCGGCAAGGAATTCTGGAGAGAGATGAGATCTACTGTTTTCTATAAGATCACACAGTTCTGGTATTTTTTGTTTTTCAGCCAAATCTACCACCTGGAGCAGGTTCTCTGCAAAGCTTCGTACAATCTTTCTCCCATCTCCACCGGTTGCCATAATTTCAGCATAGGTTCTTGGGTTTTGATTATGGATTCTGGCCATGGCAAGGATCCCATACAGAGAGGTGAGGGTGGAATGAGTGCCTATGTCAGCACAGGCGATTGTGTGTTGTTTAAGGGTCATTGCAAGCGCTGTGGAAATGGTTGTTGGCAACTTTTGGCCAACACCCATTAGTAAATCATGTTTAGCTGGGGTATCGTGAGAAATATCAGCGCCATGTTTATATAAAAATGCCTCAAATTCTGAACAAAAAGAACCACTGCGCGAGGTACGTACCACAGAGGCATTTTTGTCTTTCATGGTCTGTGCCTGTGGCCCCCATAGATTATGGACCAGCATAAGTTCCACGCCATGGCTTGTGTTTTCTGCTGCAGCAAGGAGGGTTTGTTCAGATTCACCTGCAAGAAGGATAAGAGCCTGTCCATCACGTAAAAGCGGTCCATATTGTTTAATGGTGTTAACCGTCACAGAAATTGGGACACAAATTATGACAACATCAACATCGGGGATCATCTCTTCGGGAGATTGGATTGTTGACCTTCCGGTCATGATGGATTGATAGCCCTCATTTTCAAGGCGATCGGCAAACCACTCACTCATGGCACCAGTACCGATAAATCCAAAAGAGTTTATTTTCTTGACCCGCATATCAACACGGGGGAAAGACCCAAGAAGACGAAGACTGTTTTCCTCCTGAATAACATCCTCTTCAACTGTTTTCAGGGCTTCTTGAAGAAGCTCATTGCCAACATGTCCTTCAATCTCAAGATAGATCTGCAGCTTCTGGGTTTTAATATCATTTTCAGAACGAAGATCTAGAATATTTATGCCACGTTTTGTAAACTCACCAAGAATATCGACAAGCATTCCAACGCGATCTTTTAACGGACGGGTAATGACGGCTGTGGCATCATAACCGGTGGAACCACTCAAGTTCTCGCCAAGAATGGCAAAGCGCGTTCGGTTATGGGCTGCAATCTCCCGATCGAGAATCTCAAACCCATATTCCAACAGCAATTCTTCGGAATCGACGATGCCATAATCAAAGCGATTATTCTCCTGAATATCCTTCATAGCTACACCAATATCAGGTACCGACAGAAGGGTGGCCTCGGGGTAATGTTCGCCGATATAATCTTCACACTGTTTAAAGACAGAACCGCGTCCTATTATTTTCGAAGGAGCAGCTTTGGTCGAATCATGTTTAAGGCAGCCAAAGGAAAGATGAATAGGGAGTACCAGATTATCAACCCAGTATCCTTCTGTCAGGAGTTCAAGAAGACGGAAGTATTCTTTAATTTCACCTTCTCGTGTATTGTAAATAGGGACAAATGCGAAATCCACCTCTTCTTTGAGAAATGCATTGATTATGTCGGGAATACGGTTATAAAGAAGAATCTTAGCATCTGGAGAATATTGGCGTGCTGCCCTATAACCGTCTGAACCCTGTGGTCCTAAAGTTGCTATACTGATCATTGTTTATTGATAGTGAATGGTATATGAAAGTATTTAATTTATTCCTACCTCCGAAGAATAGGCACTTTACCTTGTTTAGGCAAGCTATCCCATAGAAAAAATGGTTGTGCAATTATCAAACAGTAAGAAGAAATCCATATCTGAGTATCTGCAAGCCCTCAAAAATTCCCCCAAATATGGCCCACAGGTAGTCTGTCATAAAACTTTTCCCAAAGAAGATGGGAAATTTATTGAATTCCCCGCTTCAATCCCAAATCAGCTGATCCAGTGTCTTAAGCAACAGGGCATAGAAAAGCTCTATATTCATCAGGGACGTGCATACAAACTGATTAAAACCGGTACCAATGTCCTTGTGGCAACTCCTACATCATCCGGCAAAAGTCTTATCTACAACCTTCCAGTGCTTGAACAGCTACTCAGCGATGAGCCGGGTAAGGCATTGTACCTTTTCCCTTTAAAGGCACTTGCTCAGGATCAACTACGAGTTATACAGAAGTTTGAAAAAATATTTGTAAAAAAGAAGCCTGCCAAAGGAGTTGATCTTGCTGCAATATACGATGGAGACACCTCCGCCTGGCACCGTCGCAAAATCAAAGAAAACCCGCCTGATATAATTATTACTAATCCCGATATGCTTCATCTTTCATTTCTTCCGTATCATCAGCAGTGGGCACATTTTTTTAAGAAGCTTCAATATATTGTGATCGATGAGGTACATATTTACAGAGGAATCTTTGGCACTCATATGTCATGGGTTCTGCGACGGTTACAACGGTTACTCAAAATCTATGGTGTTCAGCCCATCTTTATTCTTCTTTCGGCAACCATTGGAAACCCGGAACAATTCGGTGAGAAGCTCATAGGAAAACCGGTTGCCAGCATTACAAGCAGCAATGCTCCACGATCTAAACGGAATATGGTATTTCTTAATCCATGGAACAGTGCTGCTCATACTGTAAGCCAATTACTTGAAGCCTCTCTAAAGAGGGGACTGCGTACTATTGTATATACCGGGTCCCGTAAAATGGCCGAACTTATAACGATGAGGACAAAGACAAAACTTGGGCATTTAGCACCTTTGTTAAGCTCTTATCGATCCGGGTTTCTCCCTGAAGAGAGACGTGTTATAGAAAAAGATCTCAGTTCCGGGAAATTGCTTGGAGTGATTTCAACTTCGGCTCTTGAACTCGGAATTGATATTGGGAACCTTGATATCTGTATTCTTGCCGGATATCCTGGATCAATAATGGCTACCTGGCAACGTGGCGGGAGAGTTGGCAGAGGAGGGAGGGAGTCTGCTATTATACTTGTGGCTCAGGAAGATGCACTTGATCAGTATTTTATGCAGAATCATACTGATTTTTTTCAAAGACCGATGGAGTCAGCTATTGTAAACCCTTTTAATCAGGAAATTATGGACCAGCATCTTCACTGTGCTGCTGCTGAACTCTCAATTCACAGAGATGAATTGAGAGAATTTCCATTGGTTATACAAACAGCTGTGCAACGTTTGACCTGGAAGACCATACTCCTTCAGGCGGGCAATGGTGAAGAGTGGTTTGCTACACGGAAATTTCCGCAACGTCTGGTGAGTCTTAGGGGGAGTGGCAAGCAGTTACAGATAATCAGCAGGGACAATGGAGAAATCCTTGGCACCATAGATTCAGGGCGGGCACTCAAAGAATGCCATCCCGGGGCAGTTTATCTGCATTCAGCCCATACATGGCTGGTGCATACGTGTGATATTGAAAATCATGAAATTATAGTCTCTCTTTTTGACGGGAATTATTATACACGAGTAATAAGTGAGAAACATACTGATATTTTAGAAGTCTATTCCAGTAAAAAACACTCCGGATATATGGTGAGTCTTGGAAAGCTGCTGGTACGTGAAAAAATAACGGGTTATCAGAAACGGAACAACCGCAACAATAAACTTATTTCTACAACACAACTCGATCTTCCCGAACAATACCTTGAAACCGTAGGGGTCTGGCTTGAGATCCCGGACAAAACTAAAAATCAAATGGAAGAGAGGCAGCTTCACTTTATGGGTGCAATTCATGCTCTTGAACATGCAATGATAGGTATACTTCCGCTTCTTGTTCTCTGTGACAGGAACGATATCGGAGGGATATCCTGTCCTGTTCATAATCAAACGCCTGGTGCCGCAGTTTTTATTTATGATGGCTATACAGGTGGAACTGGTCTTTGCAGTGATGCATTTGATCGAATAGAGGAGTTGTTGTTTCAGACTCGTAAAACAGTTGCTTCCTGTGGCTGTGAAAATGGTTGTCCATCCTGTGTCCATTCACCGAAATGCGGTTCCGGGAACAGGCCCATTGATAAGGCTGCATGCATTGTTCTGAACAATTTGCTCCAAAAACAAAACGGTGAATTCTTTCAAAATGAAAAGAATAAAAGCCTGCTGATAATAGGGGAGCGGCAAGAGGGTAAAACGATCTGTCATAAGTCACCAGCATCAGTACTTCCCGCACATTACGGTGTCTTTGATCTGGAGACAAAATATTCAGCCAACGATGTCGGTGGTTGGCAAAATGCCTGTAACATGGGGCTCTCGGTTGCCGTTGTTTATGATTCCATTCTAGATGAGTATGTCAGTTACCAGGAAAACGAAGTTCACAATTTAATCGACCATCTGCTGCGACTTGATCTTGTTATCGGTTTTAATAACCGCAGGTTTGATAATAGCGTACTGGAAGGATATAGTAGAAGGGATCTTAACGGTATGAAGGTGCTGGATCTTCTTGAAATTGTAAAAGAACGGCTTGGCTATCGTTTGAGCCTGGATAGACTTGCAACACACACCCTTGGAACGAAAAAATCAGCGGATGGACTGCAGGCTCTTCAGTGGTATAAACAGGGGGATATGAAACGGCTTACTCAATACTGCAGAAAGGATGTAGCGATTACCAGGGATTTACTTTTCCATGGATTGGAAAAAGGTTTTTTTCTTTTTGAGAATAAAGCCGGGAAGGTGGTTCGCCTGCCAATTGATCTTGCTTCCAGAATAGAAAAGGTCTGTACATAAAAAGAGTGCGATACTCTTTTTTATTTAGCAGAAGAATATCGCACTTGTATTAGAAATGAAAGGGAGTATCAGGGCCAAAGCAATGGGCTATAAATCCATCCGGTCGCGCCTTGACTGTGACGAACTTTTACCCACTTTCCCTTGGTAGAAACCTTGGTGAGAACCACACCGCGATCAACGGTGGCAACTATAGATGCTGTCGTGTTTGGTTGTGATCTCATGTTAATGGATTTTTTTCCATTAACAATTACGGTTGTTCCGGGAACTACAAGCGGTGAATATATCCAACCGGTGTCATTTTCAAAGTCGCTGATTTTAAGCCAGTCACCTTTGGTTTGGACCACTTTTAAGGGATAGCCCTTAAACAATTCCATGGAAACCGGGAACGACGTTGCAGGGCCGCTTCTCACATTAACATTATCTTTTTTGACACTTACAGTCTGGGCAGAGCAGATGCTGGCGGTGAGAAGGAATGCAAATGAAACAATGGTGCATCTAAATAGACGTGAAGGGAAATTCATAATAATCCTGATAGGTGAAAATGGTTATTGTAATTAACTTTACAACTGTTGCTAAAGTTATCTATACTAAAAAAAAAATCATTGTACCACTGCTTTTTATCGTCAAAGATGATGGGCCATTTCTTTTTTTAGAACCAAAAAAATAACCAGCTATCATTGTGGTGCCTTTTGTCCCCATTAGACTAAAAAAATAAACAGACACTCTTTTGATATTAAAAACTTCGGAGCTTCGACACTAATGAAGGGTCTTTTATCTACTTTTTCTACCATTCAGATACTTTTGCTGAGCATCGTGTTTTTAACAGCAATTCCTGACACTCCATTTGCTGCCGAGACACTGATGTCAACCGCCCAGAAATATTACTATGGAAAAGGGGCTCCAAAAAATCTTCGTAAAGCATTTAGACTCTATTTGATGGCTGCTGAAAAAGGGGATGTTGATGCAATGTTTATTGTTGGTGGCATGTATATAAAAGGAATGGGAACCAACCCAAATTCTGCTGAGGCGTTTAAGTGGCTGTATCATGCAGCGATTAAGGGTCGTAGTTCAAAAGAGTCAGAAAGAATACTTGCTCAGTATTTTATTACAGGACAGAATGTGCCGCAAAATTATGACGAGGCGATGCACTGGTACGAGCTTGCAGCAAAAGGTGGCGATTCCGAGTCACAGAGTGAACTGGGCTATCTTTATTTCACAGGGAAATTAGGAGAAAAAGATTATAATAAGGCAGCGTACTGGTTTGAAGAGGCAGCAAGAGACGGCTATTCCCTTGCGCAATATAATATGGGAATCCTCTGGTATACTGGTAACGGGGTTACAGGTGTAGATATGATTAAAGCTTACGCCTGGTTCAGCGTAGCAGCTACAAATGGTCATCAAAGTGCTGTGGCTGCCAAGAACTTCCTTAACACGACCCTGAGTAGTAATGAGCTGAAGGAAGCTCAAGATGAATCAGTAGAGCTCTTTAGAGAGATTAAAAATCTGTAGTAATTGAAAATACCAGTCTGTATTATTCCCCTTCGGGCGGGTTCATTGAAAGAACAAAACTGAAGACTATTTTTCCATCCTCGCTATTTTCAGCCCAGATAATGCTGTTATGATCTCTGAGTATCTGTTTGGATATGGCAAGACCGAGCCCTGTACCACCAGCGCCTGTATTTGTGGTGGTGGATTGAATAAATTTGTCAAAAATAGTACTCAACTCATTTTCTGGTATAGCGATTCCGTTGTTTAATACACTTATTTGCTGTTGTGGTGGCTTGTCTGTATAGAGAAGTTCCGTACAGCGTATATAGATGACACTGTTTGTATTACTGAACTTGACAGCATTAAAAAGCAAATTTCTTAGTACCTGGGAAATTTTTTCCTTATCACAGAAAGTTGTAACCTTTGGCTGGGAACATTCGATTTCAAACTGCAGCCCTTTTTCTGCAGCATTTGCTTGTATTTCCATAACAATCTGATGGATTCTTGGCAGAAGGTCATTGGTTGCCATATGGTAGCGCATTTTCCCAACCTCCAATTTTGAAAAATCAAGAACATTATCCAGTAAATTCATTAGCCTGGTTCCAGATTCCTGAATCATTGCGAAGTATTCATGGAATTTGTGTCGTGGTAAGGTTTTGAAACGTTTTGTTCCGAGCCGTGTATAGCCTAAAATGCCATGGATCGGTGTGCGGATCTCATGGGACATATTAGCGAGAAATTCTGATTTTGCGCGGTTCGCTGCGGTGGTGGCCCTCATGGCTTTAACCTGAAAGGTGATATCTCGAACCGTTGCAATAATCACATAATCCTCGGCCCATAAACTTTTTTTCAGGTTTACCTGAACAGTTGAGTATTCGCCACTCTCATTTATCTTTGTTATCCATTCGAATTCCTGCTCATTACCTGAAAGAGCTTCGTTCCATATAGCAGCAAGATCAATATTTTTGGTTCATCCGACTGAAGCGTACTTTTGAAATAAGTTTTGCAAAAAAAGTGGACATGCGATTTCCTTAATTAGAAGAACCACCAACTAATTCAGGAGGGAAAGCAT
>Ga0307929_1002440_pt1 | contig 12014 bp, 16 predicted proteins | sample AceLakmetage1330_FD_203160 | JGI IMG/M metagenome (GOLD analysis project Ga0307929, IMG submission 203160) | Saline water microbial communities from Ace Lake, Antarctica - #1330 | ecosystem: Environmental > Aquatic > Non-marine Saline and Alkaline > Saline | place: Antarctica: Ace Lake...
GACAGTAGTTGGAACAGAATCGCTATTACTTGTAATTGACGTATAGCCATCGGCTACAAGGTCTATTACGTTCATTTGTTGAAGGGCGTATGTTGCTTTATTGGCTAATTGATTTTTTGCCATCATACCCTCCTATTATTGTGCCACACGAGTACAAATAATTGCACTCTGGCATGGTAAACTGTCAGTTGGAGCAGTTGGGCTTGATCCACCCAAATCCTCATTATAGGAATCATTTCTTGCATTACCATAAAACTTCTGTCCTGCAATTCCTGATACCATACCGTAATCTTCTACGGTTTTCATTTTGAATGCAAGGTCAGAATAAATACCTTGATTCATAGAGTCTGCACCGATTAAAATAGCACAAGCTACATTTTGTACAGAGCCGACAGTACTTGGCGGTCTTTGTGCTAATTGCCATCTACCGTTAGCTGTGTCATCGCTTCCCTCGTTATAATCATAGAAGTTCAGAGTAGAACCACTATAATAAGGAACACGGGCAACTTTATCGTTTTCGATAACTATAATTTTACCCCAGCGACCTATCTGGTTTTTGAACATTGCAGCTTTACCAGCTACACGCCCTTGAGCATCAAGCCATACTGTATCTTGACGTAATGTTCTTGCCTGTAATGAGTGAATAACAAGTGGATAACACTCGTCACCATCAACATTCCAGCCTTTGATACGTGAATATGCAATATTAGCTGCAATAGCTTCAAGCGTGTAATGGTCAAAACTATTATCTGCACTTCCATCTACACTACCCATAGCAGTTGTGATATTTGTTAGGTAAGTTGCTGCTGTATATGTGAATGTAGGAGTATATGAGAAGTCACGATAACTTGAACCACCACGATAGCACCAGAAATTAGGATTATATCGTTTAGTTTTGCTAAGTCCATTTGTGGTATCGGTTATATGCTTAGAGAATCCTTCAAGATATGCAAGTCCAATATCCATGTCTTCGTAATCTGCCCACCATTGAATGAGTACATCTTTGTAATCATTAACTTTAGCAGCCCAATCAATAGCTTCTTGGTCAACTATATCTGGGAATAATACGCCTTTACGTTTCAAGTGGATAAATACTGATTGCCAGAACCAGCTCATTTCCTCTTCATTTCCTGATACTTGCTCTTTACCTACTTGACCGTAATCAAGTAATCTGCCAAGTACAGGAATTATCATTTCTCTTCTACCAGTATTTCGGAACTGGTTGATAATATTGATTGGTGAACCAGACATTTTCCATGCCTCTTGTCCGCCAGCCGTTATGTTTGTTTGTTTCGCAGTACCTATCATAGAGTTGAAAAACTGAGCAAGACGAATTTCGTGCTTTAGCTGAGTATTTACAACTTTCTGATTGGCTATGCTATAACTATTTGTAGCCATTTTTATTTCCTTTTGTTAAGGAAGATATTAACGATTTTTCACCAACTCATTATATAATCGTTGATTCTCTTCTGGTGAGAGAGCATCAATTTCCGCAGAACTCATATCTTCAAGTTTGTGATGTTCAGGAAGACTTGCATTACCTGAATCAATAAATTTTACGGTTCTTTTTGTTCTCTCTGCTTTATTCACTATGTCGATTGGTGATATGGATGGCTTAAATTGAGTTTTGAAAAAACTATATGCTTTAGATATATCCGTGAATCCATTATCAAGTTTGAATTTCTCGATTTTTGCTACATCGTATCCCTCACGCCTGATAGTATCAACTATTAAATCCTTTGAGATTTGACTTTTAACGCTCTTATAGTTTTCCTCACGGAAACTATCCATTATCAAGTCTTGTCTCTCGGTTTGAATTGATAGATATAATTCTGGATCATCTTCTTGAACATCTCTGATTTCATCAGCTGTTAAAGTATCTTTTCCTAACCGTTTCGCTAAAAGATTTTTCAGACTTGGTGCTTTTGTCTGTCCCTTTTTAAATTCGGTATTAAGATTTCTTTGTTTTTCAACCTCAACCTCAGATTCAAGTTCTTTAATCTTTTTGTCTTTCTCTTCAATTTCTGATTTGTGTTTTTCTACATCAGTATCGAATTGTTTTTGTGCTTCATTCAACTCTTTACCTTTCTTGTAGTTGCTGTTCCCAGCATTAAGAATATCATTGGCTCTTCGCTTGAATTTCTCAACCGCATCTTCGCCCTTGTCTTTGATTTCTTGTGGGATAGGAACTTCTATAACACCATCTACTTCTTTAGTCTCAACTTCCAGTCCATCGACTTCCATTTTTTCTACATTATTGACGGTAACCTTTCCGTCTGGTAACTTTCCACTCATTTGAATCTCCTTGACGTGGTTCTTAAATTTTCACGTCTGTTTTATTTTTTACGCTTTACTACTACTAATTTCTTTGGCTTCCTTTTTGTTGCCTTAATCTTTTTAATCTTTGGAAATTTAACCTTTGTTTTCCTCATCAATTTCTTCATACTATTACCTCTATATTTTTACTGCTGTTCTGTTCCTTGACTTTGTTGCATATCAGGATTCTGTTGAATCATTTGCATTACTTGCTCTTTTAATTGTGGGTTTTGATTGATCAATTCAGCTACAGCAACGTCACTTGTTGCTCGCTTATGAGCTTCAATTAGTGTTTCTGGGTTATCTATCCATGATTGATTCATTACAAACTCGTCAAATGGTATGTCCTGTCGCTGATAAAGTTCTTTATAGTTAATATCCTTAATTTGGTTTTTCTGGTCTATATTGCTCTCTATTGACACCCTAACGTAGCATTTGTCTACAATGTCGGATAATTGGTTTGTAACGTCAGTATTTACATCTGCTATTGCCTGATTACCCCTTACTTCGGTTAATCCATCTATGTTGTTTTGTTTTGATAGGAATATTTGATGAGGGTAATTACGCTTCTCAGCTATCATAACTTTCATCTTTTCACATATTTTTCTTAAGTATTCTTCAACTGCATAGAAATCAGGCTTTGTGCTTACTTTAGCTTGTGATTGTAGTAATTCAACACTTTTACCGCTTTGACCTGCATATTCGGGAATACCTTTACTAACATTCGGTGCTGCCATGCTCTTATCTAATAGCTTCTCTATCATTTGGTATAACATAGCTTGCATTTGACCTGCTGCTGGCGGTGCTAACCATTTAACTGGATTAACACCCGGATTTTCCTTTGCCCAAACAGGGTCAACCTTTGCTATTACACCAAGTTTATGATAGTTTTTAATGAAGTTAGATTCATTTTTTAATGCACCTTCAACGATAATGGGTATTGGTTTCTGTATTCTAACTGTATTTAATACCATTGTAGTTAGTAATATCCCGCTTACCTTTAATAGTTCTTTATAATCGTATGCTAATGCAGTAGGATATATGTCGTTTGGATTCCACTCACCGGGAAGTATACAATAATCTGTATCTTTACCAACTAATTCAGGCTCTTCTAATAATATGTTAAGTTCTGGGATGAATATTGTTTGAAACCATCGTGTTTCAGTTCTGTCTATTGGTATTGAAGACCTTATCTGCTCATCGAATACTGGAGTTTCCTCTATCATTTCGCCAGTTTTCTTGTATAATTCCATGTTTTCAGGATTTGCACCCTTTCCATTTAGATATTCTTCATATTCACTTTCTGAAACATATATCATATCCATTGAATCTCGTTCTTCATTTGCTATTGCTCGTTCTTTAACTCTGAATTTACGCTGATATTGGTTTACAATTACATTCACTATGCCCATATTGTAGTAATAATTGTTTTCTAGGTCTTCTTTTGCTATTGTTGATATTTTATCTTCGTATTGTTTGTAATATTCTGGGTATTTCTGCTTAAATCTTCGTATTGTGTATTGCTCTCTATGGAAATATTCTATTATATCACGCTTATCTTCACGATTATCAACTGATATATACCATAATTTGGTTGGATCTATCGGTTTATGCTTTGGATTTCCTGTCCACCACTCATTATCTGCATCATCATCACTCCAATATACACGACCTGCACCAAATCCCTGAAACTTCAAACTTATCAAAATCTGCTTCATGTCACGTGCTAACCGTTCTTTATCTACATTGTAGTTAAGTTCAAGTTCGAGAATATCCTGTATTGGGAGTATATTATTTCGCTTATTAACTAATGTTATATCAATCTCTGGGATAAGTGTTTCATTTATGGATAACACTAAATTGTCTTTTACTGCATTAATACTATAAAATTCTGATTGGTTAGATGTATCCGAATCAAGTTTCCTATTACGCAAATACTCAGCGTTATATATTAATAAACCAATAGTAGAACGAGCATCCCATTTACCACGTATTTCTTTTGCTTTCTCAAATAAATCAGCCTTGTCGTCAAAGTCAAAGTCTGCTTTCTCTTTCTTTAGTAAATAATCGTCAATATTCATTTTTTCTTCCCAAGTGTCTCCATAAAATCACTAAAGGCTGTCGATATATCAATTAAACCGTGCATACCTTCAATGTAAGCGTCTCTTTCCTTTTTAGTGCCTTCAAATAGATGCTTTGATACTGTCTTTACTGGTGTTATATCTTCGTCTTTACTGAATATATAGAGATTGATTTCCTTCTTATCTTCTTGTATCTGGAATATCGCTGGTAATAATTCGTTTATCTTCCCTATGTTTTCTCTCATTTATTCTCCAAACTCTTTCTTTAAACCTTCATACTCTGCCTTTAATACTTCAAATCTCAAGCGTCTTGTTTCTTTATATTCTTTAGCCTTTTCATCTGATTCAGTATATTGTAATGCAATCCTGCCTGCGGTTGTTATATGTCCAAACTCTTCTTGTAATAGTAATGGTAGTTCGCAAGGATCAATCTCTTTCATCGGTGTTGGATATGTTTCAGCAACTTGATTTTCACCGAAGCCTAATTCATAGTATTTATCGTTTACTCGTATATAATGACAGTCATTGTAGTCACATGAATGCTGGAAGTTTGTTTGCTTTTGTTTTAATATTATCTTAATCATCTTTCCCCCACTAACTAAATGCGTCTACCGCATCCCCAGTTATCAGTTCATCGTAATCCATGTCATATCTATCAACTCTTACAGGTATTGGCATCTGATCTGATACTACTAATACACCAGATAATGCTATTACAAAATCGTCTTTATATCCGTCTTGTGCGTTCCAAGTAGTTTTACCTGTCTTAGTTTGGTTGATAACATAGGTCATCATTTCTTTTATTATATCACTATCGTTAATATAAATATCTTCTTCTTTGTAGTTATTGACATAGGCTGTAAGTCTATTTATCATTATTTGCTTCGTCTCACGGTTTGTATGGAAGCCTATTTTGGTTGTATTCCGCTTTATTACATCATCGTAAACTTCACGAGTATAGAAATTAGAATATTTCACCTTTTCTCTGATATTATCTAAAACCGATATTCCCTGCTCATCTGTTTCACTTACATATTTGTTAATCTCAATCGCAAGTTTGGCATTATCATAATGTTTTGCCATAGCAACGAGTATCTTTGCATAATGTAATGATTCAAAATGTCCGTGAACAGTAGATACTACCTTACGCTCTATCCTATCATAGACACAAGCACAGGAATAATCAGCACAATTTTTGTCATTATCATACCATAACCCGCCAGTATCAGCAAATATAGCATATCGGTATTTCATTCCAAATTTAGGTTTATTCCAAATCTTTATATATCCATTATCCGTTTCTGTAAATTCATCTTCTACTACCATTGCAGTAATGTCATGCTCACGAGTATAGTCTTTGCTTATTAATTCCAATAATTCACGCCTGAATACAGGTTGTCCAGACGCTATAAAAGATTCAGAAATAGTTGAAGGGAATTCTTGCATTTGCTTACGTAGGTTATAGTTAAACTCATTCCTAATCGAAGACCTACGCCATTTCATCTGCTCTAAGGTTAGGTTATACGTTTCATAATAATAAAGCTCATCACCGTATTTACCTTCACGGCTTAATTCTAATTTCTCATCTTTGAGTAATGGTGTTGAATATTCTGGGTTATCGAACCATGGGATAAAGAAAGTTATATAATCATTCTCTCCACGTTCAGACTTCTGTATCATTGTATGGAAATAAGAGCCTACCCCATTACCAGTTGACTCCATGAATACCATTGTTTGTGGTAATTTTGCTATACAAGAACTTAATCCACTCATTAAATATTCAGCGTCACGAAAATAATCTACCTCCGAAAGATGGGCAATTTGCCAGTTTCCAGACCTTCCAGCGTCTTTATTCTCAGCTGTATCAATGTCTATTCGTGAGTCTTTACCCTCAAATGCAAGTACCTTAGCGTTTGATTCTTTCTTAATTGGCTTTACTACTTCACTCATTTTATCGTACATCAGCTTTGACATATTGAATATATTAGTTGATTTTTTACCTTCGTCAGCTATAATTAAAGCCTTTTTCTTCCCTACAAAGCACGTAATTGATATTATAATCGCCTCTATTAAGGTTGAAACCCCTAACTGTCGAGCTTTAGGTATGAGTATTCGGATAGGTTTATTAGCTTTCCATAGTTCAACAACCAATTTAAGAAGTTTCTTTTGTGTCTCGTTTGGATATAGCTTTATTACTTCGCCAGTTTTAGTTTGTATGTAAAGCAGACCATCATTTACTACATCCCACCAGAACTTTTCATAATACTTCTGGATGAATAGTTGCTTCTCTTCGGTTGTTTTCAAACCTTTGAGCATTACCTGTGCTTGTGGTTTCATATCTCTATTTATTAGCCTTTGTTATTTTATCAAGTTTTGTGCATATTTCATCTAACTGTTCTTTAATCTTATGTAGTTCAAATCCAGTCATAAAGTCTTGAAATCTTAGTTTATTCGCTTCCTCTGTAATGTCTTTGACAAATTCAGGTGTTCTATTCCTGTATGCTATCTCACATAATTCATCTACAATGCTGTCAATCCTATCAACATCACTCTCGTCTGTTGCGGTAAGCATTAATCCAAGTTTAGTTAGTTCTGATTGCTTGTCTTTGACAATTTCAGGTGTATCTCTTCGTATCTTGCGAGTGTATTTTTCTTCTGTATAGTCTTGGATTGTTATCTCGTCAGCCCAATCACGACTTGTATTACCAGTAAAAGAATAATCATCTAAACAGTATTCATCTGCATCTTTTATGTCTAAATCATCCTGAGTAATTACGATAGGTCGGTTGTCATAGTAGAATAAACGCTGGTTTTCACTAAATTTGCTTATATATTTACCATATATGGAATAGCTATGTTCCACTGGAGCATGGTTAATAAACCCACAGATTACTTTTGGATATTCTGTACTTGTTAGATTAGTTTCAACTGATCTAATCTCACCTTCACCATAAACCAAATCATAAACTCTATCACCGACTTTTGCGTCTTTGAAATATAACTCTTTAGAACCCATGTGTCCCCCCTTATTAAAATTCGCTATATAATAAATCACCGCTCAATACCGAATAGATATTAACCGAAAATAAACCATTACTACAATCTATATCACGACCATCAAAACTTAATCCCCTGTTACAATCACAACTGAAATTACCGTCACTCCAAGGATAAGAATTAAATTTACCGTAATCAGCAAGGTCTTCTTCAAAATAAATACAAATACCAGATGAATTTTCTCGTAATTCGATTAAATGCATCTTTCCCCCCTTTTCTAATATCACTTACGTCTATATTGAAAATAACCCTTAAAATAGGCATTTCCTAAAAATATTGCTTCTGTTTGTCTTTTTGTTGTTTGTTTTCTTCGGGTAGCTCTGAACATAAAATTAGGCGACAAATTCCTGTCATTAGAAGAAGAAATAGAGACCATTCAGGTGAAACAAGAGCAATTATCAAAAATAGCGACCACATTATACAAACTCACAATACTTACTAAGTTTCATAAAATTTACCCTCTTGAATATGATAAAAACATTGAAATTTCTAATCGCCTGCAAGAAGTTTGAAAAGAAATAATTAAACATCTTGATATTTATCCCCTATTTTGTTAAGTATTTCAATCAGTTCTTCCATTTTTGAGTCAGATACTATCCAAGCAAGATCATCATCTTTTATAGTATCGTGGTTGTTAATCGTTATTACATTTGATGCCATTTTGTTTCTCCTCTTTTAAACTGCTTGTATGAAGCTCACAGTTTTTGTCATTTTATCCGCTGTTTATGCACCCTCGCAAAATGACCTTTTTCTGTCAGGGTATAGCTAAGTTGACTTTCTACACTTAAAATCATCATATTTGAACAAAAATGGTGCTATTGGAAGGTCTCGAACCCTCGACATCCTGAGTACAAAACAGGTATTCTACCAACTAAATTACAATAGCACGGCATATTCAAGCCCCAAACGAGCCGCCTAATCAGCTTTCTCAACTAAATCAATGATATTACACCAAGAATCCTAATCAACTTTCAAGCTCGTCGATCATCGTGTCTATCTGTACCTTGACCGCTTCTAACTTCTCGCCCTTACTGGTAATATCCTTTTTGTCAGTTAATCCCAGCTCTCTTGCAATTATGTTATGTTGGAATATCCCAGCTATTGCTCCAGTGACCTTATCTTCATATATAATAGCATCTATCGTGTGTATGATGTCCGCATAGTCTGTGTATCTGCCGCCCTTATCCGCTTTGTAATCGTCGAGTCTTACTATAATACCATTCTTTCTCAGCCATATTTCAAATCCATTCCAAGTATATGGTATTTCTCTATCTACGCTTATTTGTTTATCGAGTTTTGTACTCCAGAAGTTTTCTTTTTTGGGAGATTTTTTACATTGTTTTTTATATGCTTCAAAATGTTGGTATAGTATTTCTGGTGTTTTGATATTCTTCTGTGTTGACATATTTACATCCTTTAAAAGTGGAATAAGTGTCTAAAATACATAGGGAAAAGTGTGATTATTTTATCTCCCCAGCTTCATCTAATTCTATAACTGGCTTTGTTAAGCAGTTTCTCATCCAGTCTAATATCTCAGTAATATCTTCAATAGAATCCCCGCAAACACCTCTTGGCTCTGCCGAAAATCCTCTTATCGTGCCGTCATCGTTGTAGTATGTTTCACGAATCGTGTAATACCAATCTATGCCACAGGAACGCTCAAACTTACTACTGGGCTGTTTGTATACTCGATGGTTAAAATGTCCTGTTTTGCTCATATACCCACCTTACATCGGTTCTACTAACTCTTGTGTGATTTCCTTGTCTAAAATCTCTATAAAATAACCTGCAGGATTGGAACTGGATTTTTCATTAGCAATATCTATTCTGTCGTTTATATATGACTCACTGTAGTTATCTGTTATCTTCTTTGTGTTTTTTATTCCTAATTTTATAAGAGAATCAACAACTGCTTTGTTTGTTGTATTATTCTTTGTATTATTAACTGTAGTACTATCCCTAACATTTTCAGGGGTAGGGTCAGAACCTTTACTTCTATACCCCCTAACATTTTTAGGGGTAGGGTGCAAAAGTCTTATTTGTCTTTGATCTACAGTCTTACTTCCATTCTTATATGTTATGTTTCTTTTAATATAACCATTCTTTTCTAACTGTGTAATCCAACCTGTGACGGTCTTTTTTGTTACATCATACAATTCTGCAAAATAATGATTGTTTGCCCAACAGTACCCCTTTTCATTACATAATGCTGTAATCTCACCATATAATAGAATAGCTCTTGGTGTTAGATTCTTGTCATACCTAACTGTAGCTGGTATAATTGCGTAATACGATTTCTTGCTTTCCATCTTGACTCCTTAGATATTGGGGCGGACTCTAAGGAAATCCACCCCACTATAGTTTATTTGATTATCGGATAGCTACTCCCGATAACTTTGTGCTGTGTTAATACCAAAACCGTGTTTTCAGACTATGGCATTATAATTGCATCTGTGAAACTAACTTTGTTTAAATTGCCAACCTAACTGCTTCACTCGTCTTTTCAGATTTCGGGTCTATCAGCGAACATCGCTGAGCAGGGTTTCAGGAGTGTTGGCGTAATACAAACCCTTGTTATGTTACTTGGTACTCAATTGGTGGATCTGCGGCGAATCGAACGCCGTTATTCAGTGATCCGACTTGCGGATTTACACCAAATCGAAACCAGTTCAGACCCTAATAAAATATATCTCGTCAATATATGTATTGACTTAATTGGATATTTTGTCAATATATTAGTTGACAATTGGAGTTTATATAAAAATAAATAAAAAAAGATTTGACAGATTTATATTAAATTTATTTGATTGGCACAGTTAAATTAAAGGAAGGTATAAGATGAAAGAAACTAATGTAGATCAATTTGAACAAGTTGTTAATTCGTTCTTTAATATGTATCCAGACAAAGGTGAGGCAGAACTAATCTGCTATGTTGAGCTTAAAAGTAATTTAGATATTAATTCGTTTTTAAAATGGAGGAAAAGATGAAATTGTTTATTGAATGCTTAAAATTTATTCTATTCTGCATGGTTACAAGTTGCTTATTAGCAGGTATCATGTTTTTAATCTGGGGATTTTAATGATGAATAAAAACACAGCTCAACAGTTCCTGTCAAGTCAAGGAACTGCTGGGCGATATTCACACAGAACCATAAAAGGTTTCATTTTATAAAGAACTTTGGCGTATTGCCGTTATGATATTTATAAATTATTATAAAATATTTTACCTTACACTATTATTGACGTATTTACAAGGCATTAAGTCAATACAAATAAAAAAAATTGACAGTTTTTAATGTTTTATTATAAATGGTACTCAGATAAAAAATATTGGAGTTTGATATGAATAAGGAACAGCGAAAGATTTTAGATGACTATACAGGGTATGTTATTAAGCGAATTAAGCAGTTTAGATTTCAACCGCCACTCGATGTTGATGAATGTACCAATTATGTACTCTATAAAATAGTTGATAGAATTGGTAACTACGATAAAAAAATAAACAGCGTTCTACCTTTCTTGAATAGAGTAACAACGAATCTCGTGCTTGATTATTATCGTAAACTAAATAAAACAGATTTTGATGAGATTGATGCTAAAATATTGGAACAGATTGAGCCAGATAAGAACTCACCAGAAAAAGATTATTGGCAAGACAAACGAGATTCAATCATAAAAGAAGAAATTGATAACCTGCAAGGTAGATATAAAAAGATTATTACAGAATACTATTATGAAGACAAAACATTAGAACAGATAGGCAATATGTTCAATTTAACAAAAGGACGCATTAGACAGCTTGTTAAGGAAGCAGAACACAAGATTAAGAAGCCGATTGATAAGCGATTGAAAGAATTAGATGAGATAAGGAGTGAGCTATGAAATGCAAGGAATGCACTAAATACAAAGGTTGCAAGGTTCGGATCTGGAACGAGAAAAAGAAAGCTAAGATTTTGGCTTGCCCTGATTATTGCAAGGGAGTGAAAGATGAGTAGATTAAAAGCAAATTTACAAATACTTGACAAGCTAAATGCTTACTTTATGAGTCATCCAGATATAAGATTTCATCAAGGCTTGTGGAACTTAGATATTATCAAGGGTACGATGGATGATTATGGAGATATAGTATTTGAAGATAGATATAATGAAGAGCCTGTAGATACATTGAAACGTATGGGGGAATAATGAAAGATAGAATAGAAGAGTTTTTTAACCATCCACCAACAATAAATCAAAAGTCATTCGGGCTAATAAATACCTTTTATCATTTGGTATTATCAGTCAATGGAGATGCTTTGACGAGCTTAGAACCTACTAATACTATCCGAGATTTGGTTGATTGTGCAAATAAAGAAGGTTTCGATATAGTTATCAGTCTTAAAAAATTGGGGAAATGATGGCACGGGAAATACCATACTTCAAGTTCTTCACTGGAGAATATCTAACAGGTGATATTACTCTTTGCAGTTTAACAACACAAGGTGTGTTTATTAATTTATGTTGCTTCTACTGGAATAAGCAAGGTCATTATTTAGTTGAAAATGTTATTATTAGATTTTC
>Ga0307929_1002441_pt1 | contig 12008 bp, 7 predicted proteins | sample AceLakmetage1330_FD_203160 | JGI IMG/M metagenome (GOLD analysis project Ga0307929, IMG submission 203160) | Saline water microbial communities from Ace Lake, Antarctica - #1330 | ecosystem: Environmental > Aquatic > Non-marine Saline and Alkaline > Saline | place: Antarctica: Ace Lake...
AATTAGGCTGGGCCCGGCAGTAATTCATGCCCAGGAGATTGTTATATCGGCCGGACATTTTTCAGCACAGCATGATAATGCGGTGAAAATTGAAACCATAAACCAGGGTGAATTAGAAGAGTCCGGCGATGTAGGCCTGATGAAAAAGCTTTCGGCAATACCTGGTGTTGATGTCATTAGCAAGGGCACTGGAATAACCTCCCCTGTAATCCGTGGGCTTTCCACCTCAAATATTTTAGTCCTCAATAGTGGCGTTCGCATGGAAAACTACCAGTTTTCTGAAAATCATCCCTACCAGCTCGATGAGTTTGGTTTGGAGCGTGTGGAGGTGATCAAAGGTGCTGCATCATTGCTTTATGGTTCTGATGCCACCGGTGGGGTAATGAACTTTATTCGCGAAAAGCCGGCCCCGGTCGGGAAGATTATTGGCGACTTTCAAGCTGCATACAACACCAATACGGATGGCATTAATACAAGCCTGGGTGTTAAGGGAACAAACGAATCATTTTTTTGGGGCATCCGGGCCAGCCAAAAAAACCATGCAGATTATATTGATGGCAACAATCGCTTTGTGCCAAATTCACGTTTTAACCAACAAAGTATTAAAACCTTTACCGGCATCAATACTTCACTTGGGGTGTTTAACCTGTATTATGAATTCAACAAAATGAGACCCGGGCTAACGGTGGGACCATCCATCGCATTGGTTACAGCAAGAGGCAGGAAAAATGAAGTTTGGTACCAGGATTTGGTTAACCACCTGCTTTCTTCAAAAAATACTTTTTTCCTTAGGCATTGGAAACTCGAAGCTAATCTCAGTTATCAGTATAATATCCGCAAGTTAATGACTTCACCTGATGATGAAAATTTCACCAATGTAGATATGAATCTTCAAACTTTGAATTGGGAATTCCGGGCAAAGTATCAATTGTCAGAAGATCATGATATTATCCTCGGATGGAATGGAATGGCACAGCAAAACCGCAACAAGGAAGCTCCATCACATGTGTTGCCCGATTACAAAATTAATGATCAATCTTTATTGGCTTTATATAGTGGAAACATTAGCCAGAGGTTGTTTGTGCAGGCAGGGTTAAGATTCGAATACCGTCAAATTAAGGTGCCGGAACAGGAAAGTGGTGGCGGACATTCACATGACGAAGAACCGGGACATGATGAGGAAGAAATCCTACCAATACTAAATCGCAATTACGGGAATATGAGTGCATCGTTTGGGGGCACTTACAATTTGAGTGAGGCCCTTCTGTTTCGAGTTAATCTGGCATCAGCCTATCGCACACCAAGTATTGCTGAGCTTACCCAGGATGGACAACACGGTGCACGTTATGAAGTAGGAAACAGGAATCTTGAATCGCAAAGAAACTATGAGGCCGATATGAGTGTGCATTACCACTCAGGAATGTTAATGTTCGATCTGGCCGCGTTTTATAATAATATAAACAACTACATTTTTCTTTCTTCCACTCCCGACTCAACTGACGATGGAGCACCCATTTACCGCTATCAGCAAAGTAATGCAAACCTAATGGGTTTTGAAGGTTCGGCGGAAGTACAGCCTTGGGAATGGTTGCAATTTAGTGCAGGCTATGCCTATTTACGAGCCAAACAAGAGGATGGGCAAAACCTGCCTATGATACCACAGAATAAATTATTGGCTTCGGCAATGTTTTCAAAAGAGGGAAAACAATGGTATCGTAAAGTATTTGTTCGGCTTGGTGCTGAATATGCTTTTAAACAAAACCACCCTTCACAATTTGAAACCACAACCCCTTCATATTGGTTGTTGAATGCCGGTTTAGGAACAAATCTTATGTTTGGGAAGCAAGTGATAGAGTTGATGTTAAACTTGAATAACATCCTTGATATAGCATATCTCGATCATTTATCAACACTTGAAGGAACCGGCTTTTATAATATTGGCCGAAACCTGAAAGTAGCGATAAAAATTCCTATTGGGAGCGGTTATTGATCAACAAATCATTTACACAACAACAATCCCAACCTCCTTGCCATTCTTGATTTTACCAATCACACTTCCTTTAATTTTGTATTCATCCCAAAGTACATCAACAAAAGCGGCAGCTTCATTTTCGGGAAGGGAAACCAGCAGGCCGCCAGAAGTTTGTGCATCACACAAAACCAATTTCATGATGTCTGGAATATCATCGGCCCAGCGGACAATGTTTTTTACAAAGTCCATATTGTTTTTGGTGCCTCCGGGAATAGCTCCTGCAACAGCAAGTTCCCACACGCCGTCAATTTGAGGAACCTGGTTGGCAACAATCTCTGCTTTAACTTTCGAGCCTTCCACCATTTCTTTGAGGTGTCCCAACAGGCCAAAGCCGGTAACATCGGTACAGGCATTGACCTTGAATTGTTGCATGGCATGTGCTGCATTGGCATTGAGGGTCGCCATCAAATCGCGGGCAGCGAGCGCAGTTTCTTTATTGGCAAGGCCTCGTTTTACGGCTGTGGAAACAATTCCGGTTCCGATAGCTTTGGTAAGGACCAATACATCGCCGGGCTGTGCATTGGAATTTGAAATCACTTTATCGGGGTGGATGGTTCCCGTGACGACCATCCCAAACTTTGGCTCTGTATCTTCAACGGTATGCCCCCCCAACACCGAAATCCCTGCTTCGGTGGCCTTGTCGGAAGCACCCCTGAGAATGTCTTTTAAAACCTGCATGGGCAAACGATTGTCGGGGAAGCCAACAATGTTTAATGCAAACAAGGGTTTGGCCCCCATGGCATAAACATCACTCATGGCATTGGCCGCAGCAATGGCACCAAAATAGTAGGGGTCATCAACTACCGGGGTGAAAAAATCCACTGTTTGTACAATGGCAGTTTCACTGTTGATGAGGTAAACAGCAGCATCGTCGGAAGCAGCAAGCCCAACCAGTACGTTTTTATCCGTAACCGCCGGCATATCCTGCAGCGCCTTTTCGAGGTATTGCGGCCTGATTTTGCATGCACAACCCAGGCCGTGTGTAAATTGGGTGAGTTTAATTTCTCCTGTTGCTATAATTTCGCTGTGCTGATGCCCTGTTTTTGGTTGCAATTTCTTAACCGCCTCAATAATTATCAGGGCTGCTTTTTCAACATCATCTTCGCTTAAATACTTCCCCGTAGAAAACCGGACAGTCCCCATGGCGTAATCGATGGGCAACTGCATGGCTGTTAGTACCAGCGACACATCAATGTTTTCGGAGTGGCAGGCTGCACCGGCAGAAGCCGCTACTTCATCAATTTCGGCTAACAAGGTGTTGGCTTCAACTTTTGGGAAACTTACATTCAATGTATTTGGAAGCCTGAATTCCGGGTGGCCATTCAATTTTATTTCGGGCAACTCAGCTACTAGTTTTTCGAAAAGAAGGTCGCGCAACTTAAACATATGCGCCGTGTTCTTTTGAAAATCCCGTTTGGCAATTTCAGCAGCTTTACCCAGGCCGGCAATCTCTAAAACATTTTCGGTACCGGCGCGGAGGTTTTGCTCGTGGTCGGCGCCATGGATAAGTTTTTGGAGCTTAACGCCCCGTTTGATGTATAGTGCACCAATCCCTTTTGGTGCATACAGTTTATGTCCGGCAACCGAGAGTAGGTGAACGCCCATTTTTTGTACATCCGTTTCTATTTTCCCAACCGATTGCGCAGCATCAGAATGAAAAACGATGTTATGCTTTTTAGCAATTACACCGATTTCTTCGATAGGTTGGATAGTGCCCACTTCATTGTTAGCGTGCATGATGGTGATGAGGATAGTTGCCGGTGTGATGGCTTTTTCGACATCATTTGCCGCAACACGGCCAAATTCATCCACCGGAAGGTAGGTTACCTTAAAGCCCTCTTTTTCGAGAAACTGGCAAACTTCGGTTACAGCCGGATGTTCGACTGTTGAAGTGATGATGTGGTTTCCTATGCTGCGCAACTGATATGCCGTTCCTTTGATGGCATAATTATTCGACTCGGAACCTCCGCTGGTAAAAACGATTTCATCAGGAAAGCAGTTCAACAATTCGGCTAACTGCTTCCGGGCAAGTTCCACAGCTTTTTTGGTTTCGATGCCGTAAATATGGCCGCTCGAAGGGTTGCCAAAATATTCATCCAGGTAAGGGCGCATTGCAGCCGCTACTTCCGGGTCGATGGGTGTGGTTGCGTTATAATCGAGGTAGATGGGTTTTTTCATAATAGAAAGTTCTGTGTTCAGAGTTTAATTAATTATCTAATCGAACGAATTAAACGAAATTTGGATGGTGTTCTTTTTTGTTTCCCGTTGAGACAAGGCATGCCTTGTCTCTCCTAGATTCTACCCAACCCTGTATAAAATTGAATAACCGATTCTGCGTTTTTCTCTGCATCCAGCGTATCGGTTTCGAGGTAATGAATTTTGGGGTTTTCCCTTTTCGTGAGGCCGTAATTGTAGGATTTGTCATAGTAGCCCAAAACCATAGCGATGGCTGTATAAAAATCTTCGGCTTCGATGGCTTCGATTATTTTTTTTGCATGTTGCCCACCAATCCGCTTTTCGATTTTATTCACGCTTTCGATGAGCTGTTCTTTGGGGTATTTACAATAATCAACCACCAGACGTTTAACCCTGAGTTCCTCACCCATTTCGAGACGGATGACCGGGCTGATTCTCATAACCTGAAAGAAAACTTCGGGTAAAACAACCTTTCCGATTGAACGGCTTTCATCTTCTAAAAAAATGGTTTGTGTGTGGTTGAGGCCAGCCCAGTCTTTGTAAAGGTCATTTTCGAACTGCTCGTTGGTAGGTTGTGGATCTTCGCCCAAGGCACCAAATGCCGAACCTTTGTGGTTTGCCAGCCCTTCGAGATCGATGACCTGCATTCCCATAGATTTCATTTGCAGAAGTACTTCCGTTTTTCCGGAACCGGTTTTTCCGGAAAGGATAATGTAATTTGATGCTGTCCCCAGTTTTTCACGGATGAATTTTCGATAGCTTTTATATCCATCTTCCAAAAGCTGCACATGAAACCCAGCAGTTGAAAGCAGCCAGGCCATACTTTCGGAACGCATACCTCCCCGCCAGCAATGCATCAGTACTTTACGTTTTGGTGCAATTTTATTGGCTTGTTTTACAAATCCCGACATCTTTGGACCAATAAAATCCAAACCCTTCAATACTGAAGTTTCCCTGCCTGAATTCTTGTACAATGTTCCCACAACAGCTCGCTCTTCATTATTAAACAAGGGAAGGTTTTTGGCACCCGGAATATGTCCTTGTACAAACTCTGCCGGGGAACGGACATCAATAACACGCAAGTTCTCTGATAACATCAAAAACGCTTCAGCACCAATCTTTTCAACCATTGGGCAAAAGTATTAATTTAAAAGGAGTTTTGCTGGTAGGATAGAAAGGTAATGTTAAGCCTAATAGATGATCTATGATAAGCATACTCTTAGAAAGTAAGATGAGCCATATCAAGTTACTAAAGGCTCTTCACCCCAATTCTTTCTCCAACCTTTACCGTGGTTTCAAGGTTCTTGGAAGTATTCATCAGCAAATCTTTATCAATATGGATTTTCCCTTTTTCGAACAAGAGTACCACCGTTGATCCCCCAAACTTAAAAAAGCCTTTTTCTTCACCTTTGGTTACCTTATTTCCGTTGTAGGTCTGAATAATGCTTCCTACCATGGTAGCACCTACTTCGGCCATGATTACATCACCAAACTGCTGGTTTGAAATGACAACAAATTCCCTTTTGTTGAGGCAGAAAATTTCAGCCATTTTGTGTAAAGCAATGGGATTGACTGAATAATAATCGCCGGTAATTCGCACTATGGGCGATACACTTCCATCCACAGGAAAATGAAAGCGGTGGTAATCGTTGGGTGCAAGGCGAACGATGAGCAGGCTGCCATCATGATACTTTCGGGCAAGTGCTGAATCTTCTAAAAAGGAGTAAACATCAAATTGATATCCTTTGACAATGAAGTCGCTGTTGATGATGTTGGAGTAGGCCAGGACTTTGCCATCGGCAGGTGATACTACGATATTTGAGTTGGTATCTACCAGCCTGGCATCACGCTTTAGTTTCCGGGTAAAGAAATCATTGAAAGTACTGAACTGCTGCTTTTGGGCAATGCCCAGGTCAATGTTAAACTCCTCAACAAAAGGCCCTATTTTCTCAGCTGACGAAGGGCAGTCCATCATATCGCCATAGATTGACGAAACCACCTTTCTTTTTGCCAGCCCCCATAAACTTGCTTCACCAACAGGATTATTATACAGCCATACCAGCCACTTTTCACCGGCTACTTTTTCAGTTTTCAGCAGCCCACTTTCCCTCTCCACATATTGAATGGGACTTTGTTGTGGCAGCGGATAAAATGCCATGCCGGCAATTACAAGCATTAGCAACAGGATAAGACCCCACCTTTTTTTAGTTCTTGAAATTTTCATGCTAAATAATAAGATGCCACTGATTTCACAGATTAACGCAGATTTTTTCTGTGCAAATCTGTGAAATCTGTGGCGAAAAAGCTATATCGATTATTCTTTGGAAGAATCAGTTTGGGGCAATCCCGTTTCATTCTCTTCCAAAACCGTGTCGCTGGTAAGTTCAGTTTGTTCTTCCTGGGCTGGTATATCCTCCATGGAGACATTTTCTTCATTCAAAGGTTCCTCACCAATCGGCCTGGCAAAAAATTTTCTTTGGAAAATGATAAGCAGGAACACACCCACAGTTATGGAAGAATCTGCAATATTGAAAACAGGCCTGAAGAAGATAAAATCACTGCCTCCCCAAAATGGGATCCAATCAGGGTAATGCCCTTCGATGAGGGGAAAGTAGAGCATATCCACCACTTTACCATGCAGAAAAGTGCCATATCCACCAGCTTCGGGAAAAAGTTCTGCCACTGTATGAAAGGACGAAAAGCTAAATATCATGCCATAGAATGCACTGTCGAGGATGTTGCCAATAGCACCGGCAAGGATTAAGGAAATACTTAAAACCACACCTGTACCGGCTTTCTTTTTGATAAGGTCGTTTAAATACCAGGCAATGGCAACTATGGCAATAATGCGGAATAAACTCAATGCTAATTTTCCAAATTCTCCGCCAAAGCTCAGGCCAAAGGCCATGCCTTCGTTTTCGGTAAAATGAATGATGAACCAATTATCAAAAATGTGGAACTCCTGACCAATGGTCATGTTCATTTTGATCCAGAACTTGAGTGCCTGATCTGCAATGAGTATCAGGAGAATGATGATGAGGGATTTTTTCAAAACTATGGCTGGCTAATAATAAATAATCAGAAACTCAGACACAGCATTCACTTCCCGGGATTCCGGGAACTGAAACTGGCCAAACATATTTTTTACAGACTTCAAAATTTATCGACGCCCTTGATTTTGCTGAAGCTTGGCCTCAATACTCAATGTTGCATGAGGGACACTCCTGAGGCGCTCTTTAGAAATAAGCCTGCCGGTAACCCTGCATATTCCATAAGTCCTGTTCTCGATACGAATGAGCGCATTTTCAAGATTACTAATGAATTTTTGTTGGCGTGCAGCAAGCCTGCTATTTTCTTCTTTTGAGAGAACGCTATATCCTTCTTCAAGAACCTTAAAAGTAGGCGAAGTGTCGTTGGTATCGTTGTCGTTGCTATTGGAAAATGCTTCTGTAAGCAGTTTCAAATCATCTTTTGATTTTGTCAACTTATCCATTATAATCTGCTTGAACTCCTCGAGTTCCTCCTGGCTGTATTTATTTTTCGTGGCTTTTACAGCTTCATTTTCTTTATTATTTGCCATATTTCTAATTATTAAGTGTTATATATTTTCTATCGAATAAATATAATTATTCGGATTTTTCTATGCGTATAAAAGTCGATATACCATCGCCGAGGTCGATATTTACGGCTTCGCCGGAATTAACCTGATCGGTAAGTTCAAACTTTTCGGCGAGCGTTTCCGCGCGAATGTAAGATTTATTTGCCAATATTGCCGATTTTATCTCAGGAACCTCCTGAACAAAGAGCTTGATTTTATCCGACACTTCAAAGCCAAGATCTTTTCTTAAATTTTGTATCCTGTTCACCAATTCCCTGGCAATCCCCTCGTCGTGCAACTCATCAGTTATTGTGATATCAAGGGCTACTGTAAGGTTGCCCTCAGTGGAAATCAACCAGCCTTCAATATCCTGGGTAATGATTTCCACATCAGATTTTAATATTTCAACCTGTTCTCCATTAAGATCAAGAGCGTATTTTCCGTTTTGCTCCAGCTCCCTTATCTGATCGTCATTAAAGTTAACCAGTAAAGCAGCGAGTTGCTTCATCATTTTTCCGTAACGAGGCCCTAATGCTTTGAAGTTCGGCTTTAGCTTTTTAACCAACATTTCCGAATCGTCGCTCATAAATTCAATTTCCTTTACATTAAGCTCCGAAAGTATCAGTTTTTCAACGGCAATTATCTGGTCTTTAAAATGCTTGCTCAACACAGGTATCATAATCCTTGCCAATGGCTGACGGACTTTAATTTTTGTGCGCTTACGCAACGATAAAACCATAGAGGATATTTTCTGGGCAAGCTGCATTTTTTCTTCCAGGTCTTTATCGACCATTAAGTTGTCGGCAACCGGCATATCCATGATGTGAACGGATTCAAGCTTGTGCTTTCCGGTAACATTGTTTAAATCGAGGAAAAGCCTTTCTGAAATAAATGGTGCGATGGGTGAAGAAATCACTGCTAAAGTTTCGAGGCATTGATAAAGCGTTTGATAGGCCGAAATCTTATCATCGCTATAATCACCTTTCCAGAATCTTCTTCTCGATAATCTTACATACCAGTTGCTAAGCTTGCCATCAACAAATTGTGCGATAGCCCTCCCGGCTTTTGTGGGTTCATAATCTTCCAGATATTCATCAACCGATTTTATCAGGGTGTTCAGTTCAGACAATATCCAACGGTCAAGCTCCGGCCTTTTCTCAATAGGAATATCATCTTCTTTATAATCAAAGCCATCAATATTAGCATATAGTGCAAAGAATGCATAAGTGTTGTAAAGTGTGCCGAAAAACTTACGCCTGACCTCTGCAATCCCTTCCACGTCAAATTTCAAATTATCCCATGGCTGGGCATTGGTAATCATATACCAGCGCGTAGCATCGGGGCCATATTTTTCGATGGTCTCAAAAGGATCAGTGGCATTTCCAAGGCGCTTCGACATTTTGTTGCCCTGTTTATCAAGTACCAGTCCGTTGGAAACACAGGTTTTATAAGCCACGTCATCGAAGAGCATAACAGCAATCGCGTGAAGCGTAAAGAACCATCCTCTCGTCTGGTCAACACCTTCGGCTATGAAATCAGCAGGGAAGTATTTATCCAATTGATTTTTTCCTTCAAAAGGATAATGAAACTGGGCATAGGGCATCGAACCTGAATCGAACCAAACATCGATCAAATCAGGTTCACGAAACATTTTCTTTCCACTTTTGGAAACCAGGAATATATTATCAATAAAAGGCCTGTGCAGGTCAAAGGTTTCGTAGTTTTCTGTTGAAGTATCACCGGGAACGAATTCAGCAAATGGATTTTCATCCATCATACCAGCCTCCATGGCTTTTTCGATCTCCTCTTTAAGTTGCGTAGCCGAGCCAATGCAAAGCTGCTCCTTTTTATCTTCCGTTGTCCAGATGGGTAAACCCACACCCCAGAAACGTGAACGCGACAGGTTCCAGTCCACCAGGTTTTCGAGCCAATTACCAAAACGGCCCGAGCCGGTTGACTCCGGTTTCCAGTTGATCGTTTTATTTAATTCAATCATCCGATCTTTATAAGCGGTTGTTTTAATAAACCACGAATCGAGCGGGTAATACAAAATGGGCTTGTCGGTGCGCCAGCAATGCGGATAATTGTGAACGTATTTTTCAATCTTAAATGCCTTGTTTGCAAGTTTCAGCATCACCGAAAGGTCGATATCCAAAACGGGGGCATCATCGCCGGCATCTTTATCATAATCGTTTTTAACATACCTTCCGGCATATTCGCCATATACATCCTCATTCACATAATCCCTCACAAAATCTTCGCCCAGGTCTTCCATCCTGAAAAAACGACCACTCAAATCAACCATTGGCCTGCGTTCACCAGCTTTATCGATGAGCACAAGGGGAACGATACCTGCGGCTTTGGCCACACGGTCATCGTCGGCACCAAAAGTAGGTGCGATATGCACGATACCGGTACCATCTTCGGTGGTAACAAAATCGCCTAAAATCACCCTGAAAGCATCGCCCATGGGTTTTACAAAAGGAATTAACTGCTCATACCGAAGACCTTCCAAATCTGCCCCTTTATATTCATCAAGAATTTTAAAAGGAACAATCTTATCGCCGGGTTTATAATCTTCCAACTCCAGGTCAAGGGCCTTATCGCTGAAATAACTTTTTACTAAATCCTTTGCCAGGATAACAGTGATAGCCTGGCCTGAATAAATATTGAATGTTTTAACTTTTACATATGCAATTTTGGCACCAACGGCCAAAGCAGTGTTTGAAGGCAGTGTCCAGGGTGTGGTGGTCCAGGCCATAAAAAAGAGATCCGTATCTACATCGGCAAACAGCTTTTTCGAATTTTCATCCTTTACCACTTTAAACTGTGCAGTAGCAGTTGTGTCCTTCACATCGCGATAGCAACCCGGCTGATTAATTTCATGGGTGCTCAATCCGGTGCCGGCTGCTGGCGAATAGGGCTGAATGGAATAGCCCTTATAAAGCAGGTTTTTTTCGTAGAGTTTGGATAGAAGGTACCAAACTGTTTCGATGTATTTATTTTCGAATGTAATGTACGGATCGTCAAGGTCAACCCAATAGCCCATTTTCACAGTAAGTTCGTCCCACTTGTCTTTGTATTTCATCACCTCGGTGCGACAAGCCTGGTTGTACTCCTCAACAGAAATCTTTTTACCGATGTCTTCTTTGGTAATTCCGAGTGTTTTTTCAACGGCAATTTCGATAGGGAGTCCGTGTGTATCCCACCCGGCCTTACGGGCAACATAGTTCCCTTTCAGCGTTTTATACCTGCAAAAAATATCTTTTATGGAACGTGAAATCATGTGGTGGATGCCCGGCATTCCGTTGGCCGAAGGCGGCCCTTCATAAAAAATATAAGGTTCGTGGCCTTCGCGGTTCTTCAAACTCTTATGGAATATATCATTCTTCTCCCAAAAATCGCCTACCTCGTTGGCAATCTTAGTAAGATCTAAACCCTTGTATTCTTTATACTTTGAACTCATTTATATATGAAAATTTGCGATTAGTTCGTAAAATCGGGCAAAAGTATAAAAATTCTGATAGCTTTTTTAGAATGCAGATAAAATTTGTGCTTGGAAAATGTTGACTATCAATGGATGGAGAGTGGGTGAACAGTGATGGGTGAACAGTGATGGGTAATCGGTAAATGGTGCTTGGAGAGGGTGTACGACAAATTTCAACTGTCAGAGTTCGAGATACAGTCACCAGGGTTGCGATCCCCTCACTGCGTTCAGGGCTGCTAACCCTTGCCAGACTTGGGTTTGCAGCCCCGATAGGGGATTACTCCAAAGGAATGCCTATGGCACAACACTAAATCCCGAAAATCACCCTGTGAATCCTCTCTTGGCACAAAGCATGATTTAATGCTACTCACTGCCGCCCAGAGTAATTCACGGGGTGACTTATATCGGAAACCCTGACTAAAAAATTGCGCTCACACCGTTGTTTTAAGTTTTTCGGCAATCCAAACTTTGATGATCGATTGTCGTGTGATACCTAATTTTTTGGATTCCTGATCCAAAAGTTGGATCATCCATTCGGGGAAATCAACGTTTACGCGTTTACTTTTTAGCCCGGGGCGTTGTGCTTTATTCAGATCCAGTGCTCCGGAAATATCTTCGCCATCACCAAACGCTATATCAAAATCATGTGCTTTCATACATTGTCCTTTCTTCTATACGTATTAAATTCAAACTCC
>Ga0307929_1002443_pt1 | contig 11984 bp, 5 predicted proteins | sample AceLakmetage1330_FD_203160 | JGI IMG/M metagenome (GOLD analysis project Ga0307929, IMG submission 203160) | Saline water microbial communities from Ace Lake, Antarctica - #1330 | ecosystem: Environmental > Aquatic > Non-marine Saline and Alkaline > Saline | place: Antarctica: Ace Lake...
TGTTTTTCACACGCTTTTCGCATCAATGGTTCTTCCGCCAGATATCCCGCCGGATTATTGCTGTCATAGATCATGCCCATCCGGGTCAAATGGGGAAACATGTTGCGGTAAAGGGCCAATTGTTTTTCGGTATCCACATAATAGCTGGTTCCGGTGAGGGCCATTTCAGTGTCATGATCCCCCTTTTGTATTCCCAGACTGATGGGATGATTGATCACCGTTGAAATCACCGGTGTCTGCAATAACATGGACTGGGCTATCCGGGTACCGGCAGAGGAAAAGGAGACGATGAGATCCAGCCCCATGCCCTCCATTTGAGTTAAATTTTTCCGGGCCAGGGCCCCATCGCGATGGGACCGAAAAATAAAGGGCGTATATGTCATGCCATCCAGCACCAGGCCATCAATGATTCCCTGGTATGCCTCTTCATAGATATCCCCTGATTTCCAGAAATGAAACCCGATCTTAAACCCATCCGATTCCACTGTTTTGGCATTCATAAAACAAGGAAATACCATCTGGCAGACCCAAAGGCATGCCAATAAACGGATGACCACCCTCCTGTTATTTTTGGAACTATTTTTTTTAAAAATCATCGAACAGACACTCCTTGTCAAGAATCATTTGCAGGAATCGTTCCGATGGAACTGCAGGACTGAACAAAAACCCCTGGCCATAGTCACACCCCATTTTCCGCAACAGATCAAATTGTTCTTTTTCTTCAATGCCCTCGGCAACGACTTTAATCTCCATGGCGTGGGCCATGGCAATGATGGCTTTAACAATGGCGGCATCCTGGGAACTGGTGAGAATATCTTTGACAAAAAAACGGTCAATTTTAACAATATCAATGGGGAAACTTTTCAGATACACCAGGGAAGAATATCCAGTGCCAAAATCGTCCACAGAAATAGTGAGTCCCATTTCTTTTAATTCTTTGAGAACACAAAGGGTTTCCGCATTTTGTTTTGCCAGAACACTTTCGGTGAGCTCCAATTCAAAGGAAGTCGGGCTCAGCCCATTCAACGCCAGTGTTTTTAATATTTTATCTGGAATTTTTTGTTGGAGAAACTGTTTGCTTGAAATGTTCACCGCAATGCGGGAGACCTCCATCCCCGACTTCCACCATTTCTGATGCTGCCGGCCCACCTGACCAAGCAGCCAGTCGGTAAAGGGAACAATCAATCCCAATTCTTCAATGGCAGAGATAAATTTTATAGGAGAAACCATTCCATACCGGGGATGATGCCAGCGAGTCAGTGCTTCCGCCCCGAAAATGGTACCATCAGACATGGATACCTGGGGTTGATAATGAAGTATAAATTCCTCATGGGCAACGGCCTTTCGGACATCATTTTCAAATTCAAATTTTTCCCTTGCCCGGGCGTTTAAAGATTTTTTGTAAAACCGAAAACAGTTTTTACCACTTTCTTTGGCATGGTACATTGCCACATCGGCATGTTTCATTAAAATTTCCGATGTGGAGCCATCAATGGGAAAAAGACTGATCCCAATGCTCACCGAAATAAACACCTCATGGCCGTCAATTTCAAAAGGGTCTGAAAGAGATTCATTGATACGTCGGGCCACCCGCCCGGCATCTTCGGGGGCTTTCAGGTGGGGCAGCATGATGGTAAATTCATCTCCTCCCAGGCGGGAAATAAATCCCTTGGAATAGCGTTTATTTATTCGTGTAAAATAATCTGACTTTCGCAAACAGGATCGAATGCGTTCTGCAACGCTCTTGAGCAAAAGATCTCCGGTTCGGTGTCCAAGGGTATCATTAATGGTTTTAAAACGATCCAGATCCATGAATAAAACTGCAAGGACCGTGTCAGCATCCTCACAGTCGTCAAGGGCCTGCTCCAGAGATTCCCGGAACATGGTGCGATTGGCAAGTCCGGTGAGATGATCAAATAACACCAGATTCTGTATCTGCTTTTGCTGGTCAATGACATCATTAAAGGCATCGTTAGCCCTTAATATGTACTTCACATGATAGGTAAGAAGGGTCCAATTAATGGGTTTGGTGATGAAATCCGTTGCACCGACATCAAAGGATTGATGAATGGAATCAATATCATCCAGGCCCGTAACCATCAGGATGGGCACATGTTTTCCATCAGGAAGTTTGCGAATGCTGCGACAGGTGTCAAATCCATCAAGCTCCGGCATCACCACATCCAGCAAAATAGCATCGGGTTTCAAGGATTCAAACTGTAAAACCGCCGTTTGACCATTGTCCGCATCTATTACCCGGAATCCATCTTTTTCCAAACAGGTCCGGAGTAATAGTCGAATGGCTGGATCATCATCAACCACCTGAATCAGTTTTGCCGTTAATGTCACTGGCTTGTCATTGTGCATGGGCCACCATTTGATTAGAAAGAGGTTCAATTGTTTTATGAAATTCGTCTGTGATATGTATCAACAAAGCAGGGGCACCGGCAAGGGTATTATTTCGTGCTTTTTCTTCCAGTTCCCTGAACAGGGAGGAGAGGGCCAAAGCTCCCAGATTGGCGCTGCTGGATTTTAGATTGTGGGCAATGGCTCTCACCGTTTTATGATCATTGTTTTCCATGGCCAGATGCAGTCGTTCCAGATGCTCCGGGGTATCATCCAGAAAAAATTGAATGATTTTTGTCAACAGGTCCTCGGCGCCGGGGTCCTGCAAGGAGCGGATATTTTCCAGTGCCCCCGGGTCAATGACATCTAAAATGGCTTCCAGATGGGGGGATTCCATCAATAAAGCATGGGAGTCATTCCCCTTGGGAGGTATTATGCTGTGATCATGGGGCAGCCATCGTTCAAGGACCTTGGCAATCTGTTTCAGTCCAAAAGGTTTACTGATATAATCGTCCATGCCCGCCGCAAAACATTCTTCCCGGTCACCCGTCAGGGCATTGGCTGTCAACGCAACAATGGGAATTCTTCTGCCATTTTCCCCGCAAATTCCCCTGCGCCGGATCTCTCCTGTGGCCTCATATCCATCCATATGCGGCATCTGACAATCCATAAAAATAATGTCGTAATTTTTTTTATCCGCGGATTCAACCACACAAAGACCGTTCATGGCCAAATCCACCTGACATCCAAGCTTTTGTAAAACCCCCTGGGCTACCTGTTGGTTAATCATGTTATCTTCGGCCAGAAGAACGGTTGCATGAAACATCATCCTCTCTTTTTCAAGGCTGTATTGGGTAATCAAGCCATCATTTTCAAAATCTTCGCCCCGCATCAATGCCACCAGGCTGTTATAAAAATCTATCTGCCGCACGGGTTTGGTCAGATACATCCCAATACCTGCATCCCTTGCCAGCTGAGCATCCCCCCTGATACCCACGGATGTCAGGATGACCATTTTTATGGTATTGAGGGAGGGGTCCTTGCGAATCTGCCGGGCCACTTCCAGCCCGTCCATGTGGGGCATGTGCATATCCAGAATAACCATATCAAACGGAGTCCCCGCCACAACGGCTTCACGAAGTTTGGCCAGCCCATCCACACCGCTTTCCACATTGTCCTGTCGTACCCCCCAGCAGGTCATCTGATGGGCCAGCAACTTCCGGTTATTTGCGTTGTCATCAACAATCAGCCCCCGAAACCCCTGGAGTCCAAAGGCCGGGGCACTGGCAACAATGCGTGCCCCCCTGGTTTTCTTCAATTTCAGGTCAAACCAAAACTCCGCCCCCTGTCCCGGCTGGCTGGAACAGTTTATATGGCCGTCCATGAGCTCCACCAGCTGCCTGGAAATGGCAAGGCCCAGACCGGTTCCCCCATATTTTCGGGTGGTGGAGTCGTCTGCCTGGGTGAAGGGCTTGAACAACTTGTCCCGCTCTTCGTCGGTCAAGCCGATGCCGGTGTCACGAACCATAAAGCAAACCAGATCCCTTTCTGCAAAGGTTTTCAGGGTCTGAACTTTGACATAGACCTCCCCCTTATCGGTGAACTTGACGGCGTTGGAAATCAGATTGGTTAATATCTGCCGAATTCTGCTGGGGTCGGAGATTACATCGGGATGAATATCGTCTGCCACATCAATAATCAATTCAAGGCCCTTGGAATGGGCATGGTGCGCCATCATCTGGCCCAAATCATCCACCAGGGCCGGGAGATTAAAATTAATGGTTTCAATTTCCAGCTTCCCCGCCTCGATTTTGGAAAAATCCAGGATATCATTGATAATGGTCAGCAGGGAATCGCCGGAGGATCGAATGGTTTCAATGGCATTTTGCTGTTCCGGGGTCAGCGGTGTATCCAAAACCATTTCCGCCATGCCAAGGACACCGTTCATGGGGGTCCGAATCTCATGACTCATATTGGCCAAAAACTGGGACTTGGTCCTGCTGGCCGCTTCGGCCTTGTCCGCAAGACAGATGGCATTTTCCATGGCTTTTTTCATTTCTGATGTACGTTCACGCACCAGTTTTTCAAAATGCCTGTCCCGTTGCCGTATCTGAATGAGCATCTTATTAAACCCCACCGCCAGCACACCAAACTCATCTTTACGGGTTTCATCCAATCGAAGACGATAATTCTTATTTTTTGAAACTTTTTCAATGGCATCGGTTAACTGGAGTACCGGATGGGTAATCATTCGCTGCATGCCATTGGCCAGCAACATGGCAAATCCCAGCCCACCGATTAAAATGAGCAATAAATACCCTGCAATGCAATACATCATCTCATAAAAACCGTTCATGGTGGACTGAAGAGACAGAAATCCCACAATCTCACCGTCCAGGATAATCTCATTCCATATATCCATATGGTTGTTTTTAATCAGGTATCCATTTGGGTTCAGAGGAGCGTTCTGTAGCAATTCTTTGTAAAATTTTTGTGATATATTCCTGGCATCCCCTGCAATCACAGAGCCATCCACACGGAAAATGCCTGATTTCACAATGGATGATTTTTGTACCAGGGAATGCAGATTCTTTTCCAGTGCCGCATGATCCTGGAAATACAAATCTGTTGCACTGTTTTCAGCCACTATGCTTGCAATGGTCTGCAATTCCTCCAGTGAATTTTTCTGATACAGGTGCCATTGGTTTGCAAACGCAATGAAAAAGCTTAATAGAAGGACAATGGAAGTAATGCTCAAAACAATAAAATTGAGTTTATGTTTTACGGAAAGATTACGGAAAAACGATTTCATTTATTTACCTTAACCACATTGATCGCAAGTGACTATAGCCGTATGGTTTCGCCAAACCTTGGAACCCGGGCGGCAATGCCATGGTCGTTGAGATGGTCCGCAAATTTCAGGGAGGATTTTTCTTCTCCATGCACCACTGCTGCCCGTTTGATCTTCAGGTTGGACTGCTTTAGAAAGCGCATCATCTCATTTCTGTCGGCATGGGCACTGAATCCCCCCAGACGGACCACCCGAGCCTTTAAAGGGTACTCTTTACCCAGAATTTTTACCAGGGGTGCCTCTCCCTTTCGTCCCTTGGCCTCATAGGCCTGGCTCAATTCAAGAATCCGGCGGCCCAAGGTGTGCTGGGCCATGAACCCCACAATGAGAATGGTATTGTTTGGGTTGTGGATTCGGTACCGCAGGTGATGGAGGATACGCCCCACCTCGCACATGCCCGAGGCTGAGATCACAATACACGGCTTTTTTTCCCGCATCAGCTCCATGGATTCTTCCACGGAACTGACAAAATTTACCTTATCAAACAAAAAGGGATTGAGTCCCTTTTCAAGAAAAACCTTGTGGGTTTCTTTGTCGTAGAGCTCCGGATGCTCCCCGAACACCTTGGTTAACGAGGCAGTGAGGGGACTGTCCACATACACCGGCATGCGAGGCACCAGCCCCTTTTCATAGAGCTCGTGGATGACATAGAGAATTTCCTGGGCCCGGCCCAGGGCAAAGGAGGGAATCACCACAGACCCCTTTTTGTCATGGGCGGCATTGAGTTCCTGGATCATCCGGGTGTTAAGGTCGTCTGCGGTTTCATGGAGGCGATCCCCATAGGTGCTTTCCGTGATCAACAGATCAATGTGTCTATCTTCTTCGTTGAAGTCGGTGCAGGGATCCCTTAAAATGGGCATGCCGAATCGCCCCAGATCCCCGGTGAAACAGATGGTTTTCTGTTCAGCCCCTTTCCCATAGCGAATAATACTGATGGCAGACCCAAGGATATGGCCCGCCTCATAAAAAGTACAGGTCATGTCTTCCCCAATGGTGATGGGCGTTCTGTAGGGTACACCAGAAAAGAACCCCAGGGCAAGACGGGCATCTTCCTCACCATAAAGGGGTTCCACCTGCTTTAAGCCGTACTGATTGCCAAGTTCCAGTATGGTCTGGCGATTGAGCCGATTATTTCCCTTTTTCAACAGCTTGTTAACCTGGCTGGCCTCCCGGTGGGTCAGGTCATCGGCCACGCCTTTTTTCCCATGGGTACGCAGGGCGGAACGCGCCGTTTTGTAATTCAGGTAATCGGCATCAGATTCCTGTATATGGGCGGAATCCGGCAAAAGATACCCGCATACGTCCTGGGTGGCCCGGGTGGTGATGATCTGCCCATTGAAATTTTTTTTCACTAACAGGGGAATTCTGCCCGAATGATCAATGTGGGCATGGGAGAGCACCACATTGGTCAGGATGGTGGGATCAAAAGGCATGACCCTGTTCTTTTCCCAGGCATCTTTTCTGCGCCCCTGGAAAAGCCCGCAGTCCAGAAGTACCCTGTCGTTGTTTGTGCTGATCATGTGCATGGAGCCGGTCACTTCCCTGACACCGCCGTAAAAAGTTACATGCATGAAGCGTCTCCTTTTTAATTTATTTGAAAAAGCATACTGGGTATTGGTGTTAGCGTTCCTTATTTTTTCAATTTTTGTTATGGCATGGGAGTTTACCATGGGTATTTTTTTTTATATGAAAAAGCAGGTCTGGGTACTGGGTTCTGGGTTTAGCGCACCGTACTTTTTCATGATTCATTGTGTTGTGGCTGGTCTTGCAGCCATGTAGGTTTTATTAGAAAATAAAACTTTCGGGCAACCTCAGCAGAGCCCCCCCCGATGGGTAATAGGAACCGGCCAATTGAGCCGTCTACGGTTCCGGGCCGGGCCCATTGTCCGTCGGGGGGCGGCGGCATGATATCATTTTCATGATCCGTTGTCTTCGGCAGGACATGCCCGTTTATACAATGCCGACGGCAGAGCCTCGGTTACGGTGTGGCAGGTTGCTCTGCCATATCAGCTACTCCATATTCTTTACAATTTAAACATAACTCCGAAGAACTTATCGATTATAACTCAGAATCCGCCCCCGAAATGGTGGCACCATAGATGCTGCATCAAAGGGCTTTCTCTGGCTGTGACCGTACCCCAGACCTACCATTTTTTTACTGAACCGGGCATGATGACCCCGCCCCGGATCCACCAGAATTACATCGCAATGAAGGCTTGCATGCTGGTCAATGAAGTCGGACAACAAATCAACATGGCCGCTTTCGTAGAGAAGATCACTGCCGATAATCAAATCAAACAATCCCAGATTGCTGAGCTTGTCATTCCACCCTGTCCTAACAAAAGGAATCCTTTTATCATTATTGAGCATGACGTTTTTTAAAAGAAAAGATTCAACCTCGGGATGATAGTCCGTGGCCGTTATATCTGCCAGTCGGTGGTTCAAGACCAAACTGGCCAGACCAATTCCGCATCCCACCTCCAAAACCCGTTTGCCAACCACATCATGGTGAAACATCAAACCTGCCAAAATTCGGCTTGAGGCCCAGATAACACCGAACAACGGCCAGTTGGCCGAGGAAATCCCCAGTGTTTCAGCCCTGCCCTCTGCATCGGCATACTGTTGGTTGTCCCGCAAGGTCCGAACATGAATATCCGTGTCACCAAACTCTACGGTCTGGTACCGAATACGAAATAAAGACATAACACTCCTGTAATATCATTAAACGGTAAGCTGTCAGTTGCCTGGCATTGAAGAAGCAACCGCGACAAAAAAACAATCAAGGGTAATTCCACTCACCTGTACAAATAGTAAACCAATAGGATGCCAAACGCAAGACAAGTATGATCCCAATTCAATGAAGCCCCCCCGGGAAAATGGGACTGGACCCCAAACAGCCAGAACTATAATTGCCGGAGTCTTGATTTTTCAATTCAGTTTCTGATAAAAGATACCAATGAATTCACACCACACACATATCCACGGCAAAGGGAGTTTAAATGCCCACTGATACCGCCCCATCCCCCCGCAGCGAGCTTAACGTGGAAATCATGCCCACCCAATCGCTGCGCCTCACCTGGGAAAGCAGCCCCCAGCGACCCGGCAAAAAACAACAACTGCTGAACCGGGAAATTTTTAACAAATATACCGAGAACGAAAACCAATGGCTACTCTATCTGGGTTGCTCCGATGCCGGTATCGCCCTTGCGTCCTCCCTTGATTTTTTAAGACATCTGGCCCGGACCTTTGTGGAAGCCCTTAAAAAAATCCCGGCCCTGGAAGATATCCGCGACCAGTCTGCGGTCCCCTGGGACAACCAGGCCCTGGAGAATCTGTTGGCCGCAGCCCCCCTGATGATCGGCGCAGAATACCTGAATCTTGAGCTTATGATCCGTCTGTGGCAGGAAATGAACCAGGGTTTTAACCGGGGAATCAAGGAATATCCCCACAGTGTGTCAGAATATCTCCATGGATTCAGTCCCCACATCCACCTGGCAGGAAGGGTTTATTTTCACCTGGTGGAGCGAAAGGACCATGCCCTGCCCTTCCAGTTCCTTGCCACCTACACCCCGGAAGCCGCAAATCCCGGTAAACACCGCCCCCTTCACTGGGCACTGGAGGCCCACCGGGACGACCCGGAACAGCTACTGGAACTTTTAACCACCGTCCACGCTGCTGCACGATCAAGCCATCTTTTAAAAACACTTCTTGACACCGGAGAACTTTTTCATCACCTGGCCTGGGATGCCGGAGAAGCCTTTGAATTTTTAAAGCAGCTGGAATCCTTTGAACACGCTGGCATCATCTGCCGCATTCCCGACTGGTGGAAAAAGAAAGCCGCAACCCCCTCTCTGAAGATCAGCCTGGGGGGCAAACCGCCTTCTGTTGTGGGAATTAATGCCCTTGTCACCGTTGATGTGGCCCTTTTCCTCGGGGACGATCCCCTCACCGAGGAAGAGATTAAGGCCTTGCTCAACCAGACCCAGGGACTTGCCTGGATCAAAAATCGATGGATCGAAGTGGATCAGGAACGGCTGCAAAAATTGCTTCATGCCTATGAAACCGCCATGGGGCTTGTGGGAAACCGGGAATTGTCCATCTTTGAGGCCCTTCGGCTACAACTTCACCCAGATCGTCTCACCGGTTCTGCTGATACGGATCTCCCGGACCTTGAAATCGGCAATGGGGAATGGCTGGAACAGGTGTTTTCCACCCTCAAAAACCCGGAACGTATAACAAAGATCAAGCCAGCCAAAAATTTTTTGGCCACCCTTCGTCCCTACCAGCAAAGGGGATTGAATTGGCTGGCCTTTCTGGACAGTCTGGGGTTTGGGGCCTGCCTGGCCGATGACATGGGCCTGGGAAAAACCATCCAGGTGCTGGCTTTTTTAAGCACCTTAAAGGCCAGGGAACCCGACAAAACGTCCCTGCTGGTGCTGCCCGCATCCCTTCTATCCAACTGGGAAGGGGAAATTAACCTGTTTTTCCCGGATCTTGGCTATTTCATGGCCCACCCCGGATACAAAAAACCAGGGCAACGCAACAAAAAGCCCCCCTCATGGGAAAATTTTGATCTGATCATTACCACCTACGCCATGGTCCAGCGCAACAAGTCTCTCCAGGGATTTCACTGGAGATCCTTGATTCTGGATGAAGCCCAGGCCATAAAAAATCCATCCACCCGGCAATCCAAGACCGTGAAATTGCTCCACGCCGATACCCGGATCGCCATGACCGGGACCCCCATAGAAAATGCATTGTCCGATCTCTGGTCCTTGTTTGACTTTATGAACCCCGGCCTTTTGGGCAATATGACCGAATTTAAAGCATTTTCAAAAAAACTAAAAAAAGAACCGGCAGGCTATGCCCGATTAAAACAGGTGGTATCCCCTTATATTTTAAGACGCATGAAAACCGACAAACGCATCGCCCCGGAACTGCCCGATAAAGTGGAGATGCGTACCTTTCCAGAGCTGTCCAAAAAACAGCGGGTGCTCTACATCGACTTTGCCCGAGAAATTGAGAAACGACTGGAAAATGCCGATGAGGGCATCCAGAGAAAAGGGCTTGTCCTTTCCGCCCTCATGAAGTTCAAGCAGATCTGCAACCACCCAGATCAATACCTTGGCACAGGGGATTATGCAGCCGTGGACAGCGGAAAATTTGTGCGATTGGGTGAAATCTGTGATACCATCCATGCCAAGCGGGAACGGGTGCTGGTGTTTACCCAGTTCAAGGAGATGGTGGCCCCCATTCAGGCCTTTCTTTCCACCGTGTTTCAACAGGAAGGAGGTATCATCCACGGAAGCATCAATATTAAAAAACGAAAGGAAGCCATTGATAAATTCCAGGGCAAGGCATATTGCCCCTTTATGGTGCTCTCCCTCAAGGCCGGGGGAACCGGCCTGAATCTCACCCGGGCCAACCATGTGATCCATTTTGACCGATGGTGGAACCCGGCGGTGGAAAACCAGGCCACGGACAGGGCCTTTCGCATCGGCCAGACCCGTAAGGTGATCGTTCACAAGTTCATTTCCCGGGGAACCATTGAGGAAAAAATTGATTTGATGATAGAACAGAAAAAAAAGCTGGCCGAAGAAATTATCTCCGACTCCCAGGGCACCTGGATCACCGCCATGGACAACAGAGAATTAATGGATCTGTTCACACTAAAAATATAAAATGGAACAAAAAATGAGCCGATATAGAAGACGAAATGATTATGGCTACCCCGAATATGTCAGTGTTGGGGAGAGACGGGCAAAAGCCGAAAAAAAAATCCAACAGCTAAAGAAAAAAAATTCAGACATCTCTCCTGTTATAATAAATGGGACAAAAATTGCCCATTCCTGGTGGGGTATCTCCTGGAATAAAAATCTGGAAAGCTATGCAGATTATTCAAACCGCATCGGCAGGGGCAGATCCTATGTGCGTCATGGCTCTGTGCTGGATCTTAAAATCAAGGCGGGAGAAATCCTTTCCCTGGTCCAAGGCTCCACATCCAAGCCCTATGAGGTTAAAATTTCTATATCAAAGATAAAGTCATCGGTGTGGCAAAAAATTCTTTCGGAATGCCAGGGGCAGATTGATTCCCTCCAGACCATCGTGGACGGCAAACTTCCCAAAACCATGGAAACCGTGTTAACCCAGCCCCGAAGCGGCATGTTTCCGGCACCGGATGAAATACATCTCAACTGCTCCTGCCCGGACAGTGCTTACATGTGCAAGCATATAGCCGCCACCCTTTACGGTGTGGGGGCACGGCTGGACCATGATCCGTCTCTATTTTTCACCCTCCGGGGGGTTAAAATGAAAGATCTGGTGTCCCAGGCCGTCAAAGGCGAGGCAGAAACGCTGCTGCAACGGGCAAAGAAAAAATCCTCTGGTCGCATCATCAGTGAAGCGGATCTTTCAGCTACCTTTGGCATTGACATGGATCTGCCTTCATCACCGTCACCCAGGAAAAAAAGAACCCGCTCCGTTCCCCCACCCAAACCCACATCACCGGGCACATCCACCAAACGTCCCGGACGTAAAAAAGCCGTACCGTCTTCTATACCGGCACAACCTGCAACACAGGCAAAAAAGGCAACATCCCCACCGGCAAACACCAAGCAAAAAACCGTCACAGACTACGATGTGGTGGTGGGCATCATCCGGCGCAGAAGGGTAAAAGGCATGGGATTCAAGGAAATTAAGGAGCGTACCGGCATTGCCGACACAAAGATACGCAACATCATCCAGCAGGCAAAACAGAAAAAAGTAATCCAGAACATCAGCCGGGGTC
>Ga0307929_1002446_pt1 | contig 11977 bp, 12 predicted proteins | sample AceLakmetage1330_FD_203160 | JGI IMG/M metagenome (GOLD analysis project Ga0307929, IMG submission 203160) | Saline water microbial communities from Ace Lake, Antarctica - #1330 | ecosystem: Environmental > Aquatic > Non-marine Saline and Alkaline > Saline | place: Antarctica: Ace Lake...
TCCTGATCAAGAAACTGGGCCTGGCCGACAGCGCAGCACTGGATGACGCGATTGCCAGCGTGATCGAAACCTATGGCAAGTCCGAACGGAACAAATACCGCGCTGTGGTCTATTACATGTTGACCAAGCATTTCGGCAAAGAATCGGTTTACGGCTAAACTCGGCCTGTTATCTGAAACGCAAAAGGCACCGGAACCCCCGGTGCCTTTTCGCTTTTCCAAGCCTGTTAAATCAGGATCTACTGACCACCACAGCGGCGTTCGGCGTTTTCCAAAGCGGCAGTAAAGCCAAGCAGGGAAAACGAGTCCTCGGTGAAAGTGCCGCGTGACGACTGGCCGGTTACCACCGCCGAAGCCCCGCGTTTCATGGATGTGGTGATCTTGGCATCCTCGGCCTCAGACGCAGGCCAGGCCCATTCGCCATCGACGAACAATTCATAGCTGGCCGAGCCGATTTTCAGGTTAACCGTCGTGCCTTCTTTGAAAGGATAGCCGCCGGTGAAAGAAACCTCACCCTTGACGCTGCTGCCGGGACGAAACGACACGAAAAACAGGATATCGCCGCGATTGACCGCAACGACCTTGCCTTCGCGTGTGTTGACCGTGCTTTTGGGGGCGGAAACCACCCAGCATTCGGTCGGATCATCCTCGACAAAAACACTCCAGTCGGTTTTTGCGTCGACCCGGTTCGTGGATTCCTGCGCGTGACCCGCCGTGGCCAAAACAAATGCTGTTGCAATGCCCCCGATTGTCAGTGCCAGCCTGTTCATCATTCTACTCACAGCCTCCAGCTGTTTGGTGCCTCAAATCTGCCTGGACGTATCGGTTCATCTGCCGGAACTCTGCTGCCCAACTCGGGGTATACTATGACCCGCCCCATCAGTCTAACGCAGTTTTCCCCTTTTTCCAGCCCCATTTGCGGTTTTCCGCTGAACGACGGGCCTGTTGCGCCGGTTGACGGCGCGTGATCGGCTGCAAGTGCCGGGAATCGCGATTTCGCACTGGCCCCGGATCAGTTTTTGCACAATGCTGCCGGCAACGCGATCACAGGGGTCTGCCAGCGAGGTCAGGATGAACACGGCAACAAGCAAAGCGGAAAAACTGGTCGAAGTCTGGCGCGGCCCGTTTCTGGAAAGCATCCATTCCGGCCATGCAGTAATTTGCGACGCCAAGGGCGAAATCCGCGCCAGTTGGGGCGACCCCGATCTGGTGTTTCTGCCGAGGTCATCCAGCAAAATGTTGCAGGCGCTGCCCCTGATCGAAAGCGGCGCCGCCGATCTTTTAGGCCTGACGACCGAGCATCTGGCGCTGTCTTGCGCCTCACACCAGGGGGCATTGATCCATACAGACCGGGTGACAAAATGGCTGGCGGCGCTGGGCATGACCGACGGAGATTTTCGCTGCGGCCCACAGGAACCCAACGACAAGGACGCCCGCGATGCGTTGATCCGGGCCGGGGAAAGCCCTTGCCAGATGCACAACAATTGTTCGGGCAAGCATACCGGTTTTCTGACCGTGTCCCGGCACCTGGCGGCAGGGCCTGAATATATCGACCCCGCCCACCCGGTCCAGGTCGCCGTGCGCGAAGCGTTCGAGGATATGACGGGCATGACGTCGCCAGGTTATGGCATCGACGGCTGCTCCGCCCCGAATTTCGCCACCACCTTGCACGGGATGGCGCTGGCGATGGCGAAAATGGCGGCCGGGGAAACCGGCAGCGACACCCGTAACCTGGCCTCCGCCAGGCTTGTGGCCGCAATGGCGCGACACCCTGATCTGGTCGCCGGAGAGGGGCGCGCCAGCACCGAGCTGATGCGGGCAATGGGTGGGGCCGCGTCAATCAAAACCGGGGCCGAAGCGGTGTTCGTCGCGATCCTGCCGGGTCAAGGCCTGGGCGTCGCCGTCAAGATCGAAGATGGCGGCACAAGGGCAGCCGAGGCCGTTATCGCAGCCCTTCTGGTTCGGCTGGGCGTGCTCGACGCCAACCACCCCGCAGCCCAAAAACGCCTCTACGGGCCGATCACCAACCGTCGCGAGATTGAAACCGGGTTTTATAGGGTGACGCTCTGACCGACCCCACACCGCAGCGGCGGGTTCAGAATTGGCAAAAAGCCCCTAGGATACACCACAAAGCGAACCTTCGGGGATAGAGTCGCTTCGCGTAACCGAGTTGAGAAAAGGGCCAAGATCAAGCCCTGTAACACCGTTTATCCCGTTTTCGGGCAAAAAATGGGAGCATGCCGTTTGACTTGACGGCAGTTCACGTGCAGATTGATTCGCAGATTTCTATGCGCAACCTCTGCATTGCGCGGTTTTATTATTTCAATTCTAGGGGGATTGGTTTGTTTAGATTTTCAAGAACAATTGCGTTTATTTGCGTAGCCGCAGTTTCCGTTCCGGGCCTGATGTCCGTCAATTCAGCGAAAGCACAGACGATCTGTATCGGTGGCATCTGTATCAACGGCGGCCCTACCCGAACGCGTTCAACTGCACCAAGTCAGCCGCGCTGGTCTTCCAGTTTTGTAAGTGACCGGCAGTTTGCCTCCAACGGCAAAGGTCTGACCGTCACTTATGACGACAGCGCGCAGCTTATCTTGCATGTTGGTATCGTGACGCCATTTCCGAACATGACGCCCAAAACGCGGGTTCCGGTTTCAATCGTAATCGGCGGCAGCAGTTTTCCAGTCACCGGCGTGGTGAATGAAACTGCGACCACACTCATCATTGCCGGAACGACAGTCATCCCGATCCTTGGCAAGCTGAAAACCGGCAATAGCGTCAAGGTCACGTTCCTTGGCAATGATTTCACGGTACGCCTTGGCGGATCGCGCGATGCGATTGAACAGGTTGAAATGGGCGCCCGGCAATGGGCGATGCTGCGCAAAGACAAGATCGACGACGCGCGCAAGGAAGCCGCCGAAACTGATATCGAAGAACGACCGAAGAAGAAGGTCGATACTTTGACCGTCGCCGATGACGCCAACAAGGGCATTCGGCCGACATCGAAACTGAGGGCCGGGGATCGCAAAGTGTCAGACCTGCGGGTGCAGTATTATGTGCCGGGAACACGCGATATCGGCGAAATGTGGGTAAACTGGGATGTCGATGATGCCGGGCTTTATGTCGGGCTGAATTTCATTGATCCGACCCATAAATACGAAACCAAGGCGCATGCGATCCGGATGCCTTTCCAAAAGGACATGCCTGCCTGTGAACAAGATCTGAATGTTGAGCCTGAGATCTTGACGATTGACTGCAAATTCACCCGCTCGCTGATTAAGGCACATCAGTGGCAGACCACGCTTGAAGACAAGAAATATCGCAAGCCGGTGACCAAGCTGATCGACTATATCGTCGGAGATGAGGGGGCCAACAAGTATTTCTCCGTCGTTTTCAAGCGGTATGAAGACGGTGGTTACGCCGTCCAGCTTGATGATAGCAAATTTGGTGTTTCAAAACTTTTCAATTTTACCATTGCCAATGCGCTGGATCTGGCGCGCATCACACAGGATGCCGTGACAGAGGCCGGGCATGGAACGCTTTCAGAGGAAGAGCTTGATGATATACTTCAGTAAGATTATCGCCGTATTCGGCACGTTGCTGATCAGCGCTTTGCCGGCGGCAGCGAACGACTTTTATTCATGTGTTTTCAATGGGAAAGAGGCCAGTTATCATCAGGATGAAGTCCCCCGGATGAAGTCGCTGGGGGCTGAATGTGTGCCTTTGAGCGTGGCCACCAGCGTGGTGTGTTCAGTTGGCAGCGTTTCGACCATTTTCTCGGTTTCGGAAGCTGCGGCAGTTCTGGACAGTTCGCGCCGTGTCATCTGTTCTTCTGCCGGGATTATGGTGACTAACGCACCAGATGTCGCCAGCAGTCAGGTTGTTGTAACCGGGCCGGTGGCCATCCTGACCGATAATCGGCCGACATTTGCCCACGAAAGCACCGCCGTTGTCTATTTCCGGCTTGGCTCGGCCCGCCTCTCGAAATCTGAATTGGCGAAGGTTGCGGAATTCGCGCGTTATTATGGTAGCGGCTACAGGATCACGATCACTGGCCACACCGACAGCACGGGCAGTGCCTCCAGAAACCATCTGTTATCCGTGCAGCGGGCGGGCATTGTGCGGGACGCTTTGATCCGAAACAACGTCTCTGCCGCCAACATCTTGTCGGTTTCCGCAATGGGCGAAGAATCGTTGCGATATGTCACCGGCGACGGCATTGCGCTTGGTGCAAACCGGGCGGTTGAGATCAGGGCGTATCGCTAAACACAGCAAACAGCCCGTCCAGCACCTGCCAGCCTGCTGATCCCAGGCGGTTTTCCAAGAGACCGTCAAGGGTCGCGAAATGTTGGCGGGCGCAGGCCATCATCCGCTCGCCTTCATCGGTGAAGCGGATGATCTTTTGGTTGCCAAAATCTGGATGCGCGGTGGTTTCCAGCCAGCCTTCGCGGGCAAGCTCTGCCACTGATTTGTGCACTGCCTGGCGTGAAACCCGCAGATGTCGCGCCAGTTCGGCGGCATGGTTCACGCCGCAGTCAAGCTGCCCCAGAAAGGTCAACTGCCGGGCCGAGAGCGTGGCAAACCCGTCAATTCGCAACTGCGCGATCAGCCAATTGGTGATCTGGTCCTGAAATTCGGCCATCTGACGCACCAGTTTCAGCGACCGGCTATCTACCAGCGCATAACCACCGCGTGGGGATGTTGTCAATTTAGTTGACAATGTGGTTTTCTCCGATTACTTGTCAACAAAGTTAACAAGATACGAAGGGACAAACAATGCTGAAACCAATCCTGATCGCCAATGCCGCATCCTGCCTTGGGTTTGGCGCGCTGTTTCTGCTGGAGGCCGGCGCGACTGCCACAACGCTCGGGTCAGTTCCGGTTATCGTTCTGCAAGTGCTTGGGGCTGGCCTTCTGGTGAACGGCCTCCACCTGCTATGGGCCGCCCGGCAGGATCAGCCGTCGCACCTGTTGGTACTTTACTTCGTGGCAGGTGATGCGGCCTGGGTTCTGGCGACGCTTGTGCTGCTGGCAAGTGGCATCTGGATCACGACGACGCTGGGCACAATCCTGGCCCTTTCTGTCGCCGCTTTCGTTGCGGTCTGCGGATTGGGCCAGATCAGATACGCGCCAATGGCCACTGCACCCTAAGGGATCGGATCAGGCGTGCCCTCAGGCAGGATCACGACATCGCGGCGCGGGAAGGGGATGCTGATCTTGGCCTCTTTCAGCGCATCCCACAGGGCCAGATAGACGTTGCCGCGGATATTGGTCAGGCCTTTGGTCGGATCACGGATCCAGAACCGCAGGATAAAGTCGATGGAGCTGTCGCCAAAACCGACAACATGGCAAACCGGCGGCGGGTCGTTGATCACCCGTGCTTCCTTCAAAGGCGCCGCTGCGGCGATGCGTTTGACATGATGCGGGTCGCTGTCATAGCTGACGCCAAAATGGATATCCAACCGCACGAGGTCCGAGCTGTGCGACCAGTTGACCACCCGGTTGGTGATCAGATCCTCGTTCGGGATCAAAAACTCGGTCCCGTTGCGCGTCAAGACCGAGACATAGCGCGCGCCAAGCGAACTGATCCAGCCAAACGTATCATCCAGCGAAATCACGTCCCCCGGCTTGATCGACTTGTCCAGCAGCAGGATGACACCCGACACAAGGTTGGACACCACCTTTTGCAGACCAAAGCCAAGGCCAAGACCAATTGCCCCTGACAGCACCGTCAGGCTGGTCATGTCAAAGCCGACGGTTTGCAGCCCGAAAATGATCGCAAGCCCATAAAACAGCAATTGCACCGCCTTCACAGACAGCACCTGCATCGAGGGCGAGATATCTTCATTGGCGCGAATCCGGTTGGCCGCCAGCCCACTAAGCGTTCGCGCCGCCACAATCAGCGCAATCAGGGACACCCCGGCCTTGATCACCATCAAAAGCGACAGATGCAAACTGCCGATATCAATCGCCACCCGGTCCAGAACCGAGGACACAAACTCCAGCAAATTGAGGATGCTGAAGGTCACATAGGTCCACGCCCCCCAGCGCACCAGCCGCCGCGCGCTGCGGTTGCTGATCAGGCGGGTGGCAAAGGACACAAACAGCCAGGCGGTGGCCAGTTCGGCAACCAATCCGATCAGATAACTGCGGCTGGGCCAGGTGATTTCGCGCATCACTGCGACCAATATCCAGGCGATGATCACAAAACAGATCGACCTGATCCGCTGTTTGCCGAGAATAAGGATGCGCATTCGCCACATCGGCCAGCCTTCAAGCGCGCGCAGGCGGCGCTCGATCATCGGGGTCAGGGCGTATTTAAGCAATTGCGCCAGGGCGAAAACGCCAAACAGGATCGCCAGCTGATAAAGCCGCCAGGGCTGCACCAAACCCAGCCCAAAATTCCTGAGCTGTTTCAGAAGAACCGTAAGCTGGCTTAGGGTATCGGGGTCGACTTGTGGGTCCAACCTGGCCTCCTGACCAGTTGGGTTGAGGTCTTTGGGTCAAGTCTACAGACATATCGGCGATCGGGAAAGCCGCTCTGATGCCTCTTGAAGCAAAGGGTTTGGCAGGATATGTGGGCAGGCATGACCAAGGGTTTTGACATGGATGATCACGCGCGCCTGCCTTGGCGATTTCACGGGCAGCTTGCCACGCGTCTGGCCGGGCTAACCGCCAGAAGCTGACACTTTACCTGACACCAACCCTGACAGCCAGTTCTATGCGGGAGGATTAAAATGACCGCTCCGAAAACACTCTATGATAAAATCTGGGACGCGCATGTGGCGCATGAAGATGCCGACGGTACCTGCCTTTTGTATATCGACCGGCATCTGGTCCATGAGGTCACCAGCCCGCAAGCCTTTGAAGGGTTGCGCATGACCGGGCGAAAAGTTCGCGCGCCGGAAAAAACCATCGCCGTGCCGGATCACAACGTGCCTACGACGCTGGATCGCGCCAAGGGCATTGATAACGAGGAAAGCCGCATTCAGGTCGAAGCGCTTGATAAGAACGCCCGCGATTTCGGCATCCATTATTACCCCGTAAACGATGTGCGCCAAGGTGTTGTGCATATCGTCGGCCCTGAACAGGGCTGGACCCTGCCGGGCATGACGGTGGTTTGTGGTGACAGCCATACTGCAACCCACGGAGCGTTCGGCGCGCTGGCGCATGGCATCGGTACGTCTGAGGTGGAGCATGTCTTGGCGACGCAAACGTTGATCCAGAAGAAAAGCAAGAACATGAAGGTCGAGGTTACCGGCAAGCTGCGCCCCGGCGTGACCGCCAAGGATATCACCATGTCGGTGATCGGCGTGACCGGCACCGCTGGCGGTACTGGCTATGTGATCGAATATTGCGGTGAAGCGATCCGCGATCTGTCGATGGAAGGCCGGATGACGGTTTGCAACATGGCGATCGAAGGCGGTGCCCGCGCCGGTCTGATCGCCCCTGACGAAACCACGTTTGACTATGTCATGGGCCGCCCGCATGCGCCAAAAGGGGCTGCCTGGGAAGCAGCGCTGACTTATTGGAAAACCCTGTTCACCGATGAAGACGCGCATTTTGACAAGGTGATCACCCTGAAGGGTGAAGAGATTGAGCCGGTCGTCACATGGGGCACCTCGCCAGAGGATGTTCTGCCGATTTCAGGTTTCGTGCCCAGCCCCTCGGATTTCACCGGCGGCAAGGTCGAAGCGGCCCAGCGGTCGCTGGATTACATGGGACTGACACCGGGCCAAAAGCTGACCGATATCAAGATCGACACGATCTTTATCGGTTCCTGCACCAATGGCCGGATCGAGGATCTGCGCGCCGCCGCTGCCATTCTGAAAGGTCGCAAGATCAAGGAGGGGATGCGGGCGATGATCGTGCCGGGCTCAGGCCTTGTGCGTGCCCAGGCGGAAGAGGAAGGTCTGGCGCAGATTTTTGAAGACGCTGGTTGTGAATGGCGTTTGGCCGGCTGTTCGATGTGTCTGGCGATGAACCCCGACCAACTGGCCCCGGGGGAACGCTGCGCTGCGACATCCAACCGCAATTTCGAAGGCCGTCAGGGCCGGGGTGGTCGCACGCATCTGGTGTCACCGGCGATGGCAGCAGCCGCGGCTGTGACCGGGCACCTGACCGATGTGCGGGAGTTTGCTTAAGCATTTTGCCTGATCATTCAGGCTGGTGATTGATATCCCCGTCGGAGCCTCCGGCGGGGATATTTCTTGAAAGAAAGATATTCTAGAGGAACACACGTTCTACAAACCACCAGGCGCCGACAAGACCGATAGCGGCTGAGGCCGGGATGGCGATGCCTTGGCGATACCAGGGCTTGCGGCCAAACCATAGGCCAACCGCCAGGAAGGCGGCGGTGATGACGGCAAGCTGGCCAAGCTCGACACCGATGTTGAAGCCGATCAGGCTGATCAGGAAACTGCCGGGTTGCAGGCCAAGCTCCCCCAAAACGGACGCGAAGCCAAGTCCGTGCAGCAGGCCAAATACCATCACGATCAATATGCGCCGCAGGCCGAGTTTGCTGCCCATGATGTTTTCAATCGCGACATAGGTGATCGAGGCGGCGATCAGCGGTTCGACAATGCTGGCAGGGATCTGGATGATCCCAAGGCTGGCTAGGGCAAGGGTTAGTGTATGGGCCAGCGTGAAGGTTGTAACTTGCCATAAAAGCGGGCGCAAATGCAGGGCGAAAAAGAACAGGCCAAGCACGAACAATATGTGATCTAATCCTTTTGGAACAATATGTTCAAAGCCAAGGATGATGTAACGGATGAAGAAGGAACCCGCCCTTTCCTGAACCTGTCCTGACCGCGGGATCGCAAGCGAGGTTTCGCCGCCGGATAACAGCGCCTCATAAGCTGTTTCGTCGCCGGATTGGCGCAAGGCCAGCAGGCCAAGCCCCGCACCCCAGGTCAGGGTGACAGGGCTGTCACCTTCTGGCAGGTCAGCGTGCAATGTCAGGATGGAATCGCGCGGCAGATCGGGGTTGCCGACGTCAGGGATGGTCAGCGCTGTGATCTGCGGCGTCAGCGGTGTTCCCCCGGCTTTCAGTAGGATCTGGCTTGCAATCGCGGGCCAGACTTTGCGCAAGGCTGCCTCCAGTTCCGGCGGGCTCAGTTTACGCAGGGCGTCGTGCTGGTCAGACAAGGGGGAGTCGTTCGTGTCGGCGATCTGGCTTAAGTTCATGCCGATGATCAAGGGTTCCAGCGGCAGATCAAGCGTCAGGGTCACGTCGGTTTGCGTCACCGTCAGATCGGCAATCGCAGGCCTAAGCTCATGCGCGGCCACAGGGCGCATCGCCAGCAGGATCACGAAACTTGACAGCGCCAGTATGCCTGCCAGTCTGCCAGCTATGTTCTTCCTGAGGTATCCGATCATGCGCCCATCCTTTCTGCTGTCCTTGATATGTATTCTGATGCTGGGTGCGGGCAAGGCCAATACGCATGAATTCTGGATTGATCCGGTTGAATATGCCATCGCCGCTGACGATCAGATCACCGCCAGATTGCGCGTCGGGCAGTTGTTTGAAGGCCCCAAGACGCGGTATTTCCCAAGCTGGATCACGCTGTTTGAAGTGTTTCATCAGGGCAAACCGACCGAGGTGACGGCGCGGCTGGGTGATGACCCAGCGCTTTTTATGCCCGCCCTTGGCGATGGCTTGCTGGTGGTGGCGTACGAATCATCCGACAGCACCGTCACCTATGGCGAGTGGCAGAAGTTTGAGGAGTTCTTGACCCATAAAGGCTATGCCGATCTGCTGACCCTACATGAAACACGGGGCCTGCCGCGCAAAGCCTTTGCTGAGATTTATCGTCGCTACGCCAAAAGTCTGATCGCGGCGGGCAGCGGGCAGGGGGCGGATTTTGCCACCGGGCATCGGTTGGAAATCGTGGCGCTGGCCAATCCCTATACTGACGATCTGTCGGGCGGTTTGCCGGTCAGAGTGCTGTTTGAAGGTGCCCCGCGCGCGGATGCGCAGGTGGAGTTGTTCGCACGCCAACCTGACGGTGTCGTCAGCACCGCGATGTTCAGGACCGGGACGGATGGTGTCGCGGTGTTGCCGGTCCTTACAGGCGTGGAATATCTGGTGGATCATGTCGTCGTGTTGCCGCTGCCAAATGACGATCCCAAGGCCGGGCCGGTTTGGCAATCGCTATGGGCCTCGCTGACCTTTAAAGTCGTGCGGCAATAGCCGGGGCTGGCTTGTCAATCGCCGCAAGCTCGACTATTGCCAAAGCCTACGAAGGAGACTTGCACATGGAAAAATTCACCAGCCTGTCAGGGATCGCGGCGCCGATGCCGTTGGTCAATATCGACACCGATATGATCATCCCCAAGCAGTTCCTGAAAACGATCAAACGCTCGGGCCTGGGTGTGAACCTGTTTGACGAGATGCGCTATGCCGATGACGGCAGCGAGATTGCCGATTTCGTGCTGAACAAACCGGCTTATCGCAAGGCCGAGATCATCGTCGCCGGTCAAAACTTCGGCTGCGGCTCGTCGCGCGAACATGCGCCCTGGGCGCTGCTGGATTTCGGCATTCGCTGTGTGATTGCCACCAGTTTCGCCGATATTTTCTATAACAACTGTTTCAAGAACGGCATCCTGCCGATTGTCCTGCCCAAAGAGCAGGTGGACAAGCTGATGGAAGACGCTGAGCGGGGTGAAAACGCCCGGATCACGGTTGATCTGGAAAGCCAGACGGTGTCAGCCTCGGACGGGACCGAGTTTCAGTTTGAGGTCGATGCCTTCAAGAAACATTGCCTTTTGAACGGGCTGGATGACATCGGCCTGACGATGGAAAAAGTCGCGGCGATTGATACCTTCGAGGCGAAATACCAGGCGCAGATGCCTTGGTCTTAAGTCTTTCAAAACCATGATGAATGCCCGTGGCCCCAAGCTGCGGGCATCGCATTTCCGATTGATGCAATTGGGAAACAGTTTCCAATCCAGAAACAATAAAATTCTTCTCGCCACATCAAGGGGTTGACGGATTCTGCCAAATCAAGGCAAGATTAAGGCCAAAATGAGGCACCCCCATTGAGCCGGGGGATCAAGACGGAACAGGGATCGACAACGTATCGATCCCGGCCAGACTGAAGGGTTAAAGGGCAGTGGTTTCTCAGCTGATTGGCGCATTCGTTCGGGCGATTCTGGTGGCATTGCTGATTGCGTTGCCGTCGTTGATTTTGCCTGGTGTTGGCCAGGCCGCCAAGGAAATCTCAATGGTGTTTGCCCTGGTCGGGGCGGCTTTGACGATGTTTGAATATGGCTCGTCGCATCCCGGACTGGTGGAGTTTCGCTTTGCCCCGCCGTTCAACCGCATCCGCTTCATCTCCCTTTTCCTGACGATCCTGTTGCTGGCCATGATGTTCCGGGGTGAGGCCGGGGGCAATGAAATGACCCGCATCGTCGGTCAGATCGGGTTTCTGGTTGGCAAGGCGATGGATTTCCCCTTCAGCCCGGTGCGCATCCTGACCAGTTTGCTGACCAATGATGGCCAGACCGGCAATTCCGATATTGTCCGCTCGGCCGCTGGCATCAGCTATGTCGTGTCGCTGGTGTCGCTGGCGTCTTTTGCGATTTTCGTCCGCCTGCTGGCCTGGCCGCTTGGGCACGGGTCGTTCAATGTCTGGGTCAACCTGCCGACATTTGACCCCGCCGCAAGCTTTGATGTCGAGGCCCGGCTGACAAGAGACGCTCGCGTTAACGTTATTTTTGGGTTTACCCTGCCATTCCTGTTGCCAATGGTTGCGGAAGTGTCGTCGGATTATTTCACGTTTTCGACCCTTGCCGGCAGCCAGACCTTGATCTGGACGGTTGCAGTATGGGCCTTTTTACCAGCAAGCTTGTTCATGCGTGGCATCGCATTTGCCCGCATCGCAACGCTTATTCGCCGGAAGCGCGAAAAACTTCACGAACCTTCAACACAGGATTTCGCACCAGCCTGACGGGTCTGTTGCTGACTGTTTACTGTG
>Ga0307929_1002448_pt1 | contig 11971 bp, 10 predicted proteins | sample AceLakmetage1330_FD_203160 | JGI IMG/M metagenome (GOLD analysis project Ga0307929, IMG submission 203160) | Saline water microbial communities from Ace Lake, Antarctica - #1330 | ecosystem: Environmental > Aquatic > Non-marine Saline and Alkaline > Saline | place: Antarctica: Ace Lake...
ATTTGTCCAAGGATGATACGGATTTGTAAAATATGAAAATCCAAGTCCAGCAGTAAAACTAAGTTTTAGGGGTGCTTTAATATTTGTTAAATGCCATCTTAAAAAGGGCTGAATACCTACTACATCACCAAGGAATTCATTGTTCAGATTTCCAAACATAAATTCCACTCCGTATTCAGGAAAATTCAGATGTTTTTCCCACTGATTTAAGCCATTACCAATTTTTGCAAATTCAAAAGAAGAAAACCAGGACATAGTTGTTTTTGGCATTCCTGAGTAGGCTTCTAACACTTTTCCTGGACCGGTTTTTATTCCGTAGATAAAATCTTTCGTTTCAAATTTATCAACATTTTGTGCAAACGTCGAAATTTGAAACAAGAGCAAAATACCAATAATACTTCCCAAAAACTTCATTAGTTTATAATCCTAATTTTTCAGAAATTTCCAACATTTTTCGGATGGGTTTTTCAGCTTTTTTGCGAAGTAATTCATCCAAAGTAACTTCAGGTAATTCGTATTTCAGGCACTTGTAAAGTTTTTCCATTGAATTCATTTTCATGAAATTACAATCATTACAACCGCAAGTTGAATCTTTTGGCGGCGCCGGAATAAATTCTTTATGCGGACTCAATTTTTTCATTTGATGAATAATTCCGCTTTCAGTTGCTACGATATATGTTTTTGCATCATCTTTAGCAGAATATTTAAGCAAAGCAGATGTTGAACCTACATGATCGGCGATTATAAGTACCGGTTTCTCACATTCAGGATGAGCCAGTACTTTGGCATTTGGATTCGATACTTTACGTTTAATAATTTCCTCTACAGAAAATTCTTCATGCACATGACAAGCACCATCCCATAATACCATATTTCTTCCGGTCACTGAATTAATGTAATTCCCTAAATTTTTATCTGGACCGAAAATAATTGGTTGTTTTTCAGGAAAACTTTCTACAATTTGCTTTGCATTTGTACTGGTAACAACCACATCAGAAAGTGCTTTTATTGCAGCTGTTGTATTCACATAATTAATAATAATGTGATTTGGATAATGGGTTATAAACTCGGCAAATTTATCTGCCGGAGCGGATTCAGCAAGTGAACAACCAGCATTCAAATCAGGCAATAACACTTTTTTATTTGGCGAAAGAATTTTTGCGGTTTCGGCCATAAAATGCACACCAATAAAAACAATTACATCGGCTTGGGTTCTGGCAGCTTCTTGTGAAAGTTTTAAACTATCGCCAACAAAATCGGCAATATCTTGCAATTCAGGTACTACATAAAAATGTGCAAGAATAACTGCATTCTTTTCTTTTTTGAGGCGTAATATTTCGGTCTTCAAATCGAGAGATTTATCAATCGGTTCATCAACAAAACCAATTTTTTTAATTTTATCAGTATTCATATATATATTATTATTTATAAATTTATAACTATTAATAATGATAATAATACTTTGTTAATACGGTTAGCAAATTTATGGCTTTTCCCTTGTAAAATCTAAATTATTTAATTTTTCAGTAAGTTTTAAACCATAATGTTAATATTTATCACTTGAAAATGAATGATCTGTTGTTTTTATTAACAGTTGTTAATAGTACTAAAGTTTAAAAAAACTTTTTGAATTACGCATTATTTTCTGTGCATAATATTTTGAAAACTTAACAATAAATTTGTGCTAAGTTTTTTTGTTTACATCGGATTTTTAATATGCTTTTATGGATTTTTAATTTACAATTTTATTTATTTATTTTTTTCAAAACTTAATTGATACAATGTGAATTTAATGTTGAAAAACTAAGTCTTTAATCTTAAGTATTTTCAGTTGTTATACTTTTGTTTAATTGTTAGTCATCAACAAATTAACAGTGGTTGATAAATAAAATCAATCTTTTTGTTGCATAATACAACTATCTGAAAACGAAAGATTTTCGTTTTTTTGATTTTCTAACGGATTGAGTTTAACCCTCAAATTAATAGTACCTTATTTCAAAGAACTCTATTTTTTGGACTTAAATATGGTGAAAATCTTGTGAAAATTCAGCATTAATTTTTGAATCCAAATGCTATCAATTAGTTAAGCGAATAATGAAGTAATTTTTCTTTCCTTTTTGGATTAAAATGAATTTTCCATTTATGACAAAAGTATAAGAAATTTGCATTTCTGGATTTGTCATTTTTTCCTTATTAATTGAAAGTCCGTTTCCTTTAATTAGTCGTCTTAATTCACCTTTTGAAGTGAATATATTTGTGTCTTCGCAAAGTAGTGTTAACACGTCTCTGCCTTCATTAATTAATGAATTTTTCACGCTATGTACGGGAACACCTTCAAAGACGGATAAAAATGTTTTTTCATCAATTTGTGAGAGGTCTTTAGAGGTTGATTTACCGAATAAAATTTTTGATGCTTTGATGGACATTTCCAATGCTTCCTTGGAATGTACCATGATTGTAATTTCTTCTGCAAGGCGTTTTTGCAGAATTCTTAAATGTGGTTCATTTTTATGTTGTTCAGTTAAATTACTGATTTCATCTTGAGAAAGTATAGTAAATATTTTAATGTATTTTTCAGCATCTTCATCAGAAACATTCATCCAGAACTGGTAGAATTTGTAGGGTGTTGTTTTTTCAGGATCGAGCCAAATGTTTCCGCTTTCAGTTTTACCGAATTTTCCTCCATCGGCTTTAGTAATCAAGGGGCAAGTTAATGCAAAAGCTTCTCCGCTGGCAATTCTGCGAATCATTTCTGTTCCTGTGGTAATGTTTCCCCATTGATCGCTGCCACCCATTTGCAGTTTACAACCGTACTTCTGATAGAGGTGTAAAAAATCGTATCCTTGTAAAAGCTGGTAAGAAAATTCAGTAAATGACATACCTTCACCTGAATCCTTAGCGAGTCGTTTTTTTACTGAATCTTTTGCCATCATGTAATTTACAGTGATGTGTTTTCCGATGTCGCGCACAAAATCCAGGAAACTGAAATTTTTCATCCAGTCGTAGTTATTAACAAGCAATGCTTTATTTGGTATTTCTTCAGAAAAATCCAAAAACATGGCAGTTTGCGCTTTCAAACAGGCTTGATTATGTCTTAATGCTTTTTCATCCAGAAGATTTCTTTCTTTCGATTTTCCGGAGGGGTCTCCTACCATTCCGGTTGCTCCTCCGAGTAATACAATAGGTTGATGACCGGATAATTGCAAATGTTTCAACATCATGATTCCTACAAGATGCCCAATGTGCAGTGAATCTGCAGTTGGGTCGATTCCAACATAAGCTTTTACGGTTTCTTTATGGAGTAATTCTTCTGTTCCGGGCATTGAATCGTGAATCATTCCGCGCCATGTTAATTCTTTTAGAAAATTCATTGTGTTGTTTTTTGATATCGTTTACAAAAATCATTAAAATACTGATGACTACAAAACTATTTTATTGACAAGAATTAATAAGTACCAAAATATCCGTCTGTCATTTTTTTTTACTTCGACATCTGCCTGCCGTTTCCTGACTGCCGTCAGGCAAGTTACCAGTCGTGAATGGCAGTGAGAGTTCGATATTTTTCCCCCCAACCTGCAATGCAAAGAAGTACAGCGAGGCCTTGTATATTTTGATTTAACGCTTCGCTTCCCATCGCTAATATCTGTCGCTTAGCGAAACTTTGAGCAGCACAAAATATTACGATTATTTATTGAATAATAAGCTTTTGTGTATTTTGTTTTCCATTTTTATTTTTGAAAATCACAAAATATAAGCCGGGTGATTTTTTACCTTTCCAGATAAATTGAGATCTGTCTTGATTTAATTGTCCGGTGACAATTTCATGTCCTAAGGTATTGAGGATATAAAATGTTCCGTCAAATTTTTCATCTGCCTGAATATTTACTTGTCCTGATGAAGGGTTTGGATAGACAGATATTTCAAATGCAGTATTTTCCTCAAGGCCATGATAAGCATCCCAATCGTAAATGACAAGTGTGTATTCTCCCGGTAAAACTTCATCAATACGAATACTTTTTGTCATTGTTGAAATGCTTTGATTTTCAATAATAATCCAGTCAGAAGATCTATTTGGTCTATATAATAAACGTAATGAATCAATATCATTTGTTATGAATTCTGTATCAAGATTTGGAAATGGTCCTAGTAGGGATGAACTATTTAAATATTTAAAGCTACCTTTAACAATACAATTATTATTAAAGTCTCCTCGGATATTAAAGTATCTATGGTTTGCAATAATAAGACCTTCGATTGGTGTTTTAAAATCATCTGGTTTTCCTAAATGATGTGAAACATATATGCATGATGTATCTTCAAAGTTTGTAACCTCAAGAGTTACAGGAAAATTACTTAAATTACAATAACCATTGGATTTTATCATTTCAATTTTTGAAATTTTGGCATCAGAACAGTCCTCATTTGCATCAATTGCTGCGAACATGGGATAAAAATCCAATTCAAACTGTTGATTTCCAAATTCTCCATCAAATTGCATTCTTTTTTCATGAATTTGATAATCTTCATCAATAAAACCGATGTTTATAATGTTTCCATCTGACATGGTATTTCTTCCGTATAATTGTTGTTTGACAAAAACATTAGCTTCAAAAGTACCTGCATTGTTTGTTATTAATACAGAATCTATTTTATAATGAGGTAATCCGGGTTTAAATACCCAGTTATCAAAGAAATTAGTTAAATCTACACCCGATTCAGCGGATAAAATATCACGCATTTCTTCAGAAGAAATATCTTGCAATGCTTTTTGTTCCAGCATTGCTTTTACCGATGGAAAGAAGAGTTCATCGCCGAGGTAATCTCTTAAACTATGAACTACACTTGCCCCTTTATAGTAGGATGTTGTTCCATAGGTAACATCTTGTGGAACAGCATTAAGTGCGTAGAAATCCCCATCATCTAAATGTGCATTTAAAATTGCATTACTGTGATCAGTACGACGATAATTTTTACCTGCATTTTTCCCATAAAGAAATTCTTCGTTAATGGATTCAGCATATTTTGCCCATCCTTCGTTAATCCACATTTCTTCAGCACGTTGGCAGGTAATATAATCTCCGAACCAGTGGTGAAATAATTCGTGTGCTATTAAATTTTCCCATTGCAACGTACCATCAATAAAGCCGTTTCCGATAGCAATGTTTGTGGCATGTTCCATGGCTCCATTATTGAAAGGTACAATGGTATATCCGATGCGTTGCCATTCGTACGGACCAAATAGTGTTTCATAAATTTTGCAAGTTGTATCAAGATTTGCAAAAGAGGCAGTAACATTGGATTCTGTTCCAGGATAATGATAAATCTGCACCGGAATATCTCGTTCAATGCCTTGATATGTCCATTCCAAAACTTCATATTCACCCACTGACATGGAAACCAGATAAGTTGGAATTTCGTCGCTCATATGCCAATGATGCACTAAGCTGGAATCGGTTTCCTGTACGATGGTGTCAATATCTGTGAGTATTCCGTTACACACTGCAAGTTGGTCAGTTTCTGTTGTGATACTGAAATCATAAGTTGCCCGGTCGATAAAATCATCAATACACGGATACCAAACTCTGCCATAATTATGTGGGATATCTGCGAAAGCAACGCCAAGATTGAATGCATAATTTGACATGAAATAAAATCCTCCCCAATACGGATCCGGTTGCGGATTTCCATGATAATACACGGAAATATTAATGGTATCATCCGAGGATATCGAATTATTCAAGAAAATATTTAACACGGTATCATTGTGAGAAAAATCAAGTAGCGCATTGTCGAGAATTATGGAATCGCAAGTCATGGTCAATAAATCCAGACTAAAATGGGTGGTATTGTTTTGTTTTGGCACGATTTCTAAATCGGTTTGTCCCCAAATCATTGATTCACTGTAATTTATTTCGTTAATTTTGATGTGATAGTGTAAAACATCAATGCTATCGCTATGCAAATTTTGAGCAAAACTGCTTACTGAAAAAATGACTAAAACTGCTGTAATGATAATTTGTTTCATAATTGAATTTTCGATATTAAAAGAGTTTAGACTGATTATGCGGATTTATGATTTGTTTATTCAAATGCTCGTATGCCAGTGAAGTGACTTCTCTCCCACGTGGTGTTCTTTTGATGAATCCTTCCATAATTAGAAATGGTTCATAAACTTCCTCGATAGTTCCTTCATCCTCTCCTACAGCGGTTGCAATGGTTTTCAATCCGACTGGTCCGCCTTTAAATTTATCGATAATGGTTAAAAGAATACGGTTATCCATTTCGTCGAGGCCCCGGGAGTCGATATTTAGAGCTTTCAGAGCATATTTTGTAATTTTCAGATGAATATGTCCATCTGCCTTTACTTGTGCAAAATCTCTGATACGTCGTAAAAGTGCGTTTGCAATACGAGGAGTACCACGGCTTCTGCGAGCAATTTCCTTTGCCGCATTTTCATCGATGGTTACTTTCAGGATATTTGAAGAACGTATGACAATTCCCTGTAGCGTTTTTGCCGTGTAATATTGTAAATGGCTATTAATACCAAAACGGGCTCTAAGCGGACTGGTAAGTAATCCGCTGCGGGTTGTGGCACCGATAAGGGTAAAAGGATCCAGATTGAGTTGAACACTGCGAGCGGCCGGACCTTTATCAATCATAATATCGATTCGGAAATCTTCCATTGCAGAATAGAGATATTCTTCTACAACTGGGCTCAGTCGATGAATTTCATCAATAAAAAGTAAATCGTGTTTTTCCAGACTCGTAAGCAAACCGGCGAGGTCACCGGGTTTTTCCAATACGGGTCCTGATGTTACTTTAAATCCGACATTAAGTTCATTGGCAATAATATTTGCCAGGGTTGTTTTTCCAAGCCCCGGCGGGCCATGTAATAATACATGGTCAAGTGCTTCGTCACGCATTCCGGCAGCCTGTACGAAGATTTTAAGATTTTCCACAATTCCTTCCTGTCCCTTAAAATCGTTAAAACTTAATGGTCTGAGAATATTTTCTATCTCACGATCTGGACTTGGAAACTGTTCGCTATGTGGATCTAAAAAATCGTTCATTTATTTTATTTTAATCATCCAAAATTAGTGAAAATCCGTTTATGACTTTCATTTGACTTGTATTAAATTGTAAAAATTTAGTCATCATTTACAAATAAGGCCTTTGTATCTTTAAATAAATCTCCTAAAAATAATTTTAGTTTGATAGTGTATAGTGGATTTGTGAGTTGCATGTTAAGGTTTTTATTATTTATAATCATAATTCGATATCCTACTCCTGCACCAATTGCAAAATAGCGTAAAAAACGGTAATGACCAGTTAAAGATGCTTCATAATGCATTACAAATTTTTCGTGAAAAAGATAAGTGCTGTCGTTAAGGCTTCCTGCAAAATTTGTTCCTCCAAATCCGATTTGAATTGGTAAACTTCCCTCCCATCGCTTGGTATCGTAAAATACATATTCACCAAATAAGGAAAAATAGGCAAAATTCAGTTGGGTTGTAATGGTATCGGTGACGCCATTTGTATTTACATAAAAATCCTGCTTTATGGTACTGCTTAAATTATGAAAACCTAAACCGTATTTAACGACATTATTATGGTCAAATCCGAGTTGTACACCCCATAATTTAACTTGTGAATTTGCAATAAATGAACTTTTGGTGTCGAAGCGTAAAAAAGTTCTGCCATCTTCGTCCAATGCATTAGAAAACTCCTCTTCAATGGGCTGCGCTATGGACGTAATAGCAAGAAAAATGGCAGTTATGAAGGGTATTATTTTCATTTTCGTAGTTTATTCAGCTTCTTTAAGCTTTTTGTCCCATTTGTCCCAGCGTTTTCCGTTAATTTTGAAAAGTTCACCGTTTTTATAGTTATAAATCAAGAAAATATTTCCGTCAGGATGGTATTTGTACCAGTTTCCGTCTTTTGTTCCCATGATATATTCTCCCCGCAATTCGGGTTTTCCGTTGGCGTACCACCATTCATGCATTCCGGCAGGTTCATTATCAATAAATTTTCCTTCAAAAATTAATTGTTCGCCATTGTAATAGTGTTTCCAAATGCCTTGTTTTAAGCCCAAATCATAGGTGCCGATTTCGGTATGGTCACCAACATTGTAAAACCATTCGCCTTGTTTTACCCCATCAAAAAATTCTCCGCGCCGTATGGTATCGCTTTCCATGGTAAATTCAACAAATATACCTTCTCGTTTTCCTTTGTTGTAATTTTCCAAACGCAGAATCTTTCCGTTTTCAAAATACCAAATCCATTCGCCGTGAGCTTTTCCATCTCTGTATTTTCCACGTTGTTCAACCGAACCGTCCGGAAAATAAAAATCCCAGACGCCGTGTCGTTTTCCATCTTTAAAAGCACCTTTTGAGCGAATGGATTTATCGGGATAATAAAATGTCCAAACGCTGTCTTTTTCGCCAGTATTGGAAAGCGTTCCTTCTGATTCCAACTCGCCATAATCATTGTAATCTTGCGCTTTTAAGAGGGATCCGTTGCGATTGTATTGTTTATGTAATCCTACCGGGATAGAATCTATAAATGCTCCTTCGTATTGAATATTGCCATTGGAATAATAGGATTGCTTGAGTTTGGCATCAATTTTTTCCGCCACTTCCTCGGCAATTACCAATTCCCCTCTTCGATATTGTTGTTCAACGATAATTCTACCGTTTCTGGCATATTCACGATATATTCCATGTATCTGACCTGCAAGGTAATAGGCTTCAATATGAATCTGTCCGCCCGGATAAAACTCAACCCACTTTCCATTTTTTTGATTGTCTGAATTTTTGCGATTAACCATGCTTGATTCCACTAAAAATCCATTGTAATACTCAAATAGATTGATGATGTTGCCTGAAGTTGAATATTCTTTGGTTAAGCCGTGGCGTTTATCTTCTTTATAAATTGTGGTATATCGGAGTTTTCCGTTATCGGGATAATAATACTCCGATGCTCCGTTTTTCTTATCTTCGTAATACAATACTTTGGCTGTTAGGATATTTTCAATCGTATCTTTGGTTTCATGGATTTTATACTGGAAGGAGTATCCATGTTTTCTCTCCATTTTGTATGTGATGCGCTTTGATAGCATTCCGTTTTCATGATAAAAATTCCAAATACTGTCCAACTCAAAGCGAGTGCGTTTTCCTTCTGAACGGATGTTTCCGTTTGGATAATAATTTTTCCAATATCCGTTCGGTTTTCCATCCTCCATATATCCTTCACTGCTGATTTGCCCGCTCGGATAATGAAAGACATTGTATCCGTTTGGGTCAATATCAGACTCCTGAGCACATATAATCAGCGTGTTAAGTAATGTTATTAATGTAATGATAATTTTTCGCATGTAGCAAATATCTTAAGCTTTGATTAAAAAACGCAAAATTTTTATAAATTTATACTTTTATTGGAAATAATTTTAAAATAATAAATTATGAGATGCTTATTAATTAGTAATTCAACCATGGCCGGAGAGCCGTATCTTGATTATCCAAAGCATAATATTGCTAAATTTTTGGGTAAAGAAAAAGTTACTGCTTTGTTTATTCCTTATGCAGGAGTTACTTTTAGTTATGATGATTATGAAACAAAGGTGAAAACTCGTTTTCAGGAAGTTGGTCATGATGTGGTTTCAATTCACAAATTTGATGACCCTGTAAAAGCGGTAAAAGACGCTGATGCAATTGTTATAGGTGGTGGAAATACCTGGCATTTGTTGCGTACTATGCGTGATAACGGATTGTTAGAACCAATTCGTGAAAAAGTAAAAAGCGGAACGCCATACATTGGCTGGAGCGCCGGTTCAAATGTAACCTGTCCGACTATCATGACCACCAATGATATGCCAATTATTGATCCTTTAGGTATGGATGCCATTAATGTGATTCCATTCCAGATTAATCCTCATTATTTGGATAAGAAAGCACAGGGACATGCCGGTGAAAGCCGTGAAGATCGTATCAACGAGTTTATTGAAGTGAATAAAGACATGCCGGTGGCTGGTTTGCGTGAAGGCTGTATGTTTTTTATTGAAGGTGATAAAATGGAGGTAATTGGAATTCATCCTTTACGTTTATTTAAATACGGTGAAGTACCACGCGATATACCAGTGGGTGTAGATTTATCATTTTTATTGAAGAAATAAACAAACATTATTTTAATTGGAAAAGCAGCTTATGGGCTGCTTTTTTAATTGCTGTTTAATTGGTCTTGATTATTTTTCGCATTTTGCGTTTCGCATTTTGCGAAAAATACCTTATATTTGATAAAAATTAGAAATTATGAATCCGTTTTTATTAAGAGGTTATAAAGGTACTGATTTTTTTTGCGATCGGGAAAATGAAACCAATAAAATCATAAATGCTCTGAAAAATGGACAGGATATCACCTTATATGGATATCGTCGTTTGGGTAAATCTGCCTTGATAAAACATGTATTTTATTATCTAGAGTCTGAATACACATGTATTTATGTGGATATTTGGGGAACAACCAATGTTGAGGAGTTTTCTAAAAACATGATAAATAGTACAATACAGAGTAGCTTGCTAAGGAAAAAGCGATTCAGGGATAAGGTTTATGATTTTTTAAAGTCCGTTGGGCGTCTTTCAAAATTGACGCGGATGGAATCCCATCAGTTGATGTTATTTATCGAGAAAGAAATACTGCTTTTGAAAGCCTTGATGAATTGTTTTCTTTTATTCAAAAACTTGATGTCCCTGTTGTCCTTGCGATTGATGAATTTCAAGAGATTAGAAATTATTCAAATCATGTCCCTTTTGAGGCAAAATTAAGATCCATTACCCAGAATACCGGAAATGTACAGTTCATATTTTCCGGAAGTGAAAAGCATTTGCTTGCGGATATTTTTACCTCATATAGGATGCCATTTTATCAATCAACACGGATGATGACGATTGATAAAATAAGTGAGGATGCTTATTCTGAGTTTATTAATAGGCATTTTAAAACTGCAAAAAAAGAAATACAAACGGATGTATTGAAATTTATTATGCAAGCTTCTTACCGGCATACTTTTTATGCTCAGGCCATGTTGAATTTATTGTTTAGTGTTTCAAAAAGCACTATGGATTTGACGGAATATAAGAAGCATTTTGAAAATTTCATTCTTGAAAAAGCTGTGTATTACAGTGAGTTACCTGAATTATTGACTAAGCAACAGTTTATAATGCTGAAGGCAATTGGTAAGCAGGGAAAAATTACAAATCCAACATCTTCTGAGTTTTTGATGCAATCCGGGATAAAGAGTGCAAGCAGTATGCATCGAGTGGTTAATTCACTTTTGGATAAGCAATTAATATTGAAGGAGGAGGACGCTTATCGGCTTTATGATGTGTTCCTTGAGCATTATTTTAAAATTGAAAAGTAATTTTTCGCACTTTGCGTTTCGCAGATTGCGAAACATGAAGCAATTGTTTATTTTCCAAATTTATATTTCAAACCTGCGTTTAGGCTGTATCCTGTGCCATCAAATAAAATTTCTCCTTGATACGTATTTCCTGCTTCTTCAACATTTACCGTAAGTCTGTTGATATCAACAAAACCCAATGCAAAGTTTCCATTTGCCATTATCGAAATACGAGGATTGATTGCATATTCAAGTCTTAATCCTGCGTTAGCCAAAACAGTGAGCTGTTTTTCATAAAAGGCTACTGCATTTGTAATTCTAATAGTGTCAGTATGATAGGGGAAATTGTTTTCGTCAAATTCATAGGGTCCATCGATATCTTCTAAGTCATCATATCTTCCATATCCTTTTGCTGGAATGAAAAACGAAAAGCCTAGGTATGGTTTAATTTCTAGTTTATTTTCTAACCTGATTAATTCATAAACTGAAATTTTCAGTCTTTTTGGCTGAAAAATTTTGGACAAATTTTTATTTTTTCTAAAAACTTTAGGTTTTCACACCTTTTTGTTTGTACAG
>Ga0307929_1002449_pt1 | contig 11970 bp, 6 predicted proteins | sample AceLakmetage1330_FD_203160 | JGI IMG/M metagenome (GOLD analysis project Ga0307929, IMG submission 203160) | Saline water microbial communities from Ace Lake, Antarctica - #1330 | ecosystem: Environmental > Aquatic > Non-marine Saline and Alkaline > Saline | place: Antarctica: Ace Lake...
TTTACACAATGAAATCCCAGGAAATTATTTCCATAATAAAGAAAACGGTGAATAAATCCGATCCGGAGGCCAAGGTTATCCTATTTGGTTCATATGCAAGGGGCGATCAAAATGAGAATTCTGATATTGATGTCCTTATACTCTTGAATCAGCAAAAAATAACAACATCGGATGAAAAACGGATCAAATACCCACTTTATGATATTGAATTTGATACAGGTAAAATTATAAGCCCGGTAGTTATGTCAATCACAGATTGGCATACTAAACATAAAATAACCCCCTTTTATCATAATGTTGAGCTTGATGGTAAGTTGATATGAAAAATAAAGAAGACATACAATATTTAATTCCAATCGCTGAATCTTTCATTGCAAAAATTGAAGAACTAATAAAATCTGATGGTATATGAAATCACTTATTTTTATCGCAATTACAATAATTACAATTTCCATTCAGCAAACATTTGCCTGCACCGTCATCGTTGCTGGTAAAAATGCCACAGCAGATGGTTCAGTCATCGTTTCGCATACCGATGCCGGGCCAGACACGAAGCTTCATGTAGTACCGGGACAAATTTTCCCTGAAGGTTCAATGACCCCTGTTTACTGGGGCATGGTTGAATCGGGCAGGCCCTTAGGCGATTATGGCGATACCATCGGGTTTATTCCGCAGGTGAGGGAAACGTATTCCTATTTTCAATCTGCCTATCCGCAAATGAACGAATACATGCTTGCGATTGGCGAAAGCACAACCAGCCAGCGTGAGGAGTTGAAACTGGATTTTTCGGTTTGCAAACAAATAATGACCGTTGAACAAGCACAGGCTTTTGCCTTGCAGCGTTGCAAAACAGCAAAGGAAGCCCTGGACTTAATTACACATCTAATGGAAACTTATGGTTTCAGACCATCCTGCGTGGGTGAATCGGAAGACCTGGTTTTGGCGGATCCGAATGAAGCATGGGTTTTGGAATTATTCAGTGTTGGCAACGAATGGTCCCCGGAAAGCGGAAAACCCGGCTGCATCTGGGCAGCACAACGTGTCCCGGATGATGAAGTGCTGATCATTCCCAACTGGAGCATTATCAAAGAAATTGACTTGGAGGATACCGAAAATTTTAAAGCCTCTTCCAATTACATGCAGGAAGCCATCGACAGGGGCTGGTATAATCCGAATAGTGGTTTAGCTTTTATCTGGCAGGAAGTGTATGCCCCGATAGCACGCGAATGGGCCACAAGTCGTTTCTGGCTATTCTATTCGCAGCAAGCACCCAATTACACCAACTGGCCCGATCGTTATTCGACCGATCCTTTTGCAGGAGATGAGCAATATATTCAGTTTGTGGAACCACTTTCGCTTTATCCCTTTTCGGTAAAACCAGAGAAAAAAATGACAGTACAGGATGTGATGGCATTTCAGCGGACAACTTTCCCGGGAACGATTTACGACAAGGAAAATGCCCCCGCCTGGTACTATCCAGGACCGGATGGACAAATGGTGAAGAGCGACCATGCCACACCTTTCCCTACTGCAGATTGGAGGAAGGTTTTAAAGATCAACCGCCGCCGGAATGTATCACGCGCACGCGGCGAATATGGAATGATCGCCCAACTACGTAGTTGGCTGCCAAGAGAAATTGGCGGTGTATATTGGTTTTTTGTGGATAACGCCTTCACCAGTGCCTACGTTCCAATGTACACGGGAATTACCGATGTGGCCGAATGTTACAAACGCTACGACCCGGAAGTTTACGATGACAATTCCATGCGATGGGCAGTTGATTTTGTGGACAATTTGCTTTACCTACGCTGGCAACCGGCCGTTAAAGATCTGCACGAAGTCCGTGATCCGATAGAGCAAGCCTTCTTTGATGAACAAGCTGAAGTGGATGAAAAATTTATGGAACTTTACGGAAAAAGTCCAAAAAAGGCTGTGAAGTATTTAACTGACCTCACCGTAGAAAGACAGGAAGCAACGTTGAAAATGTTCCAGGATTTTCGTATTCATCTGATTACAAAGTACACGAATAATAAACAGGGAATTTAATAAAATTCACCAGTTGACGGTATTTAAATTCACCGGGTGACTACTCTCGGTATTTGGCAGTCACCCGGTGAATGCAAAGGAGAAAGTCACCCGGTGAATGCCTAAGGAAAGTAAAGTCACCCGGTGAATGCGCAAAATGGCAGGATTCACCGGGTGACTCATTTACCTGGGTGACCCATCCCTAGTTTCTTCTATTATAAATCTGCAGCATAAAAATAACATCTTTGAACTTCAGCTTTTTCTTTTTCAAGGCTTCCACCAGCAAGGGATCATCTGCAAAATATGCCATTATCTGTTTTTTAAAACCCGAAGTTTTTACACGCTGATGCAACTGGCCATCGCGTTCCAGATAGAAATCACCCCTAAAAGGATCTGCAATAAAATAGCCTGAATCGTATGATGATCGGTCATATGCATTTTCGCCATCGAGCACAAGACCCATATCATCCAGGTAATAATCCACCTCACGTTGGTCGAAATAATTCTGGTAGCTGGTTTCACTGTTTACATCAAAATAGTAAAAATACAGATTTACTGCTCCGGTATCCATCACCTGCATAAAGCCATTGGGCCCTCCTATCAGCGAGCTATTCTTTTGTACATTTTTAGAAACATACTTGGCATCACCCATTTTGTAACGCAACAAGTCTTTGGTGTAATAAGTGGTTTTTACACCATAGGAATTTCTAAAAACCACACGACCATTAGCCTGGTCAGGTGATAGTTTTTTAAGAACTCCGCTCAGGGTATCCATTTCAATGGTGATGACATAACCAGGAACGAAACTACTTTTTTGGGAATAGGTAAATCCGCTTATCAGGCAAAAAAGAATAATGATTATAGTATTTCTAAGATGTGCTACCATTGCTTTTTATTAAATGAAAATTCAGTTAGCCAATTTTCAGGCCATTCTATCATAACAGCATTTCGGCACAAAGTTAATCCTAATTATTTGTTTGATGAACCGATGTTTTTACAAATCAAATACTTGATTTAGATATAAATTTTTTGTATTATTTTTCGACGAAATGGAATCCTAATCCAAAGAGCAAATTATGAAAAAGCTATTCATGCTATTCATTGCCATTTTGTTGGGTATTAAAGTTGATATAGCTAGCTAGGGTCAAAAGGAATAATAATAATTCAAGGATTGGTGAAAGCCGGGAAGTCATATAAAGACCATCCGACTTTTGTTTTTTGGAACAGTTATTTTTGTAACCTTTGCAAAAACATCTTATTGAAGTTGAAAGCAAGTACCCACAAATCCGAATTCCTCCTTTTGATCGCCGCCATCATCTGGGGCTTTTCGTTTGTTGCCCAGCGTGCAGGGATGGAATATGTGGGCCCTTTCACCTTTAACGGCGTAAGGTTTGCCCTGGGGAGTATATCATTGCTTCCATTTATTTTTATCTTCAAGCGGAAATCGAGAAAAAAAATAAAACCAGCACAGACGACATCATCTGGAAGCTTTATTATTGGAGGTTTATTTTTGGGCACCTTTTTATTTGTAGCATCTTCATTTCAACAAGTGGGCATCGTTTACACCACCGCCGGCAATGCAGGGTTTATCACCGGATTATACATGATATTCGTCCCCATTTTTGGCATCTTCATCAAAAAGAAGACATCACTAAATATTTGGATTGCTGCACTTATTGCCCTGGGAGGTATGTATCTTTTATCTGTTGAAGAACAGTTTAGCATCGGCTATGGGGATTTGCTGGTACTGGTTGCCGCAGCATTTTACGCTGTCCATGTTTTACTGGTTGGTCATTACGCACCAAAAATAGACAACCTAAAAATCTCGGCATTTCAATTTGCCATTTGTTCGGTTTTTAGTCTTGTGGCAGCATTTATTTTTGAAGAGCCAAATATTGATGGCATCCTGCAGGCCGCAATTCCAATACTGTATGGAGGAGTTTTTTCGGTGGGAATTGCTTACACCTTGCAGGTTATTGGCCAGCGAAAAGCACATCCTGCACCAGCAGCAATAATCCTGAGCCTTGAAACTGTTTTTGCAGTTTTTGGTGGATGGTTGCTACTCAACGAAACTGTTGATGTAAAGACGCTGGCAGGGTGCACCCTTATGCTTTTGGGAATGGTGCTGGCGCAGATAAAATTGAAGAAGAAAACTAAAGTAAATAATTTAACATAATAAGTCTCTATTTAGCTGCTATAGAATTGAAGCAAATCATTTATGTAAATAGGTCCAATTGTGTCATTTATCCGCCAGCTGGCGGATGTCATTTATTGTTATTTGCGCTTCGCGTGTCATTTATTTAAAAAAATGACTATAAATGACCATCAATGACAACAAATGACTTCCAATTGGAAAATGATTTTAGTTTTACAAATCTCTTAACCAACTAAACAGTTACCATAACAATTAGAATAAATAATGAGACCATCAATCATCATAACAGTATGTTTATTTTTCTCAGCCCAGGTATTCTCCCAAAACTATATCGATTCCACCTGGTGGCAAAACCCGCAGATTAACAAGGTAAATACCGTTGCCCCGCATGCCTGGTATATTCCATTTCATAGCAAAGAAGCTGCTGCAACTAACGAACCTGCCAATTCGAAAAACTATTTTAGTTTAAACGGAACTTGGAAATTCAACTGGGTTGAAAAACCTGCAGATGCTCCGCAGAATTTCATGAAAAATAATTTCGATGTTTCAGACTGGGATGATTTTGAGGTTCCGGCCAATTGGGAGTTTAATGGATATGGCGTCCCGATCTACACTGATGTCTCCTACCCTTTTCCGGCCAATCCTCCAATTGTACCCGTCGATTACAATCCCGTGGGAACCTACAAGCGATTTTTCGATCCTCCGGAAAATTGGGAACAAAATCAGACAATCCTACACTTTGGTGGAGTATGCTCAGCTTTTTATTGCTGGGTAAATGAGGATTTTGTTGGCTACAGCGAAGACAGCAAATCACCCGCTGAATTTAATATCACATCGTTTTTGAAAGAAGGCAAAAACAGTATTTCCGTCCAGGTGATTCGCTGGAGTGATGGCAGTTACCTTGAAGACCAGGATATGTGGAAAATCAGCGGAATCGAAAGGGATGTGTTTTTATATTCGATTCCCAACATTGCCATTAGCGATTTTTTTGTAAAAACAAATCTATATGATGATCTGAAATATGCTAATGTGGTTCTTGACCTTGATATTAGTAACTTCAATCAAATAGCTACTGATTGTATGCTTGATGCCGAGCTGAGTTTTCAGGGAGATGATAATGTGGCGGTTAGCCGCAATAAAATTACAAGCGATGGAGGGCAAGAACAACAAATTCAAATTTCGCTCAACATCGAAAGCCCTAAATTATGGACTGCTGAAACGCCCAACCTTTACGATCTATACATTTCACTTGTTACGGAAGCAGATCAAACTCCACAAGTAATCCATCAAAAAGTAGGGATTAGAAAAGTTGAAATAGCAGGTGGACAATTGAAAGTGAATAATATTCCTATCACCATTCGAGGTGTAAACCGGCATGAACACGATCCGATCACAGCTAATGTGATTTCTGAAGAACGAATGATTCAGGACATCAAACTAATGAAACAGTTCAATATTAATGCGGTGCGTACCAGCCACTACCCAAACCATCCGAGGTGGTATGAACTGTGCAACACGTATGGCCTGTATCTTATTGATGAAGCAAACATTGAATCACACGGCATGGGTTATGATCCTGACAAAGCCCTGGCAAACCAGCCTGAATGGGGACAGGCTTTTTTGGAACGCACACAAGCAATGGTTGAGCGGGACAAGAACCAGCCCTCGGTAATCATTTGGTCTTTGGGGAATGAAAGTGGTGCCGGAATAAACTTTGCTGCAGATTACGAGTGGATTAAAAAACGTGACACGTCGCGTCCTGTCCATTGTGAAGATGCCGGTTTGGAATCATACACTGACATTTATTGCCCCATGTATGCCCGCCCATGGCAACTGCTCAAATATGCCACAAAAAAACAAAGCCGTCCCTTGATCCTATGCGAATATGCCCACGCCATGGGAAACAGCGTTGGAAACTTAAAGGATTATTGGGATATCATCGATCACCACGATCAGTTGCAGGGTGGATTTATATGGGATTGGGTGGATCAGACAATTTACAAAGAAAAGGAAGGTGCACATGATAACTTCATTTGGGCATATGGCGGAGATTTGGGATACATCGGGATCGAAAACGATTCGAACTTTTGTGCCAACGGGCTTGTTGCTGCCGACCGAAGTCTTCATCCCCACATTTGGGAAGTGAAAAAAGTTTATCAGCCCATAAAATTTAAAGCAGTTGATTTTTCAAACAATCAATTGATCATCGAAAATCATTATGATTTCCTGACTACGGAACACCTGGAATTTGGATGGGAAATTAGTGAAAACGGACAGGTCATTGGAGTAGGAAGAATTGACCCTGTTGTAATTCAGGCTCACGACAAACAATTGTTCACACTACCATTGTCGGAAATTTCCCATAAAATAAATGCGAGCTACTATCTCAAGGTATTTGCTCGACAGGCTAAAAAAGACAAACTAATAAACCGGGGCCATGAAATCGCGTGGGAACAATTTGAACTCACATTTGATAATCAAAGAGAAATCCCCCCTCCGGCAATCTCTCCCCCAATGCAAGTCAACGAAGATGGAGGATTTTTAAGAATTGTTGGTGAAAACTTTAAGATCAGCTACAATCTCGAAACTGCGCAAATTGACCACTGGGAATACTCCGGGCAGGAACTTATCATGAAGGGCCTGACCCCCAATTTTTGGCGCGAACCTACCGACAATGATCTTGGAAATGGGATGCTCTCCAGGTGTTCTATTTGGAAACCTGAGCCAAACAATATAATTACTGATTCTGTTATATTTAATTTGACTGAACAAAATCAATTAATAATTAAAAGCTTCCAAACACATGCACCAAGCAATAGTAAAATTGAAATGTTTTATTTGATTTCAGGGCAAGCAAAAATCGATATTCACTTCAGTTTTATGGCAGGTTCTCCTGAACTCCCAGAGATTCCAAGAATCGGCATGCAAATGATGTTGCCACCGGACTTCACAAAGGTGAGGTGGTTTGGCCGGGGTCCTCACGAAAGTTATTCCGATAGAAAAACCAGTGCTGCCTTTGGTTTATATTCCAGCGATATTGCAAATGAATTCCATCGTTATGTCCGCCCTCAGGAAACAGGAAATAAAACAGATGTAAGCTGGTTTGAAGTCAGCCGTGACGATGGTATTGGATTAAAAGTAGTTACTAAAGAGTTGATCAATTTCAGCACATGGCCATTTCATCCACAGGAAATTTCCCACTCAGGAAAAGGAAAACCACAGAAACATGGCAACGAAATTAAAACTGGGGAAGTAGTTACATTAAATATTGACCTTGATCAAATGGGTGTTGGAGGAGATAATTCGTGGGGCGCGCCTGTGCATAGCGAATACCTGATCTATCCTGGAAGTTATCAGTATCAGTTTTCAATCCAGGCGGTTGATCGCTAGTGTTAAGTCAAGATAAAATTGTCGTATTGTTAATAGACGTTTCAAGGTGCTTTGCACGCTTGAAAGTCAGAGGCATGACCTTGGAACGTGCGCAGCACTTTCAAGCGTCAAAATATCGATGACTTAATACTATCCAAAAAAAACAATTTCAGAAATCAGGAACTAAATTAATTTGAAAATTTGCTGGTGTGCAAATTTGAAAATTAAAGCCGCTTTGCGGGAATCACCCTCCAGACAAAACAGGCAACACCCATCTATAAATCGAAGAAAAAAGTTATCATCGAATTACACTAATTAATCGAATTATTACCTGCCAAAGGCTGGTACAATTTGTGTATTTCGATCAATTAGATAACAAAAAAATACCGTTAACATGTTAGCAATAGTGATTTTTTAAGAGCCTATATGATCACTCATCAATACAGGAAACCTAAAGACAAGCATCAATCTGTAATCACCAATTTGACTGACTGCGTCTTTTCATCGGAACGCAACACACCAAAATAAATCCCAGGCTTCACCTTATTTCCGGCTTCATCCTTCGCATCCCAAACAATACCACGGCTATTATTCTGCAGAAATCCTTTATTGAAGGACCTTACTTTTTCACCATTCAGGTTGATTATATCAAAGTAAAATTCGGAACCTTCTTCCAGGTTAAAATAAATATTGGTCTGATCTTTTAGTGGATTTGGCTGAACGCTAATCACATTCAATTGTGTTGACATAAACGCCTGCTCTTCAATCTCGGTTGTTACACCATCAAACCAGTCTAAAATCCTAGCCATTAATTTTGCTTTGGTAGAAGGAGGGCTGCCATCTTCAAGGTTACCAAATTCTATTGTAGAGCCAACAGTCCGGTACGAACCTTCATCGTAGGCCACCATGCATCCTGCACTCGGATCATCGGTAGTAAAAAGACCAAAAGCAGAGGATAAAGGATCAATTGAATAATTGTTCATAGCGTTGAATCCGTCGTAGCCAAATTGCATACCTTCAGCAAATGACCCGTGATGGCCTATTATATCACTTATAAAAAACATACTCACATCCCGCACATCAATACTGAACATTGAATGGACAGGAGTTTGGAGATCATCAGCCCAGGTTACCCTTCCTTCCATATAAAGATTCCCACCACCAAGGAGATAATCCTTTAGGAGTTGCCCCTCGATAGGAGACAACTCGTAATTGAAAAACTTAATTCCAAGGCATACAAAAACATTTTTATATAAATCCAGGTCTTCAGGGAAAGTTGTGGAATATTCGGCAAATATATCCATGTTGGAGAAGGTGTTAAATATTTGCGGGCCGGAGTAATTCTGCGGATCTAAATCAAGCACCAAAGCCGGATATTTTCCAATTACAGTCATGAAACTGCCCTGGCCTGAAATACCTGCTGCCCCAATGATATCAACTGTAAAATTAACCGGCGTACCTTCTTCTACAGATGCATCAGCATCAACCGTAAAAGACTTGCCAACACTTACTCCCGACTCAAGCGTACCGTAATCAAGAATACCAGGATTAACCACCAAACCTGTTACATCAGCCAGCAGGTTTCCGCTCACCATGTAGGCATCAGAAGATCCGTTATTTACCAAAGTAATGTCTATTTCCACAGTTTCTCCCGGGTCAATCCTTCCATTGTAATTGCCCGATGGGTCGTGAATTGTAAAATCCAAAAATTCGAGCACAGGTGCATGGGCAATAAATGTGCATTGGATTGGCCAGGTATCCGTTCCATCGGAGGCTTCAATATTGAAATAGATTTTTTCCAGATCAGGAATTAACTGATCAACTGAAAATGAAAAAGCTTCCATAACTGACATCGCCCCACCAGCTAAAATATCCCCAAAAACTTCGGTATTATCTGTAAGAGAAACAAAAGGATTTTCTGTTGAAAGTGTTGCTATTACATTTAAAGCCGGTAAAGTACCAATGTTTTCCAAGGCAACATCCATGGAGATGTCTTCTCCGTAATCAATCTGACCATTTCCATTTTCATCATTTAATTCAATCGACTTGCGGGCTACATAAGCGAGGTTAGATGAAATAACTTCAACCATCTGGCTGTACCTGAAAAAGTTTTGTTTTGTGGTGGTAACGATAACTTGTTTGCCAATTGATTGGGGAGGTATTGTGATGTCAACCGGATCAAAGGTTGCTTCAGCTGTTGCAATAATCCCTCCATCCACAGTGAGTCCGATTAAGGCTCCTTCATCAGCAAAAACTGTAAACGTTGAAGAATTTTCTAAAATTACGCTGTTGTGAATTACCGTTAATTCCTCAGGTACTTCGGTATAAACATTTAAAAAAGCATCACCATGATGATGAAATAAATTATAGGTGGTTTTTTTTGCATCGTTACCACCTACCCATGAAGAGCTATGCAGGAAATATTTACCGGCGGCGCTTCCAAAAGCGGGATAAACGCCACGATAATCGATGGCAGTACCAAACTGCGGCAGGAAATCGGGCCAAAGGTGATCAAACACCCCCCAAACGTAAGTATCATTCACAAAAGAATAAGACACCTCGGATGCTGCAATAATGCCAAGGGCCCCGGAATTAGAACCTCCTGAAGTGTACCTGTGAAATTTCTCGGCAAAACACTCATCTGCAATATTATATTTACCGGTTAAACAGTTTACAGAAAGTACAAACGCAAGATCGGTATTTGAAAGGTTGTCAATATCGGTGTTTGAATAAGCAGGATCACCCCAGCCATATTCACCACCATGATCGCGATGCAATAGCATGAATGCCCCATTATTAATCGCATTATTTATATCATCTGCATTTCCTCCATCCCAACCTCCCAGTTCTGATGGACTTGCAGGTATGTAGCCCAGTCCGTTGGGGCCAAACACGTTAAGTACAGTTGTAGTATTACCAGCCGTTGACCAGGGATCGGTAGAGGGATTACCTTCAAAAACCTCGTTTACCCTAACAGGCTCTTTAGCAAGTTCATTTTTCCAGAACCCACTAACAGTTTCAGCACATATCTGAAACCACCTCTCTGTTTGCCATCCTAATGCAGTTACAGGGTGATTGTAGAAATCCTCACTTGTTGGCGGATTTCTTTCGTAATCCAGAAATTTGGTGATCATTGTTTCAAGCTGCTGTTCATTGTTGGCGGTAATCCGGGCAAAAACTATATCAGGCAGGTTATTCCCGGTAACATCAGCCAGGACATTGTCCGAAGCACAATAGTTATCATAAATGGGCGAAATGATGGAATTGTCGCCATTCGTTCCGTAGTCTCCAAGAAGCAAAACAGCAGCAGGTACAATATCCCAATGGTAATAAATATTATCTATAAAAGCTTCCAGTGCATCAACTGTATTTCCTCCAACATCTTCAATTTTAATAACATCAGTTATAATTCCCTGTAGTGTCCTGAACTGCTTAATGGAGTCGGCCCAACTTACAAACTCTGGGTTGTTCGGAGTGATGATAAGATATTCGCAACCCGTTTCTTTTGAAACCGGGTAATAATTATTGTAATCCATCTCAGGAACTGAAGCCTGGTTAATAAACATATCCCTGATAATGGGGTCCCACCAACGGCTGCGTAAACGGTCCTCTCCAAATTGATCGCTCCCTCCCTCAAAACTTACCTCAATTTCGATGTCACGATAAACCATCAATTCATGGCTTACCGGGTTGTATTGAAAAGGTGTTATCCCAAGGACAACAGCATGAATACCACGAATTTCGGTGAGTTCCGAAAGTTCTACAGGAACTGAAGGATAAAAGGCATCGGTATTATAAATGTCTTCGTTTTTTATGTACTCGAGTTCGCCTGGATCTGTATCCCAGGGAATTCGGGGAGCAGGAGCCATATCTATGTCCTTAAATATTTCCGTCCTGAAATTTACCATTTTAACTTTAGCCTTTGCACCCTCTGGAACTGCAATAAATTTGCTGATGCCCGGTAAATTAGGAACCCCCTCATTGTTCGGAAGGAATACATCGGACAAAATAAGTTCATGCATTTGCGAACCATCAATACTCACCGGCTTAATGCCAAAAGACGAAATTGAATAATTCAATACAACTTTTTTATTGCTGTTGGTTTTAAGGGAAATTCCATTTTGTCCCCAACTGTCAGGATAATTAATGGTTTCGGTAAATAAAATGGTGGGTATCAGTAATGCTAATAGCAGTGCAGAAATTCTTCTCATTTTTAGTTCTCCCAGATAATTTTTAGTTCTCCCAGATAAAAAGCAAAGATAAAGCTTTTCAGGGATAAACAGATTACAATAAATTGATCGGGTGCACGACAAATATCACAATGCTATCTTCAGATTTAATTTTTCATCGAATGGAACGAATTACACGAATTTTACCTCCCCAAGGCAGTTGATAATTCGATTAATCAGCGTAATTCGATG
>Ga0307929_1002452_pt1 | contig 11955 bp, 9 predicted proteins | sample AceLakmetage1330_FD_203160 | JGI IMG/M metagenome (GOLD analysis project Ga0307929, IMG submission 203160) | Saline water microbial communities from Ace Lake, Antarctica - #1330 | ecosystem: Environmental > Aquatic > Non-marine Saline and Alkaline > Saline | place: Antarctica: Ace Lake...
GCGCCTGGTTACCCAACGTCCACCGAGAATGTTCTCGAGAGCGTTATTGTCGAGTTCCTGATTTACTTGCAAGTCGTTAATTGTGATAGCAGCCATGATGATCTCCTGTGGTGGATTGTTTGTTCGAACCTTTTGTTCGTTTAGTTGCTTTTAGTGTTGCATGTGGCGTGCCAGAAGTTATGTTGTTTGATCGTTGTGCGTGTAAGTGGCCTGAATATAATGTTAAAATGTTTTGATGGTTTGCGAGTAATTATTTACGCTGGTGGATAGTTATTGTGTGCCGAACACTAAAAAATGGTTTTCGTAGTTTTGTGGAAACAGATGGGTGGGGTGTCCCAAAAGGTATATTTATATCATGTAATTCAAGGCTTCAGCGACAGCTACTGTTTTGGGAAATCGGAGATTCATCGAAGAAAATTTTATTTTGTTCAGAATTCTGTATTTTCTGGGCGGCCCCGACGCAATTTTTCTATTTGGTGTTTGATAATAACCAGAATGTTACATTTCTCTTTTGGTGTGACTTGTGTTTCATGTGAAATACAAATTGACATTATCGAAACTTCGTTGGATAATAGAATTTAATCATAAGCAGGCCAACCCTAACCATACAGGTCTAGCCCTATGGATACCTTATCCCCTCGGCAAAACAAGATTCTTGCCCTTGCTGGTAAGAATGGCAGAGTTGATGTAGAAGATTTATCTGCCACCTTCAATGTTTCCTCCCAAACCATCCGAAAAGATCTTAACCTTCTCTGTGAAAGACAGCTCCTGCAAAGAGTTCACGGAGGTGCCATTGTTGGCTCTGGTATTGAAAATGTAAGCTATGAGGCAAGGCGTTTACTCGCACCTACTGCTAAGAAAGCAATTGGTAAATATGGTGCTGAGCTGATTCCTGACAACAGCTCGCTGCTTATTAATATTGGAACAACCACTGAACAGGTCGCTCATGCCCTTAAGGATCATCGGGGGCTGCTGGTGATTTCTAATAATGTCAATGCTGTTGATATTATGAAGGATTTTATGGGGGTGGAGTTGATAATAGCCGGTGGCCAGGTACGCCGCTCGGATGGTGGGATCGTAGGTGGTGCTGCAGTCGATTTTATTAATCAGTTCAAGGTTGATTATGCCGTTATCGGCGTTTCCGCCATTGATGAAGACGGCTCTTTGCTGGATTATGATTTTAGGGAAGTTCGCGTTGCCAAAGCAATTATTAATAACGCCCGACATGTGATTCTGGTGGCGGATATAATGAAGTTTGAACGCAATGCACCGGTTCGTATTGGTCATATTTCAGAGATTGATACCATGGTGATTGATGCTGAGCCGCCTCAGAAATTCCAACAAATCTGCCAGGAGCATGGGATTCGAATAGTGATAGTCCGTAATTGATACGTTTTGATGGGAGGGAAAATAGCAAGGATATTTGATTTCACTTGAATAGGTGTTTGTTTTCGGTTACACGTAATTGTTGTGGTATGTGAAAGGGTGTTTGTGGCAATGTGAAACATTTTCATGAAGGCAATGGCTTTCAGGAAGGGAACGATTATGGATTCTCCTGTTTTTGATCTGGCCATAATTGGTGGTGGTATAAACGGTTGCGGTATCGCTCGTGGCGCCGCTGGGCGTGGCTTGTCGGTTTTCCTCTGTGAACAGAATGATCTCGCCAATGGCACTTCATCAGCAAGTACCAAGTTGATTCATGGTGGCTTGCGTTATCTTGAATATTACGAATTTCGTCTGGTCAGGGAAGCGCTTCGCGAACGAGAGGTGCTTCTTAACGCTGCTCCTCACATCATATGGCCTCTTCGTTTTATACTTCCGCACCATAAAGGCCTGCGTCCTGCCTGGTTAATCCGTCTCGGATTATTTTTGTATGATCATATTGGTGGTAGAAAACTACTTCCAGGTACAAGCAGTGTTGATCTCGGGACTGATGAAGCAGGGACGCCGCTCAAGGGAGATTTTAAGAAAGGTTTTGAATACTCTGATTGCTGGGTGATGGATAGTCGTCTGGTTGTGCTTAATGCTCAAGACGCTGCTGACAAGGGCGCTGACATACGAGTGAGAACTGAGCTTATCTCAGCCAAAAGAGATAAGGGCATCTGGACCTTGAATTTGCTGGATAAAAACAGTGGTACTGAGAGCAGTATACAGGCCAAAGTGCTTGTTAATGCAAGTGGTCCCTGGCTTGATACGCTTCTTCCGCACATAACACATACCGAAACAGCTCAACATATTCGTATGGTGAAGGGGAGCCATATAATAGTTGATAAGCTTTTCGATCATAAACGGGCCTATATTTTTCAAAATGGTGATGGTCGTATCATCTTTGCAATTCCTTTTCAGGATGATTTTACTCTTATTGGGACTACCGATGTGGATTTTCAGGGCAAACCGGATGAGGTGGAGATTAATTCAGAGGAAATTAACTATCTCTGCAATGCAGCCAATGAATATTTTACCACCCAGATTTGTCCTGAAGACGTGGTTTATAGCTACTCTGGAATCAGGCCTCTTTTTGATGATGGCAAAAGTGATGCCAAGGCTGCAACCCGCGATTACGTGCTCACACTCGATACCGGGGAAGAAGATGCACCGCTGCTTTCTATTTATGGTGGTAAGATAACCACTTACAGGAAACTCGCAGAATCTGTATTGAAAAAGCTTAGTGTCTTTCTGCCGCAAATGCAGAGTCCGTGGACAGAAACAGCGAATCTTCCCGGCGGGGATTTTTCTCCTGCGTATTTTAAGGAAGAAGTTCAGAAATTAAGAATATCCTGTCCGGTTATTCTAGAAGAACACGCAACCCGACTTATCAGAACCTATGGAACGTGTGCTCATGAAATGAGCAAAGAAATCCAGACAGAAGAACAATTCGGAACCCATTTCGGTCAACAGTTATACGGTTTTGAAGTAGATTATCTTGTTGCTAACGAATGGGCACAAACAGCGGAAGATGTCCTTTGGAGACGTACCAAAACAGGGCTCTTTCTGAACGCTGACGAGGTCGCACGACTGGAAGAATATATACATCAAAAATTGATGCAACGAAACAATTCATCTTCACTAAAGGCTGAGGAATAGTAGATGCAGCTAGAGTTACGCAACGTATCAACAAAGGTTGGTGAGGAGTTTCATATCACCGACGTATCGCTTGCCTTTGAAGCAGGGACTCTGAATATTCTTTTGGGAGCAACCCTGTCTGGGAAAACATCTCTAATGCGTTTAATGGCAGGCCTTGACCAGCCAACATCCGGAAAAATATATGTCAGAGGAGATGATGTCACCGGCGTTGCGGTGCAGAAGCGCAATGTGGCAATGGTTTACCAGCAATTCATTAATTATCCCAACTTAACTGTTTATGAGAATATTGCCTCTCCTCTTCGCATCGCTAAGGCCTCTAAAGATATTATTGCTGAAAAAGTAGCTAAAGTTTCAAATCTTCTCAAACTTGACAACCTGCTGCAACGCAAACCTCAGGAACTCTCGGGTGGTCAGCAACAGCGTACTGCCCTGGCCAGAGCACTTATCAAAGGTGCTGAACTGGTACTTCTTGATGAGCCACTTGCCAATCTCGATTACAAATTAAGAGAAGAATTACGGGAAGAACTTCCACGTATATTTGCAGAAACCGGGGCAGTTTTTGTTTATGCAACAACAGAACCTTCGGAGGCTCTGCTTTTAGGCGGTAATACCGTCTCACTGCATGAAGGAAGAGTCACTCAGTTTGGTCCAACCATTGATGTGTTTAGTAAACCGGCAAATCTTATCACTGCCCGGACACTTTCAGATCCACCGTTGAACACTCTTCCTGTTACTAAGTTTAATAATAGGATGCTCTATAAGAGTCATGTTGAAATTCCTCTTCTTGGAAGTCTTCCAGATCTGCCTGACGATGACTATACTATCGCTTTCAGGCCACATCATCTCTGTTTGAGGCGGAAGTTTGATTCTGCAATAAGTGTCAAGGCGAAGGTGGTGGTCGCGGAAATCACCGGTTCTGAATCTTTTATCCATATCGATGTTGTCGGAATGCGGTGGGTTGTGCTTGCCAGAGGCATTCATAACCTTGACATAAATGAAACGATTGAGGTGTTTCTTGATCCTTCGAAATTCTATGTTTTTGATAGAAATGAGCAGTTGGTTGTCACACCGGAAACAATAGCGGATGTTTAGCAGGAGTTAACTCATGGCCAATATTACTTTAAAAGATATCGCTCATTCATATACAGGAGAGTCGGATAATCCTGAAGATTTTGCCCTGAAAAAGTTAAATCTTACCTGGCGTGATGGTGGTGCGTATGCTCTGCTTGGCCCCTCCGGCTGTGGAAAGACCACTTTACTCAATATCATCTCAGGGCTTCTCCATCCAACTAGAGGAGAGGTTCGTTTTGATGATAGAGATATTACAAATCAGCCGACAGAAGAGCGTAATATTGCCCAGATTTTTCAGTTTCCAGTTATTTACGATACAATGACAGTTTTTCAAAATCTGGCTTTTCCACTGAAAAACAGAGGCAGGAGCGGAAAGGAAATAGAACCTAGAGTCATTGAACTTGCGGGAATTCTTGGCCTTGAAAAAGATCTCTACACTAAGGCGCAGCATCTCACCGCAGATTCTAAACAGAAGATTTCCCTTGGTCGTGGGCTTATCCGTAAAAGCGTTAACGCAATCCTTTTTGATGAGCCGCTGACTGTGATAGATCCACAGCTCAAATGGGAATTGCGCTCCCAATTGAAGTTTCTCCACAAGAAATTTGGCTTCACCATGATCTATGTCACCCACGATCAGACAGAAGCGCTCACCTTTGCAGATGAAGTTATCGTTATGTATGAGGGTTCAATTGTGCAGGTGGGTACTCCGGAGGCACTTTTTGAAAAGCCGGAACATACCTTTGTTGGGTATTTCATCGGTTCTCCCGGGATGAATGTTTGCCCCTGTGAGTTACAAAAAGATCGCATTCTTGTTGAAGGTCACGAGCTTGTCCTTAACAGTACTTACGAAACTGTTGACCCATCTGCCAAGATAGAAGTTGGCATACGTCCCGAACATTTGACTCTGGCGCCTCCTGACACAAACGGTTTACCGGTTAAAATTATCAGGGTTGATGACATCGGTCGGCATAAAATCGTCCGTGTTGCCATAAAAGAGCGGGAGTTTAACATTGTTGCCTCGGATCTTTCCGAGATGACAGGGGGTATGTGCTCACTTATTTTCGATATCGATCACACCCATATGTATGTTAATGACCATCTCATTTCAGGAGAACGAAAGTGATTGCAAAACAGGTCAATCAAAAGGCATGGTTTATGGTATTGCCGGTCTTTCTGGTGGTGGCTTTCAGTGCCATTATTCCTCTGCTGACCGTGGTCAATTATTCGGTGCAGGATACTTTTGGTAATAATCAGTTCTTCTGGGTTGGAATGGATTGGTTTAGAGATCTTATCCATTCAGAGCGCTTTCACGATGCCTTTTTTAGACAGATAAGTTTTTCTGCAATTATTCTTGCCATTGAAATTCCTCTTGGTATCGTGATTGCTCTGGCCATGCCTAAAAAAGGATGGGGTGTTCCGGTCTGTCTTATCAGTATGGCTCTGCCACTGCTTATTCCATGGAATGTGGTTGGTACTATCTGGCAGATATTTGGCCGCGTGGATATTGGTCTGCTTGGTCACACTCTTGCGGCAATGGGAATTGATTACAATTATACCCAGGATCCGGTCGCCGCCTGGCTTACGATTATCGTTATGGATGTCTGGCACTGGACCAGTCTTGTGGTACTGCTCTGTTACGCCGGGCTCTGTTCAATTCCTGATGCCTATTATCAGGCAGCCAAGATCGATGGTGCCTCACGTATTGCTGTTTTTAGATATATTCAGCTGCCAAAAATGCAGCGAGTATTGCTGATAGCCGTCCTTCTGCGCTTTATGGACAGCTTTATGATCTACACAGAGCCCTTTGTAATTACCGGTGGCGGCCCTGGAAATTCTACCACCTTTATGTCCATTGACCTTGTAAAAATGGCAATCGGCCAGTTTGATCTTGGTCCGGCTGCGGCAATGTCACTTATCTATTTTCTCGTAATACTTCTTCTTTCCTGGGTTTTCTTTACAGTAATGAGCAATATCGGTGAAGAAAGCTCAAATGGAGGTTCCTGATATGCGCTGGAAATGGATGGTACCAACGGTTTATATCTTCTTTCTACTTCTTCCGATTTACTGGTTGTTGAATATGAGTCTGAAAACAAATTCGGAGATACTCTCCGTTTTCAGTCTCTGGCCGCAGAATCTTACCTTTGATAATTATCGGGTTATTTTCACTGATCCATCCTGGTATTCAGGTTACATCAACTCGATGATTTATGTGTCGATGAATGTTGTTATATCAGTGAGCTGCGCGTTACCCGCTGCCTATGCTTTTTCACGCTACAGTTTCGTTGGTGATAAACATCTGTTTTTCTGGCTGCTCACCAACCGTATGGCACCACCCGCTGTTTTTGCATTGCCTTTCTTTCAACTTTACTCATCCATCGGGCTCTTTGATACCCATATCGCGGTGGCTCTGGCTCACTGTCTCTTTAACATCCCTCTTTCAGTGTGGATACTTGAAGGTTTTATGTCTGGAATCCCCAAAGAGATTGATGAAACAGCATTTGTTGACGGCTATTCATGGCCTCGGTTTTTTGTCAAAATATTTATCCCGAATATTGCATCGGGCATCGGAGTTACCGCCTTCTTCTGCTTTATGTTTTCCTGGGTGGAACTGCTGCTGGCACGAACCCTGACAGCAGTGAATGCAAAACCGATTTCCGCTATCATGACGCGCACCGTTTCAGCCTCAGGGCTTGACTGGGGAGTGCTTGCAGCAGCCGGTATTTTGACCATTCTTCCAGGTGCTCTGGTTATCTGGTTTGTACGTAATCATATAGCCAAGGGTTTTGCCCTTGGACGTGTATAGGAGAGGAAAAGATGGATCTCAGCTGGATGGCATGGACTAAACCAACCGCCACCTTTTTTATTATTATTCTCTGTCTACTTATAAGCATGACAGTCTGGGAGATAAAGATTCCAGGCGGAGCGCCAAGGCTTGGCATACTACGATTTGAAACCACCCGGGGAGATCGGCTTTTTATTTCTCTGCTTGGTTCTGCCTTTATACATATTTTCTGGCTGGCTTTTTTCAGTCTGAGTTTGTGGTGGGCACTGGTTGTTGCCTGTATTTATGCGATTTGCGTATTTATATGGGTGTAATGTTTTATTGTTCTGCCATAATAATCCAGAATGGCAGGGAAGACGTAAACAAATAAAGGAGAAGATCTATGATTAAAAAATTTGTTACAGCAGCAGCCATGGTGGCTCTGCTGGCAGGTCCTTTATCTGCACAGGCAGGGACTCCTGAGGCAAAAAAGTGGGTTGATGCTGAATTTCAGCCTTCCACTCTTTCCCAGTCCGAACAGATGGCAGAGATGGAATGGTTTATCAAGGCAGCTGAACCATTCAAGGGTATGGAAATCAATGTTGTTTCTGAAACAATTACCACCCATGAGTATGAGTCTAAAACCCTTGCGAAAGCATTTACTGAGATTACCGGAATCAAGGTTAATCATGATCTTATTGGTGAAGGTGATGTTATTGAAAAACTGCAGACTCAAATGCAGTCCAATAAGAACATCTATGATGCCTATATTAATGATTCTGATCTGATCGGAACACATTTCAGATATCAGCAGGCGGTTTCTCTTACCGATTGGATGGCAGGTGATGGCCAGGATGTAACAAATCCAGGACTTGATTTAGATGATTTTATTGGACTTTCTTTTACCACAAGCCCCAGTGGAGAACTGTATCAGATCCCTGATCAGCAGTTTGCCAACCTTTACTGGTTTCGCTATGATTGGTTTAAACGTCCTGAACTGAAGAAACAGTTTAAAGAGATCTACGGCTATGAGCTTGGTGTTCCTGTAAACTGGTCTGCCTACGAAGATATTGCTGATTTCTTTTCTAATAAAGTGAAAGAGATTGACGGCAAACGTGTCTATGGCCATATGGATTACGGTAAAAAAGATCCATCCCTTGGCTGGCGTTTCACCGATGCCTGGTTATCAATGGCAGGAGCCGGAGATAAGGGTATTCCAAACGGACTTCCCGTTGATGAATGGGGGATTAGAGTTGAAGGGTGTAATCCTGTTGGTTCCTCAGTTGAGCGTGGTGGTGCAACAAATGGCCCTGCTGCTGTTTATGCTCTTACAAAATATATTGACTGGATGAAAAAATATGCGCCACCAGAGGCTGCTGGTATGACATTCTCCGAAGCTGGACCTGTTCCTGCTCAGGGTGGCATTGCTCAGCAGATTTTCTGGTATACAGCGTTCACCGCCGATATGGTAAAACCCGGTATCGCGGTTGTTGATGAAAACAATATGCCTAAATGGCGTATGGCACCATCCCCTCATGGCCCTTACTGGCAGGAAGGTATGAAGCTTGGGTATCAGGATGCCGGATCATGGACCTTGATGAAATCAACTCCGGTTGATCGTCGTAAAGCTGCCTGGCTTTATGCACAGTTTGTTATCTCCAAAACCGTTAGTTTGAAGAAAACGCATGTTGGTCTCACCCCAATTCGTGAAAGCGATCTTTGGGATGAATCCTTTACCAAACGTGCTCCGGAACTTGGTGGCTTGATTGAATTCTATCGCAGCCCTGCCCGTGTTCAGTGGACACCAACTGGAACCAACGTTCCTGATTATCCAAAACTGGCACAACTCTGGTGGCAGAATGTTGCAGATGCAGTAACTGGCGACAAAACTCCACAGGGAGCCATGGATAGCCTTGCTCAACAACAGGATAAGATTCTGCAGCGTCTTGAACGTGCAAATGTTCAGGGTGAGTGTGGACCGAAGCTGAATAAGAAACAGGATGCATCTTACTGGTTGAACCTTCCCGGTTCTCCTAAACCAAAACTTGCCAACGAGAAACCTCAGGGTGTGACCGTTGACTATGACGAACTTGTCAAAAGCTGGGCTGCTGCGAAGAAATAAGTAGCCGCACAATAGGTGACCACTTCAGTTCTTTGCAGTGGTTATGTAGGATCCCAATAAAAACAGGTTGACGATTCCCATCGCAACCTGTTTTTATTCTTTGCAGTTTTGCACCTCTTTCAACAATAGAACCCACCAGTTTATACACCAGTTGGCGGAGTCTTTACTCAAGGAGAAATCACAATGCCCGCGTATATACTCGCAATTGATCAAGGGACTACCTCCAGTCGAGCGATTATTTTTAATGATCAACTTGAAATAGTTGCACAGGCCCAACAGGAATTTGAACAATTTTTTCCTCGTTCTGGCTGGGTGGAACATGATCCGGAGGAAATCTGGTCCACAACTCTTGCTACCTGTAAACAGGCTCTGGAAAAAGCCGATCTGTCTGCCTCTGATATTGCTGCCATTGGCATCACCAACCAGAGAGAAACAACCATCGTCTGGGATAAAGAGACAGGCAAAGCAATTCACAAAGCCATTGTATGGCAGGATCGCAGAACCGCCGACTTTTGCAAAGAATTAAGTACAGATGGGCATGACCAGATGATCACCTCTAAGACGGGTCTTCTTCTTGATTCCTATTTCTCAGGAACAAAAATCAGATGGATACTCGATCATGTGGAGGGTGCAAAGGAAAAGGCGCAGCAAGGTAAACTTCTGTTTGGAACCATAGATACATTCCTTCTCTGGCGCTTGAGTGGTGGTAAAGAACATGCAACTGATGCTACAAATGCCTCCCGCACCATGCTCTATAATATCCACGACAATATTTGGGATAAGGACATTCTGCAGCTTCTTGATATCCCGGAAGCCATTCTGCCTGAAGTAAAAGATTCATCTGCCGACTTTGGTGTGTGTGACAGCTCTCTTTTTGGATCCGAAATTCCAATACGAGGCATAGCGGGTGATCAGCAGGCAGCACTTATTGGGCAGGCATGTTTTGAACCCGGAATGATTAAATCAACATACGGTACTGGCTGTTTTGTGGTTCTTAATACTGGCCAGGAGGCCGTTGTATCAAGTAATAAATTACTCACAACCATCGGTTACAGATTGAATGGGGTTACTACCTACGCTCTTGAAGGATCTATCTTTGTTGCAGGGGCAGCTGTTCAATGGCTGCGGGATGCAATGGGACTCATTGAAACTGCTTCGGATATTGGTGAGCTTGCACGACAGGCAGATGTTAATCAGGATGTCTTTCTTGTTCCTGCTTTTACAGGGCTTGGAGCACCACACTGGGACCCTGATGCCCGGGGAGCAATTTTTGGGATCACAAGAGCAACAGGCCCTGCGGAGCTTTCACGGGCAGCTCTTGAATCCGTCTGTTATCAAACACGGGATCTTCTCGATGCAATGCGTGGCGACGTAACCGGGCATGGAGACACTGTCTTGCGCGTGGATGGCGGTATGGTAGCATCTAACTACACCATGCAATTTCTGGCCGACATCCTCGACGCTCCGGTGGATCGGCCAAAAGTACTTGAAACAACAGCAGTGGGAGCAGCATATCTTGCTGGACTTTATGAGGGAGTTTTTCCAAAACCTGAAGACTTTAGCACCAGCTGGCAACATGATAAACGCTTTTTTCCAGCTTTGGATGAAGAACTACGGATCAGAAAGTACAATGGCTGGAAGGATGCTGTTTCTAGAACAGTAAGCATACGTTAATTACGTTTTTGGTTTGGTTGTGGTTCAAAACCTCTACCAAATCAAAACGGCTGTATGGTACACCCGGCCCGATTCGAACGGGCGACACCCAGGTTCGAAGCCTGGTGCTCTATCCAGCTGAGCTACGGGTGCATGTAACTACTTACAAAGATTTTGCAAATATGGTCTGAAATAAGTAATCTACTCTGACGGGATTGTCAATTTCTACCCGCCGCAGGTAATCCGAATAGTTTCTGCTTTTTCTGCAATTCCTTTCTTTAACACTTCATGGTTGTAGGCGGCAATCACATCACGGCGTTTCAGCATTCCCACAACCCATTTATTTTCAAGATCTTCCACAACCGGAATTTCTTCAATTCCTTTGACGTCGAAGAGCTGCATGGCGGTGTAGAGGGAGTCATCCGGTGTCAGCATAATAACATCTCTACTGCAGATACCACCTACCAGGTAGCAGACGCGCTCTTCTTCGGCTCTGTGCAAAATATTCTTTACATCCTGCATGGAAATAATACCGGTCATTCTGCCGGAATCATCAACAACAGGAAAGTAAAAGCTGCTCTTTGCCATTCGGAATATTTCCAGAAGGTGGTTAATGTTTGCACGCTCTGAAATAAAATCAACATCTTCAGTGATTGCTTTACCAACTCGGACGGACTTCATGATTGCCGCCTCTCTTCCTTCATGGATGTCAATACCTTCCCGAGTAAAATCAACTGTATCGATAGAGTCGTGGTTAAACTTTTTGGAAACCATAACACCGATAATCGAAGTTATCATGATGGGGATAATAATAAGATAATTTCCTGTCATCTCAAAAAGAAGAAAGATGGCAGTCATGGGGGCGTGGGTGGCAGCGGCAAGAAAGGCCCCAATTCCAACGGTTGCGTAAGCACCTGGATCTGCAGTCAAAGATGGAAGGATCAGGTTTGCAACGTGCCCAAAACATCCACCGATCATGGCCCCGATAAAAAGAGATGGCGCAAAGACTCCACCTGCGCCGCCGGATCCAAGGGTGATGGAAGTTGCAAAAATCTTCATAAAAACAAGAATAAAAAGAATGGATATAGCCCCTTCACCATTGAGTACGCTTTCTATAAAATGATATCCATCTCCCATGATCTGAGGATAGGCCATCGCCATGCATCCAATGAAAAAGGCACCAGTGATGGGCTTGATCTGTGGGTGGATAGGTAATGCTTCGTATTTATCACGGACCCAGTAAAAAACACGAATGTAAAAGACG
>Ga0307929_1002453_pt1 | contig 11941 bp, 9 predicted proteins | sample AceLakmetage1330_FD_203160 | JGI IMG/M metagenome (GOLD analysis project Ga0307929, IMG submission 203160) | Saline water microbial communities from Ace Lake, Antarctica - #1330 | ecosystem: Environmental > Aquatic > Non-marine Saline and Alkaline > Saline | place: Antarctica: Ace Lake...
CGGATAACGAGTAGCGATGGCCCCACTCGTCCACCGCTCTCGTCGCCCGCTCTCGTTGTCCGAACGCTCAGCCCTCGAACAATCTGAGCTTGTTCATAGGTCGAACTGGATCCCGTGAACGGTTACGATTATTTCTCTTACCGAACAAGTCCATTCGACCGCAGATTGCGAAGAAGTGCTAAAGTTAAAGCAGTTCTAAAGTTCTAGAGTTGGGGGATGTGCCCAGGTTGGCGATGGCACGCGAGACAACCGCCGCTTTAACGAACTGCGGACGGGCTCCAACTATGGTTAGTATTTTCATGGAAGAAGTTCGAAAGTTCGAGAGTGCTAAAATGAGAAGTTCTAAAGTTTGAGGAAGGGTGAGTCTCTACAGGTGTTTAAGTACGTGCGTTTCAAACCATTCGGGAACGCTTTGGCTTTTTATGGATAGCTGCTTATCTGGTGATACTTCCGCGAGAAGGTTCATCGTTTCGGAATTGTCAAATATATAGGCTCGATGCGCCAGCCGAATGGCTGGGATTATCTGATCAAGGGCTCTGGCGTAGCGATTTCGAACTTTCTCGTGGGGGACACCATGACCGCCCGTACTCGCTCGCTGAATGACGCGCTGGATGCAAAGTTCCGGTGATGCCGTTGCAACGAAATAGAGATAGGTGCGGTACCCCTTCTGGTTTGCTATTCTAATAGCCTCGATCTTGGATGGATGAGAAAATACAGTCTCCAGGCTAAACGATATTCCGGCCTCGGTTAGCTTAGCGCGAAGAAAATCCACAATGACTGCCGTGTCATAAGATTGAGGTTCTTTGTCGAAAACAAGTAGATTTTCTCTGACCCGACTTTGCTGGAGGCACCCCGCAAGGGATTGCATACTGTGTGCATTACAAAACCGAGACCATTCCGATTGGGTGATGGTCAGGCCGTATGCAGAAAAATCAAGCAGGGGCGCCTGGCGCATTTCCTGCTGAATCGTATCAGCGTTGAGCAAATACCCAATATTAACTTCGTTTGCAATCCGCTGAACAAGGGTGGACTTCCCCGATCCATTCGGTCCAGCAATAATGCGAAAACGTGCCATTTATTTGTTTCCAACGCTATAACGGCGTTTCAAGGGGCGTACGTCAGGCTTGCTAAGGTCCTGGATGTGCTCAACATGTCCGTCAGGATATAGCCGTACGATTTGATTCCCCTGTCGTTTGGCGACGGGAACTCCTAGTGCAAGCGCACGCTGTTCGGCTCTGACTGATGCCTCCCTTGCGCAAACTACTAGTCTTTTGGTAGATATCTCGTTTTTCATAAATTCATTCTAGCCGAAGGTAAGCTTGCTGACAAGCGTGTGAATAGCAACGGGGCACGTCCTGAAATAGATTTACACTAGAGAAGGGGGGGGGCAGTGCTAATGGGACATTTAACGGAACATCTTCCTTTTCTATCCGCATCCCCAATATCCGCATGTTTTTGATGCCCCTCTGAATTCGATTTCGCCTGCCTCTTTGAGTTGTTTTACCCCGCGTTCGACGGTTCGCTGCGATTTCCCTGAGAGCTTAACCATCTGTTTGCTATTGATTCCAGGCTGTTCCCTGATCAACTTTAGCAAGCCATTAGGTTCTTCAAATACACCGCCATTTACTCCGCCACTTACTCCCTCATGCGTGGTGCGCGTCTCTGCTGAGCGGTCATCTTCCATGGCAAAGCGAATGCGAAAAGCTTTGAGGAAAGCTTTGAGGGTCACGTCTAAAGATTCAAGATTCGGTATTTTCTGCTTGCGGGTTCTAGAGTCAATTCCGAGTTTGTTGCCACCTAAAGGCTGTTGAAAGGCTGAAAACTGAAAGGCGATTTCTTGGCAAAATGATTAAGGGCAAAATGATTTAATTCAATATTGGGGCTGGAAAAACTGAACCACTAATCTGCACTAATGAACACTAATGGGGGAAAGGCTGAACCACTAATCTGCACTAATGAACACTAATGGGGGAAAGGCTGAACCACTAATCTGCACTAATGGACACTAATGGGGGAAAGGCTGAAGAGAAAAGCTGAAAGTTGAAACTAAGACTTAACAAGACGGGGGTATTTTAACCACTGAATTCACGGAAGGCACGGAAAGGAAGACGTTCTTTAAAGGCTGAAAAGAACGTTTCCATCTCAATATCCTCCTGTCTTCTCGCAAATTTTTCCAGAATAATAGAGTGGGATATGGTCAACAATGCCTTCACCGACAGCGAGAGGCTGACCTGAAATTTTAATTGCGCGATTCGGTTGATACTTCAACAGATACTGAGAAAGACTTTTTGCTTGAGTGCGCAAACCTGACTTCACCTCAATCGGAATGATTTTCCCTTCACGCTCAATCATGAACTCAATTTCCGAGTTCCGCTCCGTCCAAGAATAGAGAACGCTCTCTCCAGAGGCCTTAAACTCCCCCGCCACAAAATTTTCTGCAAAGAACCCTTTGGTCAGCCCATAATCCTGCATCATCAAAACAGCGGGAGAAAGATCCAACATACAGCCAAGCAATCCAACATCGAACACGAACACCTTAAACAGATTGGGTTTACAGAATGTTTGAAATGGAATTTCTGCTCGTGAACAGACCTGTACTTTATAAACCAACCCAGCTTTTTCCAACCAATGAATTGGACTCTCCAAAAAGGCGTACCCCTTTCCCCCTGGGAGCACATCCTTAAAACGATACCGTTTAACCGATGCGTCCACATGTCCCGAAAGCTGACGTGGAACGTTCTCAAACACGGCTGATAAATGCGAAGCATTCACCGCACCAGAGTGCTTTATGAAATCCTCAAGAAAGGATCGTAACAGTTCCTTTTGTTTATCACGAACCGCAAGAAAACCCTCAACCCCTTGATCAAGAAGACCGAAAAAGGCGGCAACCACCTCCGGCATCCCTCCCACGACATAATATTTTTTCAGCAGCCCCCACAATCGTGTATGGACTACAGATGAGATCTTTTTCTTTTCCCATGAAGAACAATACGCATCGTAAAGCAGCGCTTGTCCGCTATTCATCAGGAACTCTTCAAAAGGCATTGGAAAAAGCTCCAGATAGCTGACCTTCCCTACAGGATAGGACTCCTCCGATAAAGCGACTCCCAGCAACGATCCAGCGGCGCAGACGGGTTGCAAAGGTCGCTCTTCACAAAAATACTTCAGACTCGTCAATGCTCGCGGACAATTCTGGATTTCATCCAAAATAACCAGATCACCTTGAGCTATAGAACGATTCTGTACCACTTCTAACCCTTGGATAATCTCCTTGGGGTCGAGCGATCCTTCAAACAGAGGGATTAAATCGCTCCCGTTCTTTTCAAAATCAAATCGGTGAAATGCGGGGAACTCATTTTTCCCAAATTCCGTAAGGATATAACTTTTCCCAACCTGACGCGCTCCTCTCAAAATGAGAGGTTTTCGATCTCGCGCATCCTTCCAGCTCAAAAGGTCGTTATATATTAATCTTTTCATAACAAAAGTGTAGCTGATTGCAGAATTACTGCAACCACTAATTCATTAATGACGGATTTATCGCAGCCACTTAACGCATGGCAGACTGAAGAGAAAAGCTGAAAGTCGAAATTAAGACTTAGCAAGACGGGGGGATTTTTAACTACGGAAAGCACGGAAGGCACGGAAAGGGTCACAAAGAAAAAACTGAAAAACTGAAAACTAAAAAAACTGAAACTGAAAGGCTGAACCACTAATCTGCACTTATGGACACTAATGGGAGAAAGGCTGAAGAAAAAAGGCTGAAAAACTGAAAGCTTCCACCTTCGCCAACGGAGGCAACGGGGTCACATCTTCACATTTCACAATCGAGGTGTTCTGGAGTTTCTTCCTTGATGGATGTAATGATGCGAATGAGAATCGGAATCATTTCAGGAAGATTAGTCTTGCAGACATTGAAAACCGCTTCGGCATCTAGGTCAAAGTAGTGATGCGTAATGATATCTCGCATGCCTTTTGCACTCTTCCAGTCTACTTCAGGGTATCCCTGTAGCAACTCCAAACCCGCCACTTTGTCAAGATTCTTGAGACTTTCGCCGATTGCAATGAGTTGCATGCAGATGGCATCCAGCTTTTCCAATCCATGCTCCGAATCCAAAAAATCATCAACCGACCCGATGGGCTCAAAACGCCACAAGATTCGGTCCACTGCAGTCATGATCTGGGTGAGAATCTCAAGAACAAGCGGGGCATCAGACATAGCTAGCCTCACGTTCTATACGCGCCTTCAGGAAGGGGTTCATGCGCTGACGATAACTGACTATATCGACCGGTTTGTGAAGTTGTTCTTCCAGTTCAATCCTGATCCGAGACAGGGTGAACAGATTAGGCTCACTCAATGAAATGACGATATCCACATCGCTCTCCTCCGAGGCACAGTCTTTCGCCGTAGATCCAAAGATCCCTAACGAGACAATTCCATATCTAGTTCCGAATTCCTTCCGAAACGTTCTGAGAGCCTGAAGTGCTGCATTCTTATCCATTATATCTCTATATCCTCAACGCCGTAGATTTCAGGCCACATAGACGATTTCTCTAACTGCATTGACGCTTTCCCTAAAGTAGGGGTTGCGCATGGATCGGGGAGTGATGATGTCGACTGCCGAACCGAATACGTCGAGACGATGTATTCCCTGCCGACGGCATATGTCGGCAATTTCCGGCTGATGACTCTGTATCAATTCAATCACGATAATATTCTAGCGGACATGAAAGTGGGAGTAAATGGGAAATCCGAAAATTAAAAAAACTGATGCTCAGGAGTATTAACCGCTAATTACGCGGATGACACGAGTTCGAGGTGGAGGACATTATAGTAGTTCTAAAGTTCGAGAGTGCTAAGGAGTGCTGAAGTTAAAAGAGTTCTAAAGTTCGAGAGTGTGGAAGTTCGAAATTGGGAAAGCTGAACCACTAATCTGCACTAATTCTCACTAATGGAAGAAAAGCTGAAAGGTTTACCAAGCTGCAGGCATGGCTGAACATTACTCACTAAACAATACGAAAGATAAAGGAGGGAGAGAGCTTAATTCCACAACTGCTCGAGGAAATGGTTCCAAGGGAGGATCTCGATGCCGTCGTCGGTTCGGCGGGCTTCGGATTCGAGGCAGACCAGACAGCAACGCTTGGGATGGAATTCGGCTTGAAGCGCGCGCATCCCCCGCAAATGGTGATCCCCGATGCGGGGGGCGCTTTTAACTTCAATCGCCATCTCCATGTCGTCGATGATGAAGTCGACTTCGTACCCAGTGCTGGTGCGCCAGTAGGTAATGCGCATCTCGGGGTCGCGGTAGGCGCGGTAGGCGAATAACTCCATCAGGATGTACTGCTCTAGGGAATTGCCGAATTCAGGCGTGCCAGCACGTGGGGTGCGTCGCGCTAGATAATTGGTGATACCGACATCAAAAAGGTAGAATTTTTCGGTCTCGATCAGGCGATGCCGTTTGGCCTTGCGCCAGGGCGGCAGTCGGAACCCAATCAAGGTGTCTTCGAGAATCTCGATATATGCACGGACGGTCTTGGCCGTGACGCCCGATTCGCGCGCAATATTGGTGTAGTTGATTAACTCCCCGCTGTGGAGTGCCGCCACATACAGGAACTCTGAAAAGGAAGGAATGCTACGCACTTCTGCTTCGTCCGCGATTTCCTGCTTGAGGTAGTCTCCAACATACGAGCGTAGATCCAGCAAGGGGTCGTTCGACAGGTAGTGCGGCGGAAGCATGCCGGAAATCATTACACGCTCAAGGTCAAAACCGGAGACCTCCTTGTAGATCAGCGGGCACATGGTGTGCCGTATGGCACGACCGGCGAGCAGGTTGGTATGGCTCTTGCGCAGTTTCCGTGCGCTTGATCCGGTCAACAGAAATCGAGATCCTGTGTTCTCAATCATCCAGTGTACTTCGTTTAGAAGGTCGGGGGCAGTCTGGACTTCGTCGATGATAATCAGCTTGTCACTGTTGGCATGCCGTTCGCGAAGCAGAGCAGGTCTTGCTGCATATTCAGCAAATACGTCCGTTTTAAGCAGGTCGATCAGAATGGCGTCAGGAAAGGTTTCCCGGATCATGTAGCTCTTGCCGGTCCGGCGCGGTCCCCAAAGAAAGGCGGAACGGCCATCTTGCAGATGCAAAGGGATGCAACGGTTGTGGATAATATTATTCATTCAGGAATTATATCCGGATAATATTCAATTTCAACAACAATTCGTCGAGGCAAGTTAAAGTCATCACGTCTAAAGATTCAAGATTTGGCATTTTCTGCTTGCGGGTTCCAGAGGGCTTTATCACATCTCGACAATCGGCATTTAACTCAGGGCAGCCGCCGGCCCCGTCGATTATGCAGTGGCTTCTTGGCCAGGCACGTTCAACACGGCATTTTTGCGTTCGTCGGCGCGTGTAAGGCACCGTGCGGAAATGAGTTATAATAGGACAAAGAGGAATTTTTAACTACAAAACACGCGGAATACACGAAAACGGATACTTTCTATAAGAGCTGAGACTCTGAAAAGTTTACCAAGCCACAGGCATGGCTGAAATAGTGATAGGAATGGGATTGGCGTAGCAATCTGTCTAACTCATGTAACCCCGCTTGTTCATCCAAGCGGGGTTGTCCATGGGTTTACGACAGCAAGGCCCTCGATTGCCGTAAAATCAGTTATGTTTCGTGTGATCAGCGTGGCTCTCATCTCTTGCGCGGTTGCCGCAATGATCGCATCGGGCGCTTTAATGCGCTTTACACGCCGTATCGTAATAGCCCGGTCTATAATTGAACTTGTGACTTCAATTTCGTTAAATTCTTCAATAACGACCTTCAGTGCCGCTTCTTCTTCGAGGCTTAGATCCGGATATCCGAATACCTCAAGACGTGTAATCGCTGAATACCCGACCCACTCTGACATCGTTGCGTGGTGGAGCGCCTCTACGGCTGGTTGACTACTTGCAACCGCCTCTATGATAATGTTGGTGTCGAGCAGATAGCGCACAGGCATTACCATTCTTCTCGAATCGAACGCTGCCACTGAACCGTATCTTTCCGCAAAGTCAATCTTCCAAGTTGTGCGGCTATAGTCACCCAATTTGGCTTTTGATTGGTCAAAGACGATGGGAGAAGGGTAATCAGCACATGGGCATGTGCAGGCAGCTTCGACATCTCCTGACCACAGACGATGCCGTTTTCAATATCTGCTTCTATTGTCGTATACATAACTGCGATCTCTGGGCTGATATCAATTCAAAACTCTGAGTGAAGTCTACTGCGAATTTCCGTATAAAGCAAGGCATTGCGCCCGGCAAATCGAGGGAGGCGCATGAGAAAAAACTGAAATTAGGAAAGCTGAAATCGGGGGGGGGCAACCACGGATTACGCGGATATCTGGGCTGAAGGCTGGACGCAGGCGACTGAGGTGGTTAGTTAGTGTTACGGATGGCATTGACGATGTGTTGGGCGCTTTTTCCGTCGCCGTAGAGTTGCTCATCTTTGATGACGGTTGTTTTTGATTGATTAAAGGCTTTGAGGATGGCGGTCTTGTCGGCACCGGCGAGCGTATTGGCTCCTGCTTCGACGAGTTCCACCCATTCGGTCTCGTCACGTAGCGTCACGCAAGGCTTTTGGAAGAAGTAGGCTTCCTTCTGGAGTCCACCGCTGTCGGTCATAACCATGCGACAATGCTCTAGGAGCCATACCATTTCGAGGTATCCGACGGGATCTATAGTTCTAAAGTTAGAGAGTTCAGAAGTTCTAAAGTCAGGATGCTTGTTGAGATTGGAGCGGGTGCGAGGGTGGAGGGGGAGAATGACTGGGATCTCTTCGGCAATGGTTGAGAGTGCCTCCATGATGCTTTTTAGTCGCTCAGGATCATCTGTATTTTCTGCACGATGCAGGGTGCAGAGGACAAAGTCTCGGTCTGGCAGGCCCGCAATGTCAGGTCGCTTGGCGGATTCCCGGTAGAATTGCACAGCGTCGTACATTACATCACCGGTACCGATGACTTTCTTTCCTTGAATGCCCTCTTTGCTCAGGTTCTCCACGGCCACGTCAGTGGGGGCAAAGAGGAGATCTGCGGCATGATCGGTCAGCACCCGGTTGAGCTCTTCGGGCATTCGGCGATTGTAGGAGCGCAGACCTGCTTCAACATGCGCTACGGGGATGTGAAGTTTCACAGCAGCTAGCGTTCCGGCAAGGGTCGAGTCAGTGTCGCCATATACCAGCACCCAGTCAGGCTTCTCCTTGATCATGACTGCTTCAATTTTTTCAATCATGCGTCCTGTGTTCTGCCCATGCGTGCCGCCACCGATGCCAAGATTATAGTTCGGCATAGGAATATCCATCTCATCGAAGAAGACCTGGCTCATGTTGTGATCAAAGTGCTGACCGGTATGCACCAGAATTTCCTGCATGCCAGCAGTTTGCCGCAATGCACGCGACACAACCGCCGCCTTAACGAATTGCGGACGGGCTCCAATAATGGTGAGTATTTTCATAAGGAAGTCCTAAAAAATTCGAGAGTTTGCAGTTCTAAGAAGTGCTAAAGTTCGAGAGTTTAAATAAGTGCTAAATGAGGCAGTTCTAAAATGGAGAATTTTTCAACCGCAGATAATACGAATGTTTACAACGCTAGAGATTCTTAACTACGAAATACGCGGAATACACGAAAGAGGAGAGGGTGGAAAAGAAAAAGCTGAAAGGTTGAAAGGCTGAAAACTGACCACATCGCAAGCTTCACAAGCAGACGGGTGAAAAAGATGATTTTTTACTTTATCCGCGACCAATTTGTCCTCAGTTGACTTGGCGTAGGATGGATCCGTGCTATACAGAGTTGATTTTTTCTGACTGCGCATTACACGAGTTGCAGTGATGCTATTTCCTGATGTTTTCAGCATCGTCAAACAGCATCTAAACACACTCCGTGCCCGTCGATTATGCAGGGCACATCAAATTATCCATTGCATATGTGGTCAATTGAAACAAAAGGAAACTATGCCAAAACTAACAAAACTAGTTATGAGGTGAAGTGTATCATTTGGCCTAACAAAGTCAATTTAACGAGAGAATACCTAGCGTAAATGTCTCTATTACTGAAAAGGGAAAAGGCTGAAAAGTTTACCAAACCGCAGGCATGGCTGAAATAGGGACTCACAAGGCCTGGAATTTTGAACAAAGAGGTAGCGAAGGTAGCGGAGGAGAAGAGAAGGGCTGAAAGTTGAGATCCTCTTTATCCGCATACCATCCGTATCGACTCAGAAAAGCTCCAGCTCCGCATTGTCCCCATTAGTGCCCGACTTGTCTTCCGTAGTCTTGACGAAGGGGATTAGTGCAGATAAGTGGTTTCAAGCTGAATTATCGCATTGCGGCATGCTCCCAATGATAGTAGTAAGGGAGGGTCTGCCAGACGGTGGCAATAACATGATTCTGAGTTTCAATTCAAGAAACAGAGACTTTTATGGCAAATGAACCTAAGACTCCTGAGCAGACACCATCCGTCGACCCATGGCAAATGTCGACTCCTACGCACTATGGTGCGTATTACGCATCCCCCTACGGTACGGCTCCGAACACCAACGTTTTTACGATCGGATGGATTCTACGTGTCGTACGCCGGAACTGGCTGTATATCGCGATAGCGGCCGCTCTCGGGTTTGGGTTGGCCGTATTCAAAGTGCAACGTACCCCGAAACGGTATATGGCCTCCAGCATGATTGAAATGAGCGTGAGGCGGCCACGCATCACTTCGGGACAAGATGCGGTTCTTACCGATCGGTTTGGATCAATGAATACTGAACAGGTATTCAATACCCGTCTCCAGAAGTTTCAAAACCTTCAGACATTTGAGATTGCCCGCCAAATTCTAAAAAACAAGGGAGTAACCGACCCTCTCGCGCTGTCGCCAGGGAGTTTCTCCCTCGTGAAGAATTCTTTTCTTGTTCGGATAACCTGTATTCATACGAACCCAACGAATGCAGCGCTTAGCGCCAATACTTTTGCAGAAGCAGCGGTTCAGGTTATGGAGGAGGACAACCGTGAAGCATCCGAGGGCGCGGTTGAATGGTTGCGGACGCAGGCACAGTCCCAAAAGCAAGAGCTTGAGAAAATAGATAAGACATTGGCTGCTTTCCGGGCAGAACATCAGCTGGATCTGCTGCAAAGTCAGGTCACAGCCGTACAGGATTCCTTGCGTCGTCTGAATGGCAATCTCAGCGGACTGCAATCTGAGATCGTCACAAAGCAGGAGCTCTTAACTGCTTTAAGCGAAGGTAAAGTCCCACAGGAGTTGGCAATTGCCGAAGATGTGCGTAACCAGCAGGCCGCGCTGCGGGCGGCGCGCTCACGACTGCAACTCCTCCTCACAAAGTATCGCCCCCAGCACCCTGCCGTGCTTTCCGAACTGCGGCAGGTTCAAGTTCTTGAGGAGGCGTACAAAGCGGTTCTGGAAAAGCATAAACAGTCTTTAGAGGATACGATTGATGTGCTGGAACGTCAGGAAGCGGCCTTGGGGCAGCAAATCGAAGAAACCCAGCGAGAGGCCGCCGATAAAGAAGTCAAACTGGTGGAACTCAACTCCAGGCAAAACGCGCTCAATCGGGAATTGCAGACAGCCGACATGAGTTACTCCGGTGTGCTGCGACGCATAGAAGAAGCCCGGATGTCCGCCGACGAAAAAACCACCGCAATTCAAATTGCCAGCTTGGCAAATACCCCAATGGCTCCGTTTTCTCCAAATCTCAAACGGACAGCAGCAGCTGGCTTTATGTTTGGTGGGTTTCTTGGGCTGCTACTGGCCTTTGCCAAGGATTGGCTGGAGGATCACGTCACCTCAACGGAAGACATTGAAGAGGGTCTGGGGGTGCCGGTTCTAGGAACTTTCGGGCGCATGCAGATCAAAAATCGCACCAAACTGGCATTGGCAGTGTTGGACAATGAGCCCGTGGCATTTACCGAAGCGGTGGCAGGGCTACGGACGAACATTGTGATGGGCGGTGACGACGACGCTGACATCCGTTCCATTCTGATTAGTAGTGCCGGTGTGGAATGCGGAAAAACGATTACAGCCTGCAATCTGGCCATGATGTTTGCGATGACCGGCGAGAGCACGCTAATTATTGATTTTGACTTTAGGCGCCCTCGTGTCGGACGTCTCTTGACTAAGGCAGGAAGCAAATCGCAAAGTTTGGCGCATGCTCTCTTGGCGGGGAAACACGATCCTGACAGTTTTGCAGCACTCGTGCAGAAGGGACCGCATGAGAATCTTGATGTCATTGCGTCAACTGCAGACAAACATCTCCGGCCAGCCTATTTGCTAGGACACGCGTCAATTAAGCTGCTTATTGATTGGGCACAGGAGCATTATGACCGGGTGATTATTGACAGTCCCCCACACGGCTTACTGAGTGATGCAACCAATCTGGCAAGTTATGTATCAGGTGTGATTATTGTGTGCCGCCATGATAAGAGCCGTAAGCACGCTATTGCCCGCATGATTCGCAGCTTACAGCATGTGAATGCAAATGTTCTGGGAGCCGTAATTAACGGGGTGCCACAAGGAAGGCTTTCCTCCTATGATTATTACCGGGGGGGATACGATTTTCAGGACTACACCACGGCAACTGAAGACGAGGGAGAGGGCTGAAAAGCGAAAAGCTGAAAGGCTGAAAGCTGAAAGGCTGAGTCCAGTGGGGCTTTGGCCCTTCGACAAGCTCAGGATCTTCGCTTCGCTTCGAAAAGTTGATGCGAAAAACCAGAACCGATTGTCCGATTCGACTGTGGCAGGATTGCAAGATTCGCCCCTAGTCTTCACCCTATTATGTTGCGCGCAAAGGGGGTATGCACTTCGCTCAAGTTGGTGCCATATGTGGTGGTTTGCCTTGCTTCTTGCGGCCCCGAACACCTTTGACCATCTGGGCGTATGAAATCGGCTCGACAACAACTGCCTGCTCGA
>Ga0307929_1002455_pt1 | contig 11931 bp, 8 predicted proteins | sample AceLakmetage1330_FD_203160 | JGI IMG/M metagenome (GOLD analysis project Ga0307929, IMG submission 203160) | Saline water microbial communities from Ace Lake, Antarctica - #1330 | ecosystem: Environmental > Aquatic > Non-marine Saline and Alkaline > Saline | place: Antarctica: Ace Lake...
CCAACAGATCCACCCGGTAGGTGGTGGCATCATAGCCTTCCTGTTCCACCTTTCTGATGTGGGCCGCAAGTTCGCCAAACCGCATTTCATCGGTCTTCTTCACCATCTGCCCCAAGTCCTCGGGCAAAATACCCATGTCTACAATTTTTTCATCATCTAAGGTCACCTCCCCGGTATCATCACCCAGGGTGAAATTTTGAACCATGATGTTAAAAAAATGCCATTGCCCTTTCTGGTACACACCGGAGCGAGCGTCCATGCGCTGGGTAACCTTAAACTTATCATCCATGCGAGTGAGGGTAATGCCTGAAAGGGTTCGATCCACAGGGTTGAAAAATTTAAAATGGGCAATGGTATCATCGCTTTTAATCCAGATGTTTTCCCGAGTGGCGTGGATCTGATGCTTTTTTTTGATCACGGAATATTTAATGTAATTGGCCTTGGTCATGGTCACAGGCACCAGGGTTTCCCCCAGAAAAAACATAAAAAAGGAAAGCAATATCCCGGCCACCACAGCGGGTCTCACCAGATAATAAGTGCTGATGCCCCCGGCCCTCAAGGCCAGAAGCTCATTGCTGCGATTCATGAGCCCAAACACCACAATCACAGCCAATACCACCCCGGCCGGGGTGAACTGAACAAACATGAAAGGAATTTTTAAGAGCACATAGCCCAATGCGTCCACCAGGGAAATCCCTGCTTTAAAAAATTTATTGAGATTGGTCAGGTAATCCACAGCCACAAAAATGGCCAGCACAATGAATTGAACCATACAAAAAAACCGCAGGAATTGTCCCATCCAGTATCGATTTATGATGGACATATTTATTACCTTCTCTGTTTCCATATGGTAAAAGGGTTGGGAAGGTGGAAAAAACGTTCCCCTGCCACCCGCTTTATAAAATAAACAGCCATGGCTCCCATGAAAACGTTGGGCAGCCACATGGCCACAATGGGCGGATAACTGCCACTTTCACCGGCCGACCATCCCAATGCCAGGAGCATGTAGTACCCCATGAAAAAAACCAGGGCCAGGCCAAATCCCGAGGCGTGGCGGGAGGAGAGGGATTGAAGACCCAATGGCAGGGCCAGAAGCCCCAAAGCCAGACATGCAAAGGGGATGGCCAGTTTTTCATGGAATTCCATACGAGCCTCATTGCGCTGTTTGGGGCTTGCTTTCCCATCCTTGCTCACCGCCCTGAGAGCCTTTAGCCCCATCTCACAAATATCCTTTGAACCATCAACCCGGTCCTTTCCAGGCAATCCCGCATCAAAATTGATATCATAGGTATTAAATTGAATCTGATGGGCAGAACTGCGATCAAGGGAGACCTGATTAATAATACCGTTTTCAAGTGTCAACGTATAGAGCCCTTCAGTGGGACGGGACACCAGGGACCCTTCAGCGGCCACGGTGATATTAACGCTGTCAGGATCCCTGCCATCCTCAATAAAAACATCTTTCAACCGGGCGGTTTTTATATCAATGGCACTGACGTAGATCATCACATTGTCAAAGGGGGTATTGAACTGCCGCTCCTTCAAGGCCACGTTAATGTTGTCCCGGGCCATTTGCGCCCCTTTAACACTGAATGAATACCTTCCCCATGGCACGCCCCACACCGTCACCCACAGAGTAATAATCGTCATTAACACACAAAAAAAAGTCACCGGTGGCAGCAATCGATAAATAGTCATGCCCCCCCCCTTAAGGGCGATGATCTCATTGGCCCCGGACATGCGCATGAAGGTGAGCAACACGGCGATCATCACGGACATGGGCAGGGTAAACTCCAAAAACCGTGGCAGGGTGTAGATCACCAGAAAAAAAACAGCGGAAATCCCCATGTTGTAGTTCACCACCATATTGGTGATGTCAGGGATCCTTGTCATCACAAACACAAAGGTGAGAAACAAAAGGCTCACCCCAAAGGGGGAGAGAAGTTCCCAAAAAACATATCGGTAAAGAACAGGAATCAAGCTATGTCCCTTTCTTTCATAAAGGTATGAATGCGCTGCCATCCCGCTTGGGGGATATGAGCCCCCACCACCTGGCACACCTCATATCCCAGCAGTGAGGCCAGACGTCCGCTCTTTTCCAGGGAAAAGCCATGGGCAAGGCCAAACAGAAAACCGGCGGCCCAGAGATCACCGGCTCCGGTGGTGTCTATTGCTGGATTACCCGTCTCAGGGAGAATTTCAATAATTCTACCATCATGGGCCAGACAACTTCCCCGTGCCCCCTTTTTCAGCACCGCCAGGGGGGCCTGGGCCGCCAGGGCATCCAGGGCCATCCCTTCATCGGAATGACCGGTGTAGGCCCGGGCCTCATCCTCATTGGCAATGAGGATATCCACATGGGCCCCAACAATTTTCTCCAGCAGAGGTTTTGTGGCTTCCACCACTTCAAAACTGGCCAGATCCAGGGCAATGAGAGCCCCGGCCTTACTGGCACTTTCCAGGCAGGCGGTCATGAGATCCGGATTAAACAAAAGATAGCCTTCAATAACGGCAATGGCCGTGTCCTTAAAAAGAGCCGGGGTGATCTCTTCCGGATTCAGTTCCGTGGAGGCCCCAAGACAGGTGAACATGGAGCGCTGGGCATCTGGGGTGATCACGGACAATACCCGGCCCGTGGGGGTGGCAGAGGTATAAAAAACCGGTTCCACATGGCATTTTTCCAAGGCATCCTGGTATAATTCACCCGGGGCATCATCCCCCCGCTGACCGATGAACCGGGCACTTCCCCCCAGTTGTCCCACCCCCACAATGGTGTTGCAGGCAGCTCCGCCCGGCACCACCATGGGGGGGTGCCGGGTCTTTTCCAGAATGGCGTCAATGTCCTGGCTTTCCACCAGGGTCATGCCGCCCTTTTCCTTGCCAAGTTCCATTAAAAATGAATCACTCTCATGGATCAACAGATCCACCAGGGCGGATCCGATGCCGGTGATTCGATTTCCCTTCAGGGGGTTGTCCTTATTTATTTCAATCATATAGATACATCCTTTATTCATTTGGGGTAATGGGTTCTGGATTATAGGTATTATGAGAAGTCATCCGGACCTACATTATCATGATGAATCCCCCCGGACAACCAAAATTAGAATTACTGGATATTACTCGAAATTGTTGACAAATGATCTGCCATGACATAATGTATGCTGTTATTAAACATTCATAACCATACTTTACCTTGCATTGAATGCATAATTAAATCAAACGATTATACACACAATGCCATAGAGGAGATACCATGACGGAAAAAAAATCCACTCTGTTCACATCAGAATCTGTCACCGAGGGGCATCCCGATAAAGTGGCCGATGCCATTTCCGACAGTATTCTTGATGCCATCATGGCAGAGGACACAAAATGCCGGGTGGCCTGTGAAACCCTTGTCACCACAGGTCTTGCCATGATTGCTGGAGAGATCACCACCGACTGTTATGTAGACATGCCTGAAATTGTCAGGCAGACCATCAGAGACATCGGGTACCACTCGTCGGACATGGGCTTTGACTGGCGCACCTGCTCGGTGATCACCAGTATTGATCACCAGTCTCCGGACATTGCCCAGGGCGTGGACGAGGGAGAAGGCCTTTTCAAGGAGCAAGGCGCTGGCGACCAGGGCATCATGTTCGGTTTTGCCACCAACGAAACCCCGGAACTGATGCCCATGCCCATCAGCTATGCCCATAAACTGACCCAACGTCTGGCCCAGGTCCGAAAAAACGGGGCTTTGGATTTTTTAAGACCCGATGGTAAATCCCAGGTAACCATTGAATATGTGGATGGTAAACCCACACGGGTGGACACCATTGTGGTCTCTTCCCAGCACAAACCCGACGTGGCCCACGAAGATTTAAAAGATGCCATTATTAAAGAGGTGATCCGCAAGGTGATCCCGGCAGAAATGATAGACGGGGATACCCGTTTTTTCATCAACCCCACGGGAAAATTTGTCATTGGTGGCCCCATGGGTGATTGTGGCCTCACCGGACGAAAGATCATTGTGGACACCTATGGGGGTCAGGGAAGCCATGGGGGCGGCTGCTTTTCCGGCAAAGATCCCTCCAAGGTGGATCGAAGTGCCTCTTACATGGGCCGGTACATTGCTAAAAACCTGGTGGCCTCTGGGGTGGCAGACAAGTGTGAAATTCAGGTAGCCTATGCCATTGGCGTGGCACAACCTGTTTCCTTGCTGGTGGATTTCATGGGTACGGGTAAAATTTCAGAAAAAAAGGCCGTGGAAATTGTAAAAGAGGTGTTTGACCTGAGACCCGCTGCCATCATCCAGACCCTGGATCTGCTGCGACCCATCTACCGTAAAACCTCAGCCTATGGCCATTTTGGACGTCATGATCCTGATTTTACCTGGGAGCACACCGACAAAGCCGCAGAGATTAAAGTAAAAGCCGGGCTGTAATATCCCGGGGGAATAAAAAAAGAGAGAGACTTAAGATAAAGCCCCTTTTCCAAGGAGGGATAAACAACTTAATTTTTGGGATTGCATATCAAAATGCTGGTAGATATTTACCCTCATTGAGAACCCAGTGATTAAGCGCTATATTTAAGTTAAATACTTCAATTTTCGACGTTGATTAGACATTATCGGAAATAAGGATTTCCCTCTGAAACGGGATTGCCAGACAAGCAGGATGTCCATATTTTCAGGCATTTTGGATTCCAAATTTTTTGGAAAAAAGCATGGAAACGGACAAACGCTTCAGCCTCCAAATAAAACAAGCCTTACCCCGTTGTTAAAAGCTTAAGTCCGAAAGTTGAACAGTATAAACAAAAACGGCCATGACAGGGTAACCTGCCATGGCCTTTATTTAAGATAAGGAATAAAATTATGTTACAGACAGCAGAAAAAATCATCACGGCCCTGGACCCGGGCCTGGAATATAAAGTTAAGGATATTTCCCTTGCAGCGCATGGCCACAAAGACATGCAACTCTCAGAAAAAGAGATGCCCGGACTCATGGCCCTGCGGAAAAAATATGGTTCGGAAAAGCCCCTTAAGGGATTTAAAATCATGGGCAGCCTGCACATGACCATCCAGACTGCCATGCTCATTGACACCCTGTACGAACTGGGAGCGGATCTTCGCTGGGCCACCTGCAATATTTTTTCCACCCAGGACCACGCCGCTGCCGCCATTGCCGACAAAGGATCCGCCGCCGTATTTGCCTGGAAGGGGGAAAATCTGGATGAGTTCTGGTGGTGCACAGAGCAGGCCCTGACCTGGCCCGACGGTTCAGGCCCGGACCTCATTGTGGATGACGGCGGGGATGCCACATTGTTTGTTCATCAAGGAGCCCTGGTAGAAAAAAATCCATCTTTACTGGAAAACATCAGTGGCAGTGCCGATGAAATCTGCCTCATGGAACGATTAAAAGAAAGCGTTGCCAAAACCCCTGACAAGTGGACAAAAATAGCTGAAAACATCCGAGGAGTCTCCGAAGAGACCACCACTGGCGTGCATCGTCTTTATCATCTGGCCGCCAAAAAGGAACTGTTGTTTCCAGCCATAAATGTCAACGATTCCGTGACCAAATCAAAATTTGATAACCTCTATGGCTGCCGGGAATCCCTGGCCGACGGCATCAAACGGGCCACGGACATCATGCTGGCGGGTAAAGTGGTGGTGGTGGCAGGATACGGAGATGTGGGCAAAGGGTGTGCAGATTCCATGAAGGGGTATGGCGCCCGGGTGATCATCACGGAAATTGACCCCATCTGTGCCCTCCAGGCAGCCATGGAAGGCTTTCAGGTAATGACCATGGAAGAGGCAGCCCCCCAGGGAAATCTTTTTGTTACGGCCACAGGGAACTACCATGTGATCCGGGCAGAACACATTGATCAAATGAAAGATGAGGCCATTATTTGCAATATTGGTCACTTTGACAATGAAATTGAAATGGCACACCTGGAAAGCAATAAAGACAACGTAAAAGTCACCATTAAACCCCAAGTAGACAAGTGGACCCTGACATCGGGTAAATCGGTGATCGTGCTGGCCGAAGGCCGACTGGTCAATCTGGGATGCGCCACAGGTCATCCAAGTTTTGTCATGAGCAACAGCTTCACCAACCAGACCCTGGCCCAGATTAAGCTTGCCAAGGAAGACCTTGAGAAAAAAGTATATACCCTTCCCAAGGAGTTGGATGAAGAGGTAGCTCGGCTACATTTGGAGACACTGGGGGTAAAATTAACAAAGCTAAGCCAGCAGCAGGCCGATTACATTGGGGTACCCGTGGAAGGGCCTTTTAAACCAGGTCATTATCGGTATTAAACGATATCTAAGGACCGCAGATGAAATAAGTTGGACAGAAATAGCGCAGACCAATCTATAAAATCTGGTGGTTCATCTACAAGGTGCATTAAAGGTTTAGTAGCTCGGCCTATTTGGCCTTTGATGCAACGCAGTAGTGGGCTAAAAGGCAAGCTATTTCGTTCAAGTTATAAAATTTACGGTCCTAAGACTGGATGGCATCCTTTTTATATAAAACTCAGTACAACACGCTGGAATTAAAGGGTTTTCATTTTTCGTTGTGGTAGGTGGTGACTGCCATGTATGTTTTATAAGAAAGTCTTTGCAAACCTGGCAGATTTTCATCCTTGGTTGTGGGCAGAGGCGGATCAAAATACGCTCTGCCCGTGGCAGTTATATGAAACTGCGTTTAGAAAACTGCAATTATTAGGAACAAAGCATAGCATTCTTTTTTTGTGTATTGAGTCTCATATGGAGGAGCTGGATTTGTCTAAAAAAAACAGCAACTGATGCTCACTCTCTTATTACCGGGTTTCTAACTTCAAAATGTCGCTGAAAGGGAAAAAAATCTGGACAAAAAAAACTCATCCGGCAGAAATCCCAGGAAGTGCTTTCTGTGTTAGCCAGCAGGAACTGACCTTTTGTGGATTGTGATGAATCGGAGCTTTACCACATGAAACGAAAGGCCAGAAAATTTGCAGGACTTTTTCAAAGATCAATCTCTTGTGTGGAAGGCCGTAAGGGACTTGCCCGAATATAGACGACCACCATACTCAGTTTAATATGTTGATATTACATGATAAAAAATTTTAAAAAGCGTAAACCACTTTTGTAGGGATATGAAGGATGCCTACTTTCCCCCCCAAAATAAATACCAATAAGCCAAGCCGAACTCCGCTACGACTTACTTAGGGAATCAGTCTTAAATAACTTGCCCTTTTCAGAACGTACTATCTTTGAAGGATAGTACGCCCCAATTTTTAAATGGGGAGTTATTGCGGACCCATTCCTTAAAAACCACTTTTTGGCATCAAAAAGTGCACTCTAAGGCCGTTTTGACCCATATTTTAAATAACATTGTGCATAAAAACAACAAGTTGACTGGGTCAGACTCTGCTATCCTGCTATAGGCTATAGGCGCCAGAAGTTGATACCGGTTGTCTGAACTTCCTGGGCATCCAGCATGGATTTCACATCCACTATGCAGCCTTTTTTATTTAGGCAGGATGTGAATTGCTTCACAGGCATGTTGCGGTATTGTCGGTGGGGCACGGCAATGATCAACGCCCCAAGATCGGTCATGTTTTCCCAGGGTTGCAGATCCACACCATAGTAATCATGGGCCTCACCCGCATCTGCCATGGGATCATGCACCAGCACATCAGCACCATAATCCTTGAGCTCTGACACAATATCAATGACCCGGGTATTACGCAAATCCGGGCAATCCTCCTTAAAAGTCAGGCCCAAAACACCCACCCGGACGTTCTTAATATTCTGGCTGGAGTTAATCATCATCTTCACCGTTTTTTCCACCACAAACCGGCCCATGTTATCATTGATGCGCCTGCCTGCCAGAATCACTTCGGGATGATATCCCTCGGATTCCGCTTTGAATGTCAGATAATAGGGATCAACTCCAATACAATGGCCCCCCACCAGCCCCGGTGAAAATTTCAAAAAATTCCATTTGGAGCCCGCTGCTTCCAGCACATTTTTGGTATCAATGCCCAGTCGATCAAAAATCAGGGCCAGCTCGTTCATCAGAGCGATATTGAGATCCCGCTGGGTGTTTTCAATGACCTTGGCGGCCTCGGCTTCCTTGATGGTAAGCGTGCGATGCACCCCAGCGATGACAATGGATTCATACAATGCCGCCACCCTTTCCAGGGTGGGTTCATCATCCCCTGACACCACCTTGATGATCTTTGTCAGGGTATGCTCTTTGTCACCGGGGTTGATGCGCTCGGGGGAGTACCCCACATGGAAATCTTCCTTCCACTTGAATCCAGACTCCTTTTCCAGAATGGGCACGCACAGATCCTCGGTCACCCCGGGATACACCGTGGACTCAAAAATAACCAGCGCCCCTTTTTTCATGTACTGTCCGACGGTTCTGGAGGCCTCTTTCACCGGCCCCAGATTTGGACGTCTGGCCCGGTCAATGGGGGTGGGTACGGCCACCACAATGTAATCGGCATCAGACAGCATGGCAGGATCGCAGGTGGCCGTGAACCGAACCGCCCGTTGAAACGCCTCCCGACTCACCTCGCCGGTGGGATCTTTCATCAATTCACAATTTTTGACAATGCTCTCCTTGAGATCAAAGCCCACCGTGTCAAACTTTTCACCGAAATGAATTGCCAGGGGCAGTCCCACATAACCAAGTCCGACAACAGCTATTTTAGATTGATCATTCATCAATTTTACCTTTTTACATCAGAATTCAATGGGGGTCAGATTTGGGGGTTGGTCACAACATGGGACACTTTAGGGAGGGGTCAGGCCCTGCAATTAAGATCTACGTCCCATTATATTTCGGCAAGTTTGGCCGCCACAAAATCATTCAGACTGACACCGGCCTGTTTTGCTCTTGCTGCCAGTTTGGCGTGCAAGCTTTTGGGAACACAGGTTACGAACCTGCCTGATGTGTTACCAAAGCTGGGAACTGGTATATCTTTATCCCATTCAAGACAAGCTTCCACCCAACAGTCAAATGCGGCTTCCGCTTCCTTGATTGTTTCTTCCAAAATTTCTCCATCAGCCATACAACCATAAAAATCCGGGAAAGTCGCAAGAAAACCGCCTCCATCCTCTTGGGAAGATTCTAAAGTAGCATTGACATCGTTCCAAAAATCTTCAAGAAGCTGATACGTGCTCTCAAATTCATAACAATAATATTATATATAAAAACAGCAGGTTAACTTAGTCAGACCCCGCCTATAGAACGCATTTGCTATCTTGGACGGTGAATTCGGGGACGATTCCCTGCATTTTTGCGCGGATACCGCAGATGTCATGGAGGGCGGCGGCTGTGTATAGGTCGGATAGTTGGTTGAGCAGGTGTTCTCGGTATAGGATTTGGGTACCGTGGCCGTTCCAGTCTTCATTGGGTTTCAGGACCATTATTTTTTCATGGCAGGTGGGCACAATGCCTTCACCCTCGGTGATTAGCTCCTCGTAGAGTTTTTCACCCTGGCGCAACCCGGTGAACCGGACTTCAATGTCCTCATCGGGCACCAGGCCGGACAACCGGATCAAATCCCGGGCCATGTCAGCAATCTTGATGCTCTCGCCCATCTCCAGTATAAAGGTCTCGCCCCCCTGGCCCTGGGCACCGGCCTGGAGAATGAGTTGGGCAGCCTCGGGAATGGTCATGAAATACCGGGTCACATCGGGATGGGTCACCGTCACCGGCCCCCCCCGTTCAATCTGATCCCGGAACAGCGGGATCACCGAACCGGAAGAGCCCACCACATTACCAAACCGCACGGCCATCATACGGGTACCGTTCCCTTTATATCCTTGCACCAAAAGCTCGCATATCCGCTTGGAGGTACCCATGATGTTGGTAGGCCGCACCGCCTTGTCCGTGGAGACCAGCACAAAATACCCGACCTTATACTCCAGGGCCTTTTCCAGCATCACCTGGTTGCCCCGGATGTTGTTGCTCACCGCCTGCCAGGGGTTTCGTTCGAGCATGGGCACATGTTTGTAAGCCGCCGCATGGAAGATCACCTGGGGTTCATGACATCGCATCACCCGGTCAATCAAAGCCTCATCCTGGATCTGCCCCAGCACCGTAGCATACCGTAGATACCCGGACCGGTGCTTGAGTTCCATCTCCACCTGGTACAGAGACGACTCGCTGGCATCCAGCAAAATCAACTGCCGGGGCTGAAACTTGATGATCTGGCGGCACAGCTCACTGCCGATGCTGCCCCCGGCCCCGGTGACCATGACCACCTTTTCATTGAGATAGTCTGCAATCTTTTCAGAATCCAACCTCACCGGTTCCCGGCGCAACAGATCCTTATATTCCACATCCCGCAGGGTCTTGATATCCACCTTGCAGTCGATGATGTTCCCCAGGCCCGGCAGGGTCCGAAAGGAAACATCACACGCCTTACACGCATCCACAATAGCCCGCATCTGGGGGCCGGTGGAGGATGGCACGGCAATGAGCACCTCTTGCACAGAAAGCTTTTCCGTCACCACCTTCATTGCCCCCAGGCCACCCCACACGGGAATCCCATGGATGGCCCGGCCCAGTTTTTTCGGATCATCATCCAGAAACCCGGACACCCGGTATTTAAGCCGGGGATTTTCAGCAATTTCCCGGTAGAGTTTTTCTCCAGCACTGCCCGCCCCATAAATCAAGAGTACCTTATAATTACGATGGGGCCGGAATAGATGAAAAAGGTGACGATCCTCCCGGTGTTGACTGAGCTGGGCAAAAAAGAAACGGATGAGCAGGCGAAGCACGCCCGTAAAAATCAGGGCCAGAACGGCATCAATGATGAACACCGACCGGGAATAGCCCAAAAAGCCATGGATCACCGTCACCCCCGACACCAGCACCAACGAAGAAAGCCCAACGGCCCGGCCCAGCCGCCACAGATCCTTCAGGCCAGTGTACCGGAACATCCCCCGGTAAAGCTGCATGGCAAAAAAGGCCGATGATTTGATCAGCAGCACAAAGGGAAGCAGATGCCAGAACTGGTGCAGGCGGATATCTGGAAGGGCAAATTCAAAACGAATAAGGTGGGCACAGAACCATGCCAGGGAAAACAGAAGGAGATCCAGGAAAAAAATGATGTAAAAATTATAATTTTTCAGTTGGAAAAGCATGTCACCGTTCTACCCGCAAATCGGAACCAATGCAACCCCAAAACAAGCCAAGTCTGATATTCCCCCGGCAGTTAGGGACTTCATTATAATAATACCACCCATTTTTTCATGAAGAGCTCTGGATAGTGGGGGTGGAATTACTCAATAACTTACCCCCCCAAAACGACAACAATGCCCCCAACCAAATAAAAAAAGCCCTGCCGGGAAAATTCACACAGGGCTTTCAAAAATTGCGTAACATATCTTAGGCCATTGAAAACCCGTATACTTTACTCCTCAATAACCACAATAGCGAAGCCTGACCCCAAATCACTGATGCTATAGCAATGCCATAATCTCTGAATCATCCCTTGCGGTTTTGATGGCATCCTTAATTTTTACCGAACTAAAGTTCACCCTCTGCCCAACCACCCGGAAAACTTGATTGTTCACGGATAATCCTTTATAGAATTAGCACCATACCATTTCTATTATAAGGAGCTACCCGTGAACAAGAACTCATTTATAAATCAGTTTTCCGAAAATATCAAATTCCATTACAGCAGTTTTGACCGTGTCATCATCCGTGGATACATCCTGAACTTCTTTTCAGTGGCCTGTGTAGTCCGTTTTCTCAAGGCCATGGGCTTTTCAAGGCAAACAAACGGCGTTATGAGAATTTTCACAGATCAACTCAATGCACACATCTCCAAGCAGGCCCAAAAATATGGAGCTCATATCCACTGGTGGCCATCAATGGGTGGGGGAGTCAATGGTGCCAAACTCAAATATGTTGAAGATCAATACGCCTGTAGATTCAATGG